>Ga0181612_110220_pt1 | contig 18745 bp, 11 predicted proteins | sample HoacroProtozoa21_FD_119630 | JGI IMG/M metagenome (GOLD analysis project Ga0181612, IMG submission 119630) | Hoatzin crop microbial communities from Cojedes, Venezuel. Combined Assembly of Gp0051906, Gp0051904, Gp0051908
AATCCTTTAATTTTTCACTACAGCAGTATTGCTCCTTGCTAAAGAGCAGGTTATCTGTGGGTTTAATTAAGATCGGGAGGAGGGCGTACCACTTCCTACCACGCGTGCAGAGCCCATGGGTAGGAAGGGGATGGAGACCCGGGCTGGCAGAGGCTGTGTCTTGTCTTCCCCTGCGCACCGAGGACATGGTGTGACCCCTATCACCCGCCTTCCTCCGAGCCCAGTCTGTCCCCAGCCAAACTGCCACTTCCACCTTTGCCCAGGGGACGCAGGGCACCTCTGACCAAGATAAAAGTGGCGGGTGTGGAGGACAGGACCACTGCTCCCGTGGGCTGGGCACTAAGCAAGTGGCCGGAGCTGTGTGCTCCAACCCCACTGCACCAGCACGCGTGGGACAGAGCAGGACCGGCGTCCACACGGGTGGCAGACGGCGAACAAGCTGCCTGCAAGCATCGTGCGCTGGGCATCTCTCAGTGAGGCACAGCCCCATGGCAGCCGCTGTCCCCTCTCTCTGTGGCGTGGCCCAGCACAACAAACCTGCTCCACGCCGCCAGCTCCACTCAGACCTGCAGCAGAAACCCCTGGGGAGAGCAGACCTGCCTGGATGGAGCACGTGCTGCTATATCCCTGCTACTTTAATCTAGCCCCTATGGCAAGTTACAGCGAGGCAGACAGCAGCAAGGGCTGACTATCGTTCCTCACGGGGTTGTACGCGTGCATCAGCCCATGCAAAAGCTCAGGCCACAGCATCTTGACCAGCAGTACCTCAGTTAGAAAGGACACATTAGCTCACGTTACAGGGATGCTCTTGCTTTGCTCCGTTGACCTGCTTTTTTACCACCAAACTCTTCTTCATGCTGCAGGGAGGCACATACCCTGTGGGCAGCAACAGACCAACTCAGGTGCTGAAACAGCCACACCGGGAACAGTTTCTAAATGTCCCCATTCCCTAAAGCAGACTAACAAGTCCTGATTTTCTGCTGAGCAAAACACTACCAAGCAGGAGATTCAAACCCACTGTAAAAGAGAGCATTGCACTCTCCACAACCACCGGTCCTGGCTGGAAACGAGCCATTTCTCTCGTGCAGATACCACAGCGACCATTTCTCTTGTGCAGACGCTGCAGGAAGTGTTCAGGCCAAGAGAGGTGCGGACAGTGCATAAAGGCTACCGAGACCAGACCTAGCTTGCACGCAGAGAAAGCCAAGGCACAGGCCAGCCAGTCCTCATCACCAAGACAGTTAAAAGGTTGCATTGACAGAACAGGAAGGGCTGGCAGCACCCACCACACGGTGACACCACTAACGCCCGAGTGCTGCGGCTGGGCTTTCCAACACCTCACACAGCAGCCACCAATGTTCACAAAAGCAACCATTGCCAAGGTCTTACCGGTCTTCAAAGGGCCTGTTGTGGTGATGGCATCTTCTCAGCTCAGCACCCAGCTTGAAGAGCTGAACATACAATGGAGGAGACCAAATGCCCTTTCTGCCCCCAGGCTGGGGAACCACAAGCTGGTGGCACTGCAGCCCCAAAGCAGCCACAGTCCAGTGGCCTTGCTGCTCTCCACCTCCACATGGGCACAAGTATGGGACAAAGGAGTTTCAGTCACAGCTGATAGCTTAGCTCACCCTTGAGCGTGCCATTTGGCAGCCACCAAGAGTAGCTGTGGCACTCAGCAGCGGTCAGGCATGTCAAGGTATATGAAATAACTCATGGGGCACAGAGCACGAAGCAGGTCCTGCTGGCTCTCCTGGCTAATTGACATGCTCTCTCCTCATGCCATATCCCTGTTTGCTCCTTTTCCTCTCCCTCTTTGGAAAATCAATCAATACTGATTTTCACAGCACAGCTACCCTGAGTCAATGCTGATCACTACCAGCACACGAAGGCTGGAGGTCCTTTGGGCCAATTGGACTCCCTCTGGAGATTACAGTTATTTCTGTATTGAAGAAACAGCCTGTAGGGTATCCTCTAAAGGAAAATTGTTTCAAGAGGACAAAATTCTGAGAAGTTCTGGGGCATTGTGATCAGCTTTTCGTGTTTAATTTTTGTATATTGCACACCCATAAAATTTTGGGAACTGGATCCAGTTGCACAAGTCAGTGGTAGAGCTGGTACTGTCTTCAACTGCCTTTGAATCAGTCTCTCAATGCATAAAATTTGGAGCTACTTTTGCAGGTTGCTTGAAAATTTGACTGATCTACCTTTCAGAGTTACAATAACCAACGACATCTGAATGCTGATTGTTTTAGACGAAAGATCTTGTCTTGATTCCATCTCTCCATTTCCTTCTTCTTCCACACATTCCCCCCTTATCCTGTTGGACTAATATTTACCTGTGAACTATTACCTTAGAGCCAGGGGGTCAGTTTGACTTCAGCAGCAGCACATATGTTAGCATATGCATTCCTCAGCCAGTGAACCAAAAGCCACAGCAAACATGAGCAGCAAGACGTGAAAAACTTGCAGAGGCAGAACATGCCCAGATAAGGATTGATTTGCCCTCCTGACTTGCTCCCTCCAGGCCCTCCCTGTATTTCTCAGCAATTCTGTATCTCTGCAAGAGCGCTCTGCACTTTGTGGTACTCCGAGATCAACACTTCTGTCATTGGAATGACAAGGGAAAAGCGAAGCAAGCTGAAGAAGTGACAGGTGAAATGTATTATGCTTTTACATACATATGCGCATCATTAGGGACAGAACTACCATCAGCAGCATGAAAACCACGGGCTGCTGTCATCTGAGCTAAAAGGCATACTTTTCCAATAAGAAGTCTTGCCTCCTTGGCAGGCCAGCAGCCGGAGGCAGACGCAATTTCACGCTCCCGCACAGACCCCAAGCGCAGGAGGCAGGGGTGGGCTGCCCGGCCCCGGCCCCGGTATTAGGCTGTCACAGAGGAGACACACACGGCACTGCCACCCCCATGGCACTCGTCAGGGATGCTCCGCTCGCTGGGAATACTGACACAGCTCAAGTCTGCGTTTAATTCACAGTTGTCGAGCGTCGGCTTCCTCTGCTTAGGAGTGTGATTGCAGAGTGAAGATGATACATTGCGGGGAAAACGGAGGTGTGGAAGTGAACCTCCTGCCAAAGCCTGTTCCTCATCCATCCAGCTGCAATGGACTTTGTCGTGGGGCTGGGGACCGCAAGGAAGCTGGATGTGGGGCTGTGCATCCTGCTTTCTCATGGGCTATAAGCTAGCGAAACAGCACTTGTACCCATACCGAGTTTGACTTCGTTTTCCCCCCAACAACTGTCATCACATGTTTTTTGTAGCATCACTGGAGAGTTTGATTTGAAGAGGCAGCCAGCGGCCGACCTCACCAGGAACACCCCGCTGGGTTCAAAAGCGCAGCCGCCAGCCCCAGCAGCAGGTCGGTGTCGTGGGTGTTGCTGCCCTGTGCCAGGGCAGGCAGTGGGAAGGCAGAAGGCAGGGGCTGCACGCCCGGTCACCCGCGGCTGAGAACTTCCAATTCTCAGGATGGCCATGAGACAGCCACCTTCAGAAACACCCCTGAACACCCAGCCTGCTTCATAGTGCAAACGAATGCCTGTGTCAGAGCTACAGTACCCCGAGGGGAGTTTGGGCTGAAGAAGGAAAGCTGCTGTTTATTAAGTTAACGATTAAGTTCTGTTTATTAGGAGGGTTTATTTCACAAACAGGATTTGAACATCATTTGTTAGACATATAATTTGCCAAAGCATTATCAAAATTTAACATACATAAGCCTAAAAATCGAGCAAATCCCATTCAAAATATTCATTGAAAGCAGCAGAAAACCAATATATTTTAAGGGCATTTTGAGCTAAGTAGAAGGAAACAGCCAGGGGGTGCTCTGGAAATTAATCTGTTCCTATAGGGCTTCATTTCTGTTGATGAACTGCCACTGTGCTCTAACCTTCCCAGTTATTTTACACTGAATACTTTCCAATGCTAGTTTTCTGGTTTTTAACCAACTTAGTTCACATGTTGTTTTCAGTGCTTACCAGGTGTAGTAGGCACACAGTTCTTCATATCAGTATTTTAATTTTCCTGGTAACCCACAATTTCATGATCTTTTTAACCTATCTACCATTTTATGTAAGGTGATTGACAAGTGAGCAGCTTGAGAAGCTACATTAGTTAAAGAACAAAAACCAAAAGCTTCCATAGCTATAAGACCTCTCATTGGCTCTAAAGCAGCTTTGCCACTTATTTTCCTAATTCCTGCCAATGTAATAGCTACATCTTGGCTTACATGAAGCTCATTTTCTTGCTGCAACAGGAATTGTAGTACTTGGCTTTCTGGGGTGTAAAAATTTCAATGATCCAAAACTTTTTGGTGCCAAATTCATGAACACTTAGTTTTCTAAAGACAAAAATGAAAGTTCTGATTTTTTCATGTAACCATCGGCTTAAAAAGGAGAGAGCATAAAGCTCAGCTGCTCTTTGCCAGCAGATGCAAAATGAATTGAAATCCCAAATGATCGAGGCTGCATCATATCCCTGGCCTAATGAGGCTGAGACTGGGAGCACAGGAGGGTCATCAAGGAGTGCGTGGAATGGAGACAGACAGGATGGGATCTGGCTGCATATGAAGACATCCAAATTTAGATGTATACTGAGAAGTTCCTACATGTGTTCTGGGTTTGTCTGCCCCCTTTACAGCCAAGAGAGGTCTGTCCAATGCAGCCTTTGGAGTCATGGGCTATGATTCATTTCATCCTGGGAGACACCTGCACCCAGGCATGACACAGGCCTCACAGAGCTGTACCTTGGCAAAGCAGCAGCAGGACACTTCAGGGCACCTCAGGTATCACTAGATGCATACCTGTGGGCAACTGAATTAAGCCCTAGACTGGGGCTCAAATGGGAGCTTGGACTCGTGCCTTGTCTGTAGGCAACTGCACGTACACACTTGAAAGCTGAAACACGCTCATCCAAGAATGAGTTTTCTAGTTTGACCTTTTTAAAATAAAGTCTTTAAAAACACACTCTGTGTGAACAACCTGTCTTCTAGGATAGAAGAGAGATAGTTTTCTTATTTTTCCCACTCAGCTCTTGCTTTGGTCTTTCTTTGAATCACATAAAAGTATTTTCTACTTGCCTTCTTCCAGATAGTCATGTGTAGATCAACAGGGTGCTGGAAACAGCAAGGCTACACAAGGAAATGAAAGTGTGAATATATGTTCAGATGAAGGAAATAGACACTTTTTTGCAATGAATACATGAGCACACAGGGGAAAAGCGACGCAAATGAAGCCAGTCTTATGGGTCACCTATTTCCAAGCAAAAGACGTGAAAACATGGAGATAAGAATAAGTTTCTGCACAAAAAAATATAAAGGCTTAAAAATAATTGTTGCAGCCAAGGCAGTACAGTTTCTTTGCTCACAAGCTCATGTGCTACATGTGCGTGTGAACACAATTTTCCTTGAGGGTATTTTTTTATGTGATAGTTTATCTGTGTTGTTGAAATATTTGCTAATGGACTGTATAAAAACATCCTTTGGCCTATAGGCAGAGGAAGGAAATGGAAAGGTGGTGGAAACTCCTTGCCTTGACAATAGCCATGAACCCATGTGTGAGCTGCAGCCACGTGCAGCTGCTCTGCAGGACAGCCTGGTTTGCACAGCTGCACAAGAAAGAAGCATCAGTGCTTTGAGGACCAGCATGGTTAGGGGATTAGTCTCCAGAACCATGGCTTCACTGCACTGTCAGGTTGTCATGACCGCATCGATACCACCAGTCAGTCACAGGAAATACCCCACAGGCATTTTTAACAGTGCAGATAGATAGGTTCCCAGCCTCAGCTCATCTCCAGTCAGAGGCTCCTGCCCACACACAGGCTCCTGATCTTGCTGTGTTGGCCTCCCCCATCTGCTCAAAAAGGGAGATAAAAGCAGCAGGAGATCCCTGCACACTCGAGGCACATGGGGCCATGCCACAGTGCTCTCTGTCATCTCTGCTGCAGATATTCCAGGGGTGTCTTGGGAGCTGGAGCCCCAGCACCATCACCAGCAACAGCCAGTCTTTCACCCACCAAAAGCATGGCCCGTTGCCAGGAGCTGTTGCCGTGCGTTGTAGACTCACTATGTCTTGACCATTATGGATGAGTCACAAGTACACTGTTGGGACTACCCTGTACTCCTGATTTGGGAGAGCACTAGGCCTCTAATCTGAGGATGTGGCTCTTCATGGTCCTGGGCCCAGAGCAGCCATCAGCTTTGTAGTGGCAGCTCACAAATGTCCAGCCCTGAATCCCCATACAGATCCGAGTAATTGCTCTCTTCTGAAAGCTGATCACATCTATTTCCTGTCCCCCCCTGCCCGAGATGAGGAGCTCACCATCAGCGAGTTCATGGTGGACATCCTTATGGAAGCCTACAAGACATACTGTCACCTGCTGCCTCTCCAGATTGTTCCCCCCTGTCCCAATCCAGGCTTCGCCACCCCCTCTCACACAAGCAGTATGCCCGTCTATTTTGGAGCCTTTGACTGGACACCTATATCCCACCCAGTAGCCCTCACAGCAAAGTGGTGGTTATTGCAATCACAGGAGGAGCAATTTCTTCATACACTGTGGCCCCATCAGTCACTGCCACAATTCACACACAGCAACATCATTTGCAAATACGATGCTGGCATACTCTGGAGCCCTGGTTTTCCTCTAAGACATGTACCTATACTGACACCTAGGGTGTAATAATGATGACACCTGCCGATTTTACCACCATTCTTACCACCATTCTGCCATCCCAGCAATCACAGTGGTCACTGGGAGACTGACCGTGTTGTCACTTCCCACCTGATGCTGTCAGGCACAGATTTTGGTGGCCAAAAAATCGGCCAGCCAGAGCCAAGGAGGCTGCCTAGATCACTGTGACTAAACCGTGCATTTCACACACTGTAGGGAAGCGGTGGGAAGCAGATGCTGAGCAGGTGGAAGCAGGCTGGTCACTGTGAAGGGCCCATGCCCAGACACCTTACCACCTTGGACACAGCTTTGGCCCATGTGGCTCCTCTAAGGGACATACATCATGTCACCTGAGGCTCCGTTCAAAAGCCCAGTGAGAGGGGGAGCGCCAGGAAGGGAAGCACAGGGAGCACGCGGGGAAGGGGCATCGCGCACAGGGCAATTCAGGGTAATTCACACAGGTCTGTCTTACACCACACAGGTCCTATCCAAATCAAGAATAACTCACCCATCAAAAATAACCAACAACACACCCGCCAGTTCTTTAGAAAGCACAGCGCTGTACGACCCAGTCTGCAATATTAGAAGCAGCAAGTGTTACACTCAGACCTTTTAAAACAAACTTCCTAAACAGATTCCCAAATCCCTCACTCCATATTAGGAAGTTAACCCCAGTTAAACACGAAACGTTAAACTCGTAGCTGTTAGGCTTACCGTTTGCACTCGCAGCGGTCTACCAGTCTGACAAACGCATTGCTGTGGGGTTGATGCCAACAGACTCGTCCGTAGTAGACAATCCAGCTCAGCCAGCCAGCAGACCATAAGGCTGGAAGGGCCTCATCTGTTCCCTAGCCTCAAGGCAGGGTCACCTACAGATATGTCACTCCTGACAAATGTTTGTTCAATCTGTTCTTAAAGTCATCCAGCGATGGGGATGCCTCATGTTCCTCAGACAGCCCATTTCCCTGCTTCATTTCCTTCAGCAACAGAGAGCTTTATTCACTATCTAACCTGAATCGCCCTTGCTGCAGCTGGAGCATGTTGCTTTTCATCCCAGCCACCACAGACAAAGAGGAAAAAAAATGCATTATTCTCTGCAGCAGCCTCTGAACACTTATCACCTGACAAATCTTTCTTCTTATTCTGCTTATGTCTTGCCCCTAAACAGATTGCAGCTATTCAGACATTACGGTTGGAAAAGTTTCCCTCAAGATGTCGTGCGTTTTTAAGGCTTCCAATTTTAAGACTGCTGCTTTTGCTGCAATCGCTTCACAGATCCCCTGAGACCTCTGCTGCTCAGTTCAGCCATGGAAGAAGGCACTAATCCTTACACTCCAGCTTTTGCTGAGAGTGTTTGCTGACAGCAAATTTCAAATTTGCTTAATATTAATATTTGCTGAGTAAACTTTGGCTGCACAAAAATATACGGGAAGCAAGCCAAAAAGTTTGGCTGTAGACAGACATTTGGTGTTCAGTACAGTAAACCACACGCTGCAAAAGAAGGTATTTAACACCAGTCTTCACCATCACCTCCTACCCACACCGTCACCCAGCTCCTCAGTGCTCTGCATCTCCTGACCCATCAGCCTCCTCCTGGAGGCACCATCAACCACCTCTTCTTCCTCAGTGTCCTCCTCTCTGCCTCAGGCCCCAGAAGTGCCACTGCAGAACCCAAACTAGCAAGCTGAGCACAACAGGGTGGATGCTGCTCTACCATCATGATGTATAATGGTGGCAGCACTTTGAGGTTCATCTCCCCACTGTAGGAAACACTCAGGTGTGATTCATTTCACCTAGTTTTGGCCACCAAGAAACAAGGCACCTGAGCTATGCATGCAGTCTTCTTCACTGCCCAGCAAGGACAAAACGACCCCCGTACAGGGATGTGTTTCTCTCTACTGGTTATAGAGTTAGCCCTAGTACCTAGGCAATTTAACAAATTCCACTTTTAGCAAAGAGAAATAGTGTCAGTCATCAACACCAAAGCCATTGGATTTCCAACAAAGCTCAAACAAGGAGCAGAGTTTGAACAAAATATGACAATCTCACACCTAATAATGAAGAGGTCAAGGTCAGTATCAAAGCCTCACTGCACAATTGCCTTTTCTTCAGATGCTTGTTTTTCTGCAGATTTCAGTGCACAAGGAGCCTGAGACCCACGAGGTGTAAGTGAAAAAGACAACCATCAACCTCCCCCCAAGTCAACAGGAGTAGAAGACAAGAAACCAGCCTACATTCAGTAAGTGGTTCAGAATCACACACTTTCTTTTTATTCCTCTTTAATTGAGTGCCTATTACAAGAAGTACTTACAAGTATGAAATGCCCCATACAGTGTACATTTGAGTATCAGAATACTCTTCAGCAACTCTTACCTCGGGAGAGAAGTATTCCAGGAAGCACACCACTTAAACAAGCATGTGTTTACCAGAAAAATAAATGACCTTTAGCAGCAAGAGAAATCTCTTATGCATATCCCTGAGCTCCAGGCTTTACAGCCAGTAGCTTTTCATATGCCTCACATATACGCATGAAAAAGTTGCTTTTCAGTGAAGTACATAAGCCCTGCATATAAAATAATCATTTATCCTCAGGTGGCATTCTCAAATATCCCTGGAAAGCACCAACTGGGGAAGGACAGCACAAGTGATTCCCTGCTCAGCTAGCAGACGGGATGGCAATCCAGGCATCTAGCAGGTAGGTCTAGGACCAACTTGTGCCAGCCCTTCTCACTTCAGTCTGTCTCCCTCCTTGCTCCACATGCACTGAGTAGCAGAGCCAGTCTGAGGTAGGAGAGAGCATATCCACACATCTATGACTGGATGAGATGTCCATGTCTCTGCCCTGATGCCATCCCCAAATGCTGTGTCAGACCATCTCTTTTACAAACAGACCACATGCCACCTTAGTCTAGTTTCCCTATTTCTTTGCCCTCAGGATTTTCTTCCAAAATCCCATTGATTTGACAGTGCAAGCTGGCAGGTGCTTGCAGCTCAGTGCTCTTCAACCCATGCACTGGGATCGAGCCACTCCTCAGCAGCCATCTGCCGGCACTATGGATCTGGGTTTACCTTTACATTATGAATTTCCAGTCTGTCAAAATGATACTGAATGGACAAACGTGACAGTTTACTGTTCCATTTCCAGTTCTTCCAGGGGCTCCAAGTACAGAAGTGCTTGCTTAAACACAGCCTGGGCTACCACAGCTGCAGAGGGCAAATGTCTACATAATGGCACTGGGAAAGCTGGGGGACTGATCTCTCTGTGGCACATCCTTCTTCCAAAAAATGTGGGACAGTTCCCCCAAATCAGCTCCCAGAACTTGGTAGTCAAGCACATGAAGACACCCATTCTTCCAAAGCATCATACCCTCATGCATGCCTGACATAAGCTTTCTCTTGTAGTGAAAAACACTTCAATTTGCACAAGCTTCAGAATATTCTGAGTCTACTCTGACTGACTATGACTTCTGTGTAAATAGTAATGTCCCACTTCTCCTTGCTTCTGCACCCACCCCACTTCCCACTTCAGAGACCAGCAGTAAATCCACTCTCAATCCACAGTGCATTGAGGTTTCTGAATGTAGACATCACCCATGTTCAGGGCCTCAAACCATTCTGAAGAAGGAGTGATTTTTTTCTTTTGGCTATGAACCACATGAGGAGAAAAGCTCTAGTTTCCTTTCAAGATTGTGGGGCAGGGAGTGCCTTTTATCGTTCTTCAATACAGCACCCACTGCATTTGGTTATTATTGATAGCAGATTCAACTGTAGCAGCTAGCAATGGCACAGAATTAGTAAGGCATGCTAAGATGTCACAAGTGGACTTAAACATGCTGTTTAATGAAAATATCCAGTGCATTCCTCAGTGTGCATTTTAGGTGAACTCTATGATAATAAATACAGTATTTGAGTCGAAATACATAAACATGGACATGTCCATCCTTCTCACTTGAACTTACAATTTGGACATTGATTTTTAACTTCTCTCCATCTTTTAACTCTGTTACAAGATACCAGTGTGATAATCAAAATTTGAGCCTGGAAAAAACAGCACCCTCGTCTTCTAAACTTCTTACCAGAGTTCACTGACTGATTTTGGGTGGTGAGTTCAGCTGACACAGCTGTAGCTCTTATGTGTGTTCCCCACCTCTCTTCCTCACCTTACCGTTTCTGATGCAGGGATGGCTTAAGAGGACAAAAATCTCCTTTTGAATAGTTTACAGTTCAGTGATTTAATAATGTTTGTAACATAGTATTAATACAACTATATACATTCTCCTCATCCTCCCACATGGCTGCACAGTGCAGTGGCAGCTGCAACAGTGGGAATTTAAAAGGACATCAAAGACAGAATAGAATGACTATGTTTCCTAAAGTCCTTTTTCAAATATTTAATTCCTCCCTTGGAGAAAAATTAGACAAAGGAATCACTTTCAGGAAATTTTCAATACAAACCAGCAGTATGCCCATCAGCCACTCATGCTTTGGGCATCTTGAAACAGCAGTCTTCACAATTAACCTCAGCGTTAAATCACTGATGTTTATTTGTCAGATCTTAACAATTCCTTGAAAAGATTTTCCATGAAACGAATGGTAGAAATACTGTAAAAATGTGTTTTCAGTACTGGCAGAGTCCCTAGAAAATCAAAGTCCAGGCTTCATTGGTGGCTGTAGAAGCAACAGGAAAGAAAATGACTTCATGAAGTATCACCTAAAGTTTCCATTCATTTGCATTGCAGTAGAGCACTGACAGGCAACATTTGTTGGAGAAGCTCTGCAGATGATTTCTAGACAAGAGTTTTGACGCACTTTCCAGTAACGCAGCAGGAAAAGTTTCCTGGTTAAAAATTCAACAGACAGCCACAAAACAGTAACTTGCCATACAAGTTCTCCCATCCATCCCTGATGAATTGAAGCCTGCCAAACTCACCTTCTGCACGGAAGATGTTTCATCCCTGGACTTCTCTTGACAAAGAAACTAAGTAAAGAATGGTGTGGTCATCCTCTACAAGGGGAAAGACCCTTCCAGAGTGCAATCTGATTCGGCTTATTGTACTGTGGGGTTGTTTAAGTTCAGATCCCCACAGTCCTTGGGGTCTCCAATGCTGACTTTCTTTGGCCTACTGATATTCAAAGCTCCTGTTTCCCGAGAGCATTCCCAAACCACCAGGGTAGAGCCTCAGCTTTGCACTGACTGGTGTCAGACTTCTCTCTCCTGCTGGATTGGGATTACTTTGCAGTCCCAGTTTTTTATCTGCTATCCATCCACCCCAGCCGTGTACTCAGACAATCCATCACAAGTCTTCAGGACAACAGCTGAGTTGCATTGTCATAATGATGGAGAAGGTCAGTCCACAGAAGAGCAACAAAACCTCTTCAGCTGAATTCAGGTTGGGTGTGTTATGATGAACGGGACATTAATAAAACTCAAGTGCAACTGAAGGAAACTCAATGAATTCAGTAATTGGTTCTGGGAACACAGGTGGGATGGGGCTGTGCAGCTCCCAGGTGAGACAGGATCTCCTCCACCCTGCACAGCCGCTGCCCCAAGCACCCCTTGGCCGCTGGCAGGGCGATGCTCGGTCTCTTCCCCTCAGTGATGATCAAAGCAGCCTGCTCCAGCTGCCCTTGTACCCACAAAGTTTCCTCCCTGATTTTTTTACCTAAATCTTCCTTGTTGTACATTAAGCTGATGTTTTTTCTTGTCTCTTCCCACCACCCGTTCTACTTCTGTCTATATAAGAATATTCTGTCTGCTAGGAGACTATTACATTCCCTCCAGTCCTCTCTTTCCTGGGCTAAACAAACCCACATCCTCCAGCTTTTCTTCACAGCTCATGTTTCCTGCACCCCTGAGGAGACAGAATCTGCCCACAAACACCTTCTTCCTCAGAGCTGAACAGAGTCAAGTAAATGCCTTTTTCTCTTACAGACTCCTGTCCAGCTAATTCAGTACAAGGTGTCATTTGGCCTTTTTTTTTTTGAGTTAACAATGTCAGTTTTACTCCATGAAGCTTGTGGCAAGAGGCTTCTGTTCTGTTACTGCAATGCTGTTATATAGATAATTCCTTTTAAATATGTGCTTTGCATTAGACTCCCCAAGTATTGCACTTTCATTTGCCTTTGTTTTTATTTAATTTCTTTGATTTTAGAACATTTGCCGAATTTATCAAAATCAGTGTGAATTCTTTTCCTCCGAGGTACATAAAACCACTGACCACTTAATGACATCCACAGACTTTGCAAGTGTCCCATCTAGTTTATCGTTAATAAAAATAATTATTAGATCTGCTCTCAGGTCTTGTCCCTCAGGATTGTATTTGCAAAGTCCTCCTTCTTTGGCAGTGAATCCTTGAAAATTATTTATGAGCACAGTTTTTCTGCTAGCTGTGCACTCATCTAGGAATGAAAATTTTTCTAGATCCAGACATGATTTGAAAATAATATATCCAATAGCTGTACCAGAAGTTTGACTTAAATGCAAGGTAAATTACATTTCTCACTTCCCCTCATAGAATAGGCTATTATCCTGTCAAGGAACGAAAATAGTTTTCTTTGACACAATTTATTTTCAACAAATCTATGCTGACTATTTCTTTGTACTTGAGGAGGTGTACACAGACTGATTGCTTAAAAGTGTGTCCTAAATCTTCTCGGGTGTCAAAATTAGTCTGGCAGGGCCAGTAGAAGATTTTTCTTTTTTAGGAATAATATTATTCAAGCCCTGTTTGCACTTTTCTAAATGCAAGCACATTAAGCCTCCCCACACTCCTTTAATTCTCTGTGATAGTTGTTAATTACACAGAGTTGGCTTTGACTGGTTCTTTGCACACTTGTTTAATCAATCAATCAGATGCGGTCACCCTGGAGACACCAAACTTACAAGTTCTTTAACCTGTTCTTTGAATTCATTTTAGTCTATTCTTTAATCACTCCTTCCCCTTTCTGGCCTTGTTGTGGAGAGCAGAGGAGAAAGCGGAAAAGAAGCAGGGCTGCCCTCCCCTTGTGAACCTGTAACTTCTCGCGTTTTGCTAGTTTTGATGGCATCTGCTGGCAGACACAGGATACACCGCTGCGAAGTACAGAGGAGTCAGTGGGCAGACACAGCCTGTCAACAGGAATATTTGCACCCCCATGACAGAAAACAAAGTGAGACAGAACAGCAAGGATAGATCCTGGTGAAAATGGGGATGTTTTGTGAGGAAATTCTCTTTACCCAGCATCCAAGCTTGTTCCTGTGCTGGTAGAAATGAGACTTTAACTCTGCTACGTGAAAATAAAGAGGAACACATCAAACAGCGCAACACTACCCAGACTCAGAAACACTAGGAGATGCTCCGGGCAGAAGCTCTGCCGCAAGGCAGAAAACACACTTGTGCAGCACTAGTATGGCACGGGTCTCAACGTGGCTGCACAACGTACCCACCAGCTTCTTCAGAGACGAGAGCCATGGCCTCTGGCTGTGCAGGACGGACAGACAAGCGGGTGTAGGGCACAAACTGGGGTCGGCTTGGCTGGAGCCAGAGATCTGTGCTGCCTGCTGGTATCGCTGCCGTCCTGAGCACCAGCAGGGCATGAGGCAGTGACTGCAGGGCACAAGCACCCACGCAAACGGGACCTGTGCCTCTCTGCTGTCAGGATTAACTCAGTGTAGAAGTCCCCCCTCTGCTTGCTGAATCAGCTCCCTCTATCCCTCTACCAGGAATTAGTGGCTAACCCCAAAAACGCTGATCCCCCTGGGCAGCCTGAAGAGGACAGTCAGCACTGGGGGGAGCAGAGGCGGATGCTGGAAGGACCAGGCACCCTGGACCGCAGGCAGCCCTGCCTCCCTTTGCCTGTCTCTCTCCGCTTTGGTGCCTTCCTCCAAGATGTGGGGGTATGAGCAAGGCAAGGAAGTTTGAAAATATGGCACCGTTAAAGGCTGTAAAACTAGCAGGAAAATAAACTTGCAGTTTATTGCTGCTAATAACTTCATAGCTTTTACACTAGGCTTGTAATTTTTGAGGCTTGATCTATGCTTATTTTTCAGCCTTGGAGAACTGCTGCAAACCCTAGTTTCTAAGAGCACTTTGTTCCTTGAGAGATGTGGCAGATAAAAGAGAGATGTGATTTGCCTCATCAAGAGAAGCGTACGCAGGTTCTTCGTGTAAAAGGCATTGGGAATATGCCTGTCAAAGCAAAGGATAAAGAAAAGTAACACCAACAGAACTGAGTGATACCTCTTTCCTGGGATTAGTGTTCAGAGACAGGCAGACTTGGAGTGGTAATCCCAAAACGTATGCCACTGTTGTTGCAATAGCTTTCCTGAAAATTATAGCTGGGGAGGTCGGTGGCATTGCTGATCCCATAGTCCCTGTCCCATAGGAGTCCTCCCAAACATGAAAATTGTTCAAACACTCAGCATGTAGTGAAAATGGGAGTAGGTACAATTTTGTGCCTCACCAGAACAGCTAAGGACTGAGTAGCCATTAATGACGATGCCAAACATAACTATAAACAGTGTCTGGTATTCAGGAGAGATTTGAGGGCTATATTCTAGAAGCCCAGGACTTGTACACAAAAGGTACAGGCACTCAGCCAACTAACAGTACAAGTCCTTGCTCTCAGCTCCTGAGGCCAGCTCAGGAGCTCTCTGTCCTCCAAACTTGTTGTCCAAAACTGGAGCCATACTGGAACAGTCCCCAACGCTCTCTCGAACCAGGTCTGGGATTTGTGCTAGATGGCGTAAACCGACACAGTGTCATGGACTGTGCTAACAGGTCACCAGTAAGAATGACCAGGTAGCTGGGGATGTCCCCTGGCACTGTCTGATAGTGGCCAGGGGGAGGGGAACTGTTAGGTGGAAACAGCGTGAATATCCACTCATCTCCACGCTCCAAATCCCTGCGAGGCAATCAGTGAGGAAGGGTCCTGATCCTCACTGTCAAATCAGTGGTCTAGCACTGAGCAGCACCCGTGGTCCCAGCTCAGGGTGCAAGTGGGGAATCTTGCTGGAGGGCAAGAAATCATATTTTCATATGAATGTCACTGAAAAGCAGAGGTGACTGGGCAGAAAATATTTTAAATAGGAAAATTTGCCCCAAATGACGTAAGTTTTATAAGACTGAAAATCAAATTTTTGCAGAGATATAAAAAAGAAGATGCTCTTCTTTGTAAGAAGAAATAAGAATATACGGAAATGTTCTTTTTTGTTGTTGTTTTGGGGTGGTTTTTTAATTGTTTCTTTCTGTTTTCTGGCCATTTACCTCTGTGCTCGTTCTATATTGCCACCATTAAGTGGCAGGCATGGAGAAAAGTAGAAACTGGGTGAGCGGAGAAAACAATGAAAACTTGACTTTTTAAATTGTGGTTTAAGGACAGAGCAATAATAACTATTTGAAAAATTCTGCTTATTCTGTACATTTGTTGTTTGGTTTTTTAAATCAAAACCAAGCTTCTCAAAAAACAGTATATATTTTTAACTTTCCAAACAAACCTGCTGTTTACTGGACAGGCTGAACTGACAAAGTCTGTTGTTACCTGCAGTCTGTGTTTTTGTAATTGCATAGAATCAAATCCTTACTGAATCCACACCATAGGAGAGTCAGAAAGTACTTTACCTAAGTAACAATGTACCCTCAATAAGGCATATTTTGTAGTCTCTGCCTGTCAAATTTCTGAAATATCCAGCCCTGCATGGAAATGGTTAACAAAGCAGTCTCCCTCCACCTGAGCTCACATTTCAGCTCTCCTGATCTAGCAAATCCAGAGAGAAAATTCTACCTAAAAAATTGTGATGAAGATTAAAAAGTCAGCCCTTGCAGTTGCTTAAAGCTTGAGCTTTAAAGCTAGACAAATTCAAATTATAAATAGGGTATATTTCTGTCTCACATTTTAAAGAACTGTGAAACACCAGATGGCTTTTCTGTTGCTGTGACCTGACATATAAAATATATTTTTATGGTTTCTGATTTCATTACAAATAGGGCACAAAAATGATATGCTGTTAATGTAAAAATAATTTTATGGGTGAACTTGCTGTGGCTGGAGGCAGTTTATCAGCAGGCTGGGAGATGCCCTGCCTTTCCACCACTGGATGGCGTTCAAGGGCCATAAATACTCACACCGGGAACTGCAGCAGAAGAAAATGCCTCTTAGAAAATTAAAACACAAAGCGTCCAAAGCCTTTGGATTCTTGGTAACGCTTCCGTAACGTATTCGTGCTTTCAAAGTTCCATGGAAATAAATCCAGAAAAATGAAAAGAAAACCCAACACAGTTTCTGAGGAGAAAGGAGCTTTCCTCTGAGACACAACTGAATATGCATGTAGCACGCGGGACAGGAGATCTGAAAGCAGTGTTTCAATTAGGAGAATCCAGCAGTCGTATCTAGGCATCTCAGTCTCCATCAGCACTAATACGGCTTGTCAGGAGACAACTGGATGGGCCTTTTGTTTTTCCTTCCAGATACGGACCCGACAGGGAGAGAAAAAGCGAGATGTGTTAATTTGACCTTGGGTCTACACAGACACGACGCCCTGATTGTGCAACACCTGCACACACAAAAAGCTCTTTAAAAGATTTCTGCCTTTGTCTTCCTTCTTGAAAGCCCAGACCCATCCTACCGCCAGGCAGCATCATTAAAAGCCAGCCCATCTCACAGCTGAGCCAGCTGTGAGCAGGAGGTCGGGCTGGAGACCTCCTGGGGTCCCTTCCCACCTGAACCACCCTGCGCTTCCACAGCCTCATTAAGAATAAAGAGACTGACATTTTTTTTATAGATAAGAGGAGCACCCGCAGTGGTACCCGTATTTGTGGGGGTGTAGCCGTAAGGGTCTGGGAGTGCGAGTAGGGTCAGGTTTGCAGAGAGGCAACAGCTTTTACATGCCAGCTGATATACCCGGGAAAGGGGGGGGAGCTCTGGAACAGAGGAACATCTCCTCAGGTCTGAAAGAGCACAGCAAGCTTCAGGTTAGCTGCAGGCAGGCAATATTTGCTAAGTTTTACCAATTACACTTTAAAGAAAAGGATAGTTTGCATCTCTGTGGTACAAAGAAAGGTTCTGAAGAGGAGAGGTGACAGAGCCACAGCCCCTGCAGTGTAAAGGCGGGGTAGAAGCAGCAGAAGACTCATCAGGAAAAGCTGTGGTATTCTAGGAAACCAGTGTTCCTGACAACTCTGTAATTTTTGCTTCAAAGCTATGAATTTTAGTTCCCTCTAGTTTTTTTAAGTCTGCCTTGGGAAATCACTCTTCCTGCCACCTGCTGCGAGCGTGACTGGACATTTGGACTCGATCTTAAAGGTCCTTTCTGACCTAAGCGATTCTATGACTCCTGGTGGTGGTCTGGGCTCGCTTGCACAAAGCTGTTTGGTGAGCCGTGTTTCTCAGGCTGTACTGCCTGGGATACTCACCACAGCGTTTCTAGCAATGGGCTCAGGACTCTCTGCTCTGCCACAGTCCAGTTCCATTTGGGGTATGATAGCTACAGGATACCTTTGCTTTTGGTAAGGATTTTGCCATGGCTCAGGGGATAGATGCCTGAGGGCAAAAAGGAGGGGATCTGAGAATACTGAAAGGTAAAATGTGATCCTCTCCGGTTATTACATAAGGCACTTTGAAACAAAAAGAAGTGTACAGCTGATGAGGCTTCATCTTCCTATTGCAGTAAATGAGTATATAGTGTTTGAGTAGCTCATAAAATATACATATATTCATGTCCCTGGAGATGTGTCCTGTGTTCAGAGAAGATTCCCAGCATGGAGTGCTCTCCTCACAACAGGCTGGTGGTATCTTAAAACCCAGCTACACATAGCTTTTAGGGGTGTTTGCGTGCAGGTTTTCTGGTTTTCTGGAGAGGCTCATGTTGGTCACCCAGGCCCCAGAGGTAAGAGAAGAAGCCTACAGAGAAGACGACTTTCCCTTGGTCGAGGAGGACTGTGTGTGGAATCGCTTAAGTGATCTGGACGTCCACAAATCCATGGGCCCCGATGGAATGCACCCACGAGTGCTGAGGGAGCTGGCGGATGTCATTGCTGAGCCACTCTCCATCATCTTTGAGAGGTCCTGGAGGACAGGAGAGGTGCCCGAGGA
>Ga0181612_181689_pt1 | contig 18745 bp, 14 predicted proteins | sample HoacroProtozoa21_FD_119630 | JGI IMG/M metagenome (GOLD analysis project Ga0181612, IMG submission 119630) | Hoatzin crop microbial communities from Cojedes, Venezuel. Combined Assembly of Gp0051906, Gp0051904, Gp0051908
AATGTCTGGGCTCGATCTGCGACACTGCAGGTTGCTCAGCTCAGCAGGGTGAAAGCAATTGCCCAAGGGAGAGCCTGCACCTTCTTGCTCCAATTAAAAAAATCTGCCCATATGGTGCGGGACGCTGAAGGTGAGCGCAGAGGAACATGGCTCGCTGGGGAAAGCGCGCGTGGACAAGTAAGCGTGGCACAGTGCTGAGCCAGGCTGCAGTTCAGAAATCCATGTATTTATTATAATTAAGTTTTTCCCCTCAAAGGGAACCCCCCCTTGAAAGGGATGGACAGAAGACCTGTTTCCTTCCCGTGCTTGTACCGCCTGCTTCCTTCGCCGGCGGTACAGGAGCAGGGGTTCACAGAAGCTGACTTCTCCTGGGCTTCTCATCGGCTTTTGAAGCCTCCTGCATTATGGATGGAGCTGGGTGGGAGCGGCTGCCCCCCACAAGCTGGGAGTAAGCCCCGATGTGGGCCCGTATCTTTGTGTATCTCTGGGAAGCTTAAATCAAGTTTCAGGAGAAACCTTCCCATTGCATCTGTTCAGGTTTTTTACCTCCCGTGATTGTTGGGGACACTTTGATTGCTGTTGGGCAGAAGCCCTCACGAAATCACGGGGTGGTGGGGTGACAGGGTGACAGTCCCTCCTCCTGCCCTCGCCGGGGCAAAAGCGGAGTGTGTGAGTGGGGAAGGGCGGTGGGACTGGGGAACAAGGGCCCTGCAGGTACTCGGGGGAAGGGCTGACATTCTGAATCTTCCCTCTTCACCTGTGACCTTGGGCATGTCCTGCTGTCCCTGAGCTGGGGACACCACAGCGAGCCCAGGGGCTGCAGGAAGGGCTGGCTCCATCATCCAGTGCTCAGGCAAAAGGCGGTTATCCAAGCGACGTTTGGGAACCTCCTTTTGGGTTGTGTTTTCCAATAACTAGAAGAGTTAAAAATCAATTTTGTGTGTTTCTGGAAAGCTGAGGTTCTCAGTTACCTGCTTCTGGAAGCTGAAGGAAACTTCGTTTTTTTTTTGTTTTTTTTTTTTAGGCCTGTAATAAGCCCAGGATTGGATATAGGTGAAATGGGAGAAGGCTGGGAAAGGGCTGAAGGCTGTGTAGGGAGGTACAACTGCCCTGGGATTAGGAGGAAAGGGGTAGATGCGAATACATACTGTAAGGTTTATGTCCAAAATGGCTCTGCAGACTGATCCAGAATCAAACCCGAATTCTACAGAAATAAAGCACCCCCCAGTTGTTCAGGTAACGTACACCCAGCACAACAACTCCTCCCAAAAGACCCCACAGCCCGAACGAGCTGTTCCCAGCAGCTGCAGGGAGCCTCTCCTGGTTTTGCAGAGGGTCTCAGGGCTGTGGGGACACCGGAGAGGATGGGTACGATGGGTGCAGCAGGTCTGACCTGCGCCAGTGCCTTTGCTCGCTCGCAGGGGTAGCATCCAGGAGACCCCGGAGCCGGTGCAGAGGCAGAGCCCGCACGCTACGAGGGCGGAACGGCTGCTGCGGGAGGGTGCGTGAGTCTGTGCAGGTGAGCTCACACGGTGCACGGAAAGCGTTCAAAGGAATTAGTGCCAGATCCTTGGAAATGAGGAGCAGCCAGCGTCTGTGTGTCCTGAGGAGCAGGGAGGACACTGAAGACCCTGAGCAGCTCAGTTGCCTCTCAGCACTCTGCAAGGTCAGTCAATGTGCAAAGAAAAAAAACCCCACACCAAATAAAAACCCCAAACGCCAACAAAATCTGCCTAGCACACCAATTTCAGCCCAGTTAAACACACCAAACTGTAGCGAAACCAAACGAAAATTCCTTTGACCCCCGTGCCTGCACTTGAGTGGTCTGAACCGAGCAGTTCAGGGGGCTATCAGTGTGGATATTTAATTCCAACAAAAAAGTGTGTGTTAGCGGGGTGACTGGCACCCACTGCTAAATGATGTAAACACTGAATAAACAGGGGTGCTGGAGCAGAAAGTCCTGCCACAGCCCGGAGGGGCTGTGTCCTGTGTCCCGTGTGGCTCTGCGGTCGGTGCGCTGGGGCAGGGGACCGACCCCGAGCATGGCAAACTCGCAGTGTGCACTGGTGCTCAAAGGGGTTTGGCTTCTCTGTGCAGCCCTTGGGCATTGCTAAAGGGATTTGCAGAGTTCTGTGCCCGACTGCTACATCGCAGCTCAATGTCACGCCCCCCAAATAGCCTTTTCTGGTTCTAGCAGCCCCATGCTATGGGGGAGGCAGCAGTTTGTGTGGTTCCTGCTCACTCTGATGACCCCAGAGTCAAGCCCGGGGTGTGCTGCAATGGTCCCAGCACGTGCTGACCCTGCGTTTTGTAGGCTGCTAAAACCTAGGGGCTGATCTACAGTTCAGGTGTAAGCTTAGTAATTCAGGGGACAGGGAGAACTCATTGGCTTTTCGTAACAGCTCTGCTTAAATGTAGAGAGAAGGGACCTTTTCTGCAATAGGCGGGCTGCTGCAGGCCTGGCAGGTTCCGCCTGTGCAGTCATGCATGGTCACAAGCAGCAAGCAGCACTTTTCCTGATAATTCAGCTTCTCCCTTAACATGCAGCCTGGAAAGCAAGGGAAATTTAGGAAGAAGAGAGGCAAGAAGCATTTGGCTTTTACAGATCCCAGTGTTTCTCCTGAAAAGCAGTTTGCATTTTTTCCATTACACAGACTCCAAGGGTCTCCTCCTGCACAAGCCTCACTGGCTTGAAGATTTCTGGCAGCAGACATGGCCACACTGCATTCCTGATCACCAGCTGACGAGAGATGCGTCCTGCAGACTCAGTAGCCGGATTTCCCTGCCAAGTTGCCGTGTTTGTTCTTGTAGGAGCAGGCAAATGGACTCTCACTCCTCTATGAAAGGAGAGGTAAAGAAGTGATGCTGGGAGGCTGTGGGAGACCCTCTGCGAATGGACTCCAGCCCAAGGAGCCTCACAGATGAGATGATAATGAGCAGGAGGGGATGGTCCCCAAGCTAGACACTGCTTTGGTGGTTCAGCTGCCCAATAAATGCAACCTGATGTGCCAGGGAAGCAATCCGCATGCCAGGCCCTCAGACGGATCTCACCCCAAGCTCTCACAAAATGAGCATTTCAAAGGCAAAGGCTGAGGGTTTTGGTGGGGTCCATACTGCAGTTGCAGTGCCAGAGAGCATGGAATGAGGCTGAAAAGGGTCTGTGCAGGACAGACAGGAGGTACTTTGTACAAAAATGGAGTGGGAGAGAGGGAAAAGTTTCACCATCAGACATTTTCTAAAGAAAACTTCCAGATCAAAGCCGAAATCCTACAGTATTGTCAAAAAAAGGGTATTGCCCACAGACAAGGATTTCATAAAGGATGGAAAAAGGCACCTTTCAAAGGAGCTTTTCAGTGAGAAGCCTTTGCCCAGCCCATGCTCACGCCCCGTGGTTCCCCATGGGAGCACACCTTGGCAAGGGGGTTTGTTTATCCAGCTGGGACACAGATCCTAAACCTTTATGTCCAGGCCAGGTTGTTTAGTTCAAGTGTTTTTGGGTGAATGAAGATTTATTCCATGCGTGGTATGGATGCCCTCAAAGAGATGAAAAAAACAAATGCTTTGGGCTCGGTCTTCAGTTTAATGTGGGCAATATTGGTTTTACTAATTCTTTGTGTCAAAGGGATCCAGTTCAGGCATTAAGAGATGGGAGCTGGAAGGACATCGAACAGAGGATGGGAAGCACAGAGGAATTACAGAAGGTAAATGAATCTTTTGTCTCCAAATGAGCTATTAATCATCTCTCATTTACATATTCATTAACCATAATACACACCATCTTTTTATTAATGTGGCAAAGAAACAATTATAGATGAAAAATAGGTTGTCTGTTTACTTTATACATGGATCTTGTTCCTCATTTGCATGATTTAAAAAATGATGTTTCTTCTTGCCACGCAAAAAAAACCTGGCTGCTCGGGACATGTTCTAGCCTGAGACTGTGGAAAGGGCTGTTTGCATGAATTGCTGGGAAACAAGAAGGTGCATGCACCCATCAGCAACTGGCATTGGGGGATTTTTTTTTTTTGCCAGGAACAAGTTATGCTAAGCTAATCCTGGGCTGGGACAAGGGAGAAAAGACTGGTTCAGTCTGGTGATCCCTGGCTGCCTCCTGGTTGTAGGGTTTCCGAAGGTGCTTTGTGAAGGGACTGCAAACCAACACAGAAGTTCTCTCTATGCATGTCCATTGAAGCAAGTGAAATGTGGGGAGCAGAAATAACAAATGAATATTCAAAGCCTAATTCTGCATTGGTTATAAAGGGGAACCATCAAATGGTCAATAGTTTCTTTTATTCTCGTGGAAGTGCCATGAATCTTTGGTGGAAAATTCTTGAGGAATGATATCCCCAAGTTCCTTCCCACTTCCTTCTCTGCAGTTTTATGATGAATATTACTGATTTTCAAAACCTTTTTTGACAAGCCAGGCATGAGCCACTAGTTCAAAGGGGAAACTTTGCTTTTCCCACTGCTGTTTCTTTGGTCAAGAAGATTAAGCTAGACTTAAGCAAAATGATGCTGCAGAGAAAAAAATACCTTGCCAACTAAAATCTGAGTTACTGTAGGCGAGCGGTGCAGTTGGTGATGTTGTCTGGATGCTTGCTGAAACCAAACACTGAATCTGGTTTTGGAAGGGTCCTTCTCTTCCCCATGCTCAGCTGGTCACATTGGCAAGCAAAATAAGAGCCGTTTGCTGCTTTCTGTAGCAAGGGGAGCAACCCAGTTTCTTGGGAAAAATTAAGGTCTTTGAAACTATCTCTGCTCTGGGAAATGCTGTTTGCAGGTAAAGAGGAATAAACCACATTTCACCAGAATGCTTGCAGGCGTTGCTGACGTTGGGAGCCAAGGGAGCACCCCTTGCAGCTCCAGGAGGGATGCTTATGACTGTCAGAGATTTGTTGGTGAGACCAGAGACCTTCCTGCAAAAATTTCTCCCTATAGCAGGAGAAAATCAGGAGCAAATCATATTTCGAGGCAGCCTGGAGTAGAGGAAGGGAAGGGAAAGTTTGGTCCAGGCAGTCAGTTTGTCAAGGGAGCTCTATTTCTGTCTGTCCTTGTGCCTCTTCTCAAGCTTGAACATGCTGCCTGATTTCAACTGAATTTGACAGGAAGGTAAATATCTAAATAACAAATTTGTGTACGTATAAGGGAAACTGGCTGCTGAGGGGGGAGAAAAACCCAAATCCTACCGAGGTTTGGACAGCCTCGAGTTTGCTCTAATCGCTTTGGCCCGATTCCCACCGCCGAGCGCGGCAGCTGACATGTCACAGCCAACTTCTCCTGCGAGGGGAGTTGTAAAGGGAACAAGAGAAGAATTTTATAGGTGTGGACAGAGATGACAGAAATCTTAGCCTAATTCAGTTACAAAATCAGCCGAGGGAGAGACGGGCATCCATAGGGAAACAGAGTTTGTTCACTCTGCTCTTCACAGGACTGCCGACCTCCCGTCTACGAGTAGGAGCTGAAAACACCTTTTTGTTCTCAAGAAGAACGTTGTATTTATTTCTTAATTGATTTTTTTTTTCCATAAACCCCTGACTGAGAAGGGGAAGTTTCTTTCAGAGACCATCTGCCAAATGGGTGCAGTTTGGTCCATTCCCATAGAAGCCTGAATCTGCCAGCTCAGGGAGAAATGGCAAAGTTTAACGACAAATGAGAAATTATAAACGTTTGCCAAAAGCACCTGGCTCTGGGCATAAGCCTTCTTTCAGTGTGTTCCGGTGGTTTCACACTGCTCTGCTCCCCTTGATGGCATGTGGCAATTCATAACACCTTCCATTTATTGCGAGCAGGCAAAGTGCCCCGCAGTGTCTGTGGTTTTCCCTTTGAAAGAGTCTGTTCAGTGTATTTGTTCTCCTTTATTAATGATATTTTTGATAGACTCCTGTTCCTCCATTTTCTGGCTTGAATTTCTCTCCTTTTTATTTAACGATTATTACTGCTGAGGAATGCCTTCCCGCCTTTGGTGTTAGTGTGCCTGGAACTGCACTAGAAGTAGGCTGCACAGCCCCAATTTCTCTTCCCCGGTGTCACACAACATATGAAAGAAAACCAGATGATCAGAGGTTTTGAAAAATACTTCTATAATAAGTAAATCAAAAGAAATCACACCAAGGGTGCTTGGTTTAAAATTGGGGGAGTGCTGGAGACGGAAAGGATCACAGGGCTCCCTCTAAGGTCCCCTGCACAGTTGAGAGCTCCTGGAAGATCAGCAGGGCTACGTTACACGAACATGAATTTCTCTTTGAAGAGAGAATGCCTATATCTTATATAGCTATAGTCAAAGCTATTCTTGATAACAAGGCTTTGCTTTAATTAATTATAGCATAGCTATTTTTCCTGCAGTTTGAACCAGCATATGTCAGTATTGCGCTACTGATAAAAACACATGAATATGACATGGTGCTTTTCAAAATCTGCTAAAAATTGGTGGGTATTGCTATTCTCACTTTCTGAATGGGAAATTGAGGCATGGTAAAGACTTTGCTTTGCCTGGGAGGGTATCCTCTCCCACCTCATTTCTGTCTTGATGGCATAAACTAGCCGGGGCAGGACAGGTGCCAGTGTGTCTGCACAGGACCTATCACAGCTGTTCCTTACCTTAGTTGAACCAAACTGGTCTCCTCATAAACAAGGTGGGTAGTGTGACTGTAACCACGAGGACTTGCTTACTCTGCTTTTATTCCGGTCAATCCATCAATACTGTGAGAGAGAACAATTTTTATCTTCTTTATAAAGTTTGAGCAGCTGCCACCATTGGTCTTCGCACCACTGGGCTACCTGAGCTCCAAACCTGCCCTGGAGACCCCCGCTCTTCTCTCCTTTTCACTTTAGTGTACTGCCTCTGGCTCTGCACCAGGAAACACCCCTCCGCATCTCCCGTGGGAGCAGTCACAGGCTCACCGCTCGCCACAGGAATGTCTTTTGGCAGGATCAGGCCCCGTCTTCTCAGAGTGCACTTTGTGAAAGAAAGCCTTTAAAATAAAGCTATCAGGAATGAGCCTCTCAGATTTGCTGCCTGAGTCATTCACAGTGAAGCGCAGAGATTTATCAGCAGTGAAGTCGGGGGAGCTGGTTTTCAGCAACTCCATTTCTGCATCATAATCAGCCCTGTTAAAACAAAGTCATCTCCCCCAGACCATTGCATTCAAGCTTTTCTTCCCTCCTTTGTTTCCATCAGTGCATTTCTTCTCACCCAAGCCCTTAAACAACCTTGACTGCACCGAGTTGGCAATCAGCAGAAAACCTCATCCATTCAAAGTGAAAATATTGATGCTTCTGCATCATTTCATAGCACATCTGGGGTCCCTTGGGTCCACATACCATCACTGCCCAGCACGGCGGGCCAAGAAAAGCATGAGAAAGAAAAATAAATGTGATGACAGCTGGACTCTAGCAAATGAATCTTGGTCTGAAACAAGCTGGAAAAGAATAAGCATCTTGCTCCGACTCATGTACGGAGCAGAGATAGCGATGGGGAAAGAGGGGACAGGCAATGTTCACATCGTCAGGGAAAGATCTGCAATGTGAGCTTGCACCACGAATATAGGCAGATATGCTGCCTAATAATGCTGAAGGAAGCATCTGGGCACTTGCTGATCAGCCGTGTTACAATGCGTGCGTGTGAACCAGGAGGAGAGAGACTGGGCTGCTAGGGTGGCAAGGGGATGCTTCAGCAGAAACTCCTTCAGCCCTGGTTTTCCAGGCACAGCTCTTGCCCAGCTCTTGCCCATGCGTGTGTTCAAGCTTTGGCAAATCTCCAGATGTACCTTAGGTCTCCCTTGTTTTTTAGCCGATGTGCTTCAGCTTGAGCTGCCTTGGCATAAAATCCATTCTGGTCAGGTGCGCAGATAAGTGCTTCAAGTCTGTGCTTGGGTCCAACGAGCTGCTTTTAAGGTGACTGAAATTTGCTGAACACAGGGGGTTGAATTCAGTGTTCACGGGCTCAGGATTAAAGGACAGACTCCTCTTGAAGGCAGGAGAAGTTTGACTCCATCTCCTTTCCGATAAGAGTTAACTTGAATCTGAACAGCACATTTTGGGTTTTGTTGCCCTCCAACGCCACCATGCAATTCCCTGGGCTGCTTTTTCCAGCCTTTTTAGCTATTCGCTTTCCTCTCCTTTCCTGCACATCACGAGTCTCTGGGTGGTTTATGCACACTTGGCTGTGGCTCAGTTCCCTGTGGTCCTCCCCATTCCTCAGCCCTGGGGCTCCAGTGTATGCACTGGGTTCTGCTTAACTTCTGCTCCACCAGAAACCTGGAAAACTTTTCCAGCAATATCAGAAATCTCCGGCAGTTGATATTTATTAAGGTTTTTGCTGCCTGCATGAAATGTTAAAGCCAATCCAAGTGATTGATAGGCCCAATCTACATCGCTCCTTGTTTTCTTAGCCAGGTTGAGATTTGGCTTGAATGAACAAAATCTGGAATCCTCTTCTGAGCAGCAGCATGGCTGGCCACAGCTTCTGGCTGGGTTGATAGCAGAGATAAAAAATAAAGGCACAGCAGGACCAGGCCATGACAGCCAGGTAGACATCTGCCATCTGAGTCTATGCCTGTCTCGCTTGCACAGCAGTGGCCTCCAGGAACTGCTGGCCCTTCGCTTTCTGACCTTGGTCAGCTAAAGCTATGGTCAGCAACAGCAATGAGTTATTTAGGGTTGAGTTCTGGCACCATCTGCATCTAGAGATACATCTGCCCCTGCTTGTTTGGGAACAAGCCATAACTCATGCCTTCAAAGCAAAATCAAACTGCCAAGTTTCGGTGCAGTTCCTTGTGTCCATTAAACCTGGAGCAGGTTCTACGATTGCTGCTATACCCCCTCCAAATCCTTTTGATCACAGCTGCCCTTCCCGCAGACCTGCCACAGCAAACAAATGACCTCAGCCAACATGTAATGTGTGCCCCACATTAAGCCATAAAAGGCATTTCGTGAGATGTGTCAGAAAGCTCCCTGCAGCTCAGGACTTGCAGGGATGCATTGCCAAGGAGGTATCTTTCAAGCAAGAAAAGCTTGACACATTTCTACTGCATGCAAACAGCCTGGGGGGGTGAAATATAGGAGCAGAAGGCAACTTTGCATGACAGCAAACAGAGACGCTGAATCACAGGGCATCCCCTTTCAGCGCTGGGGTGGGGAATTGCAGAGCCTTTGCTGGGTAGATGGCAAACTCTTGGCACGCTGCAAGGTCTCGACATGCTGGATTGTGTCTGGGCAGAAACCCTAGGTGCAAAACAAAGCTGCAGAACCAGTGATTTCAAAGAGACTTGGAGTCACATAATCGAGAAGAAAAACTGTCCAACTGTCTTTGCAAGACTAATACTGTATAGCACAGTAATTTGTAAGTGCTCCTTTACTCAGCCATTGTTTGGTCTTTTGTTCCCATGCTCTCTCCTTAGTTAAATATATTTCCTTGCCTTTTTCTGTCTCAGATCAGATTTTCTCAAATATGCTTGTATGAGGGAGTTTATGAAAAGGATGCAAGCATTGACCCTGAGGCGACTGATTGATATGGCTCTGCTGCTCCAAGGCTGCAAGCCGGGGTTTATGGGGCAGCAGGTCCCAGATTTTAGGCTGTTGTACCTCAAGAGTGAGTTGCAGGTGACATCTCCATGTCTCTGCAGAAAAAGCCTTGAAACAGGCAATGGCAACCAGTCGCACCTCTAAATACCAGTATTGAGGCATTATACAGGGCAGGGCTGCAAAGTCTGTGTGGAGAAGCTTCTGTTACTATCAGGTGGGAAAATTAAGGCTACAAGTGGGAAGAATAGGGCTTGGGTTAGGAAAGTCCTTGCTATAAATCACAGCAAACCCAGGTGAAGGTCTTTGTCTCTCTGTTCACCAGACCACACTCCTGCCTTGGTAGTCATTAGAGGTGGTTTTGGCTCCTGGGGAAGACTGAGAACTGTGACTTTAAAGATGAGGAGCAGAGGGAAATGCTCCCAGTTTCCCACATGCTGCAGCCAAGGAGCTGTTAAGCCATGAGGTCATGCTCGAAAGGGGATGGTTGTCCCATGACCTCACCCTCTGCTGCATTGGGTGCATGGGGAGCAGGTGGCTCTGTTCGACAGCGGTGATGTGGATGGGCTGCAGGCTGTGTTCCTCTCACCCCAAGCTGAATCCTTCGCTTGTAAGCACCACCAGAGACCCGGGGAAGAGAACATCCCAGGTAGAGAGTATTTGCAAATTTTTCACTAATGTAATATTTTTTTAAAAAATAAGAAATCAATTATCAGCTAAGTGGGAAGTTTATGCTTTGAGGTTTTTTTCTAAAAAAAAATTTGAAGTGGAAAATGGGAGTGTTTAAACAAACACCTAAAAGCAAGGCGTAACTTGGAAGCAGTGTTTAGATAAAATTAAACAAGCCTAATCATACTGGTCCATTACTCTTTGACAGGAGAGAGAAATAGTTCCTGATCTTCTCAGTCACAGTGAGCCTGCTGAGTGGAGGCTGAGCTCTGTATAACAACTTGCTCAAACCAATGAGATCATGTATCTGTCAGCACAGCTTCCACATCCAACTTCCGCACGCACGTGTGTGTGCTGACAGCGCGGTTCCATACTCGGAGCCATTTGGAGACACATCTTCTGAAAGGCCCCTCAGAACTGCACATTACGGGTAGATTTTACTCTCAGACTACACGAGCAGTCATTGCTCGCATGGTTGGAGCCTATATATACAGGTGCGAGAGCAGGGCTTGGACTGTTTTCAAGGTTTTTCTACAGCTCAGTCCTAAATTTCAGGTTTTATGCTTGCCTTGCAAGATTTGCTCAGGAATATTGTCACCCAAACAGCACTCGGTTTTGTCTGAACCAAAACCAAGGCAGCTGGCAGCATCTATTTCGTGCTGTGAATTATACCTACAGGGAAAACTGCAGATTGTGCTGCCCCATGGCATGCACCTGAATATCAGTGGTGGAAACAAAAGAAAGAAAGGCCAATCCATCCTAGCAGTGCACAAATTTCTATGGGGGCTTGGTACTGCAATGTGTAATTTCAACAAATGGACCTTCCTTTCATGCCTAAACAGCTGAACAGAACGTGATAGTCTGATGTTTTCCTTTAGTATCATGAGCAGACAACAAGAGTGAAATGCAAGCGTGCACCCATCTGGTTTGGGTGTTTCTTTATATGATGGGTGCTGTGGTGCCTTGGGATTATTTCCTGAGGGTGCAGATGATCAAGTGGAGATGTGTAAGATTTCTCAGCCTGCCCTGAGAAAAAGGCTCAGGTCGGCTTCAGGCTTCCAGGTGAATTGAAGTTACATAGCTTTTCTCTGGGATGAAATATGACTGGGAGTAGGGCTGTGTTGCAGGGTGTGGGCTTGGCTCCGCTCAGCCGGCTGCTGGTCATCCCTGGGGACAGCAGTGTGGAGCAGTGATTTCTGGTGGGCGAGAGTAGCATCTTGGGATCTGTTGAACAGGAGAATTTTAATTTGCATTATTGAAATGTTTTGCATGACATCTAATGCTGGAGATGTAATTTGGTAAACAGCCTTGTAATTTATGCCCAAATATTACTTGGCACATTGGCTTCTCCGTGACAAACAGAACGGATAGGGATACAATGGCATACCTTCTCCTTGCTCCTCCCACCATCTGCTTGCAATATTCATGCCCGAGCACATAAAAAACATTAATGTCCGTAAGAACTGGCCCATCTCATAGAGCTAAATATGAACAATGTCAGAATGATTACAAGAGAACTGGGCAAAAATTGCTTAAACATATAGCACTGATCATTAATAGCTTGTTATTGGCACAACTGATGTGTATTACTATCACACACTACACTGATCCAGTACATAAATGTTTTCTTTAGCATATTTTTAATGTTGCTAATTTATCTGTTACTGTCACACTGGGGCTGTTAGCTTTGAATAAATGGCTGTTATTAATCACTGGAGAGCTATTAGACACCACAGCCATGGTGTTAAATCAACTCAGGAGTGGCACTTGTAGGAATATTCAAGCAGAAATTTAAAATTGCCTGGGTACTGGTCATGTGCTTAATGCCTCTGGGATCAGAGCCACCGAATGCCTGCAGATACTGCTCCTGGGTGTCAAACTCATGCTCACCTGGTGGAAATTCCTTTCTCTAAACAGCAATATCAGTTTAAGACCTTATTTGTTATCAAGTTGCTTTGGTGGGGGGAAAAAAAATGAAAACAAAACAAATTTGCAGCACTTGGAGCTCAGCAGTGTGGTGTTTGCACCCTGGGCACGCTTTCCCCTCAGTAGGTTTGGGGGTCTCTGAGCAGCAAAGGGTTTGCTTTCCCAGTGCTGCCCTGCTAACCTGCTGATGCTGGGCAGAGGACAAGATCCACAAGATGGCCTGTCTCGGGGATGAGGAAAGGGATAATCCTTTGGGCTAAGCACCAGGTTCATGGGAGGCAGAGCCAGTCTCCACACCCCTCCTGGGCACAGACGATACCTCAGATGTTTGTGGGACCTGATGAGCAGAGACCTTCAGTTTAGGCTGCAGCAGAATTTGGCTGAATTTCTTGCTGGTTTCAACTTTATTTTCGTCAAGGGAAACTGAGCTACAGGGAGATCAACATTACTCAACAGTGCTGAGCTAGTATCAAACTCAGATGTGTCCCTTTCAAGTCCCTGCTCTTAGCTGTGTCCCAGGTGAGTGGGACACCCCTGTTTGTCCAGCCTCTAGCATGACAGGTCCTCCTGGGGATGATGGCAGCAAGTAACAGTGATCGTGGTTAGACCTGCCGGCTCTATAGCCTGGGAAGGCTCATTCCAGTTCAGGCACTTCCCAGGGCTGAATGGAGATGAGAGAAAGATGGAGCCGAATGGAGGGAAAGAAACCTCAGTGAGACCTCTTTCCAAGGGGAGATGTTTTAGACAAATATTCGAGGGCTGAATGAACTTGTGTTTTCCAGCAAGAGACTGATTCACGAGAAGCCTTTGATTCACGAGACCTGCTGGACTCATAGATCTATTAAATATGAGGACTTACTGGCTGCTGTAACGGGACTGCCAAAAAGCAGCTGTGAGTGGGAGATCGCTTGTGGTCACCTATGACACTCCACAAATGTTTCTTCAAATTAAAACAAACGTAATTTGGAACAATTTTATTGCTGTTCTGGAAGGGCTGCTGTAATTTGTATTTTCTCTATCGTTTGTGTAAGCTAAGTCACCACGCTTTTGAAAGTACAAATCTCAGTAACGGAGTGGTCTCTTCATTGGCCTTGTGGTAGACTTCAAAGGGCAAACTTCTGAAGAAATTTGGATCCCGTGAAAACGTATCAGCTCAGATCTTGTGGGCTGGCAGTACAAATCCACTGGAACTCTACAGCTTTCTCTGGCTTTCTCTAACGGTGGCTATTTACACGTACCTTCTCAGTGCATTGCAACGGAGTTACCCAGAGAAATATCACAAAGGACTCATAATTAATGGCAATTATGTGTTTATAACTGTGCTGCAGTGCACCAATCCCAACGGGCTGCTGCTCAACAGACTGTGAGAAAGGGACTTTGCTGTCCTTTTTGCACTTGCTGCAGTCTTTTTCCATACCTGCAATGGCCTGGGGAAGCGTGTGAGTTTGAGCAGGCGTGCAACCAGCTGAAAGGCGCTGCCATTCCAAACCATCAGCTATGCTTACTGGCATGTCAGTAACGCCAAGCAGTCAACTGGACAGAGGCGTAGGCCATGGCTTTATATTGCCACTAACTTCTAGATATATGCCTTGTGTTTTTGTCACTGACAGGAGACCTGACAGCTGGGTTCTCATGTTTGGAATAAACCTAATCAGATGTCTTCTGCAAAAACCCACCATGCAAGGCCAGAACAGACCCCAGCTGTGATCCAGTCTGACCTTCCGCATAATTCAAATCCAAGATTCCCACAAATTAGTTCTGTGTTAAGGTGCTCATGCAGGACTGAACAAGAACAAGTGTAGAGACAGCCAAGATTTCTGAATTTGCATCTATTTCTGGACTGATTTGTTTAACTTGTTGTTGACAGCCACCAAGCCTTGCTGCATCTTTGCCTGTTGGTTTCAGAGCTTTTCACTGGAGGTCTTTTTCACCTCTTGGTCTTTTCTTGAATAAGCTTAGTAAATAAAGGATCCTAAACCTCTCACTGTTGGTCCTTTTCTGTCATCTCTGTTTCACATCACAAAGCTTCCCACACCAGACAGCTGCCTACCAAATCCTCATCTGGCCATGCAATTAGTGGAAGGTGGCAGAAAGCGTTATTTTTTCTCTTCATACACAGTACCAGTTTCTCCCCTTGAGAAATTAATTCTGTGTTGGTTCCAAATGGGTGGCCCCAAAGACTGCAACCCTCCACTAAACAAGGTCCCTGGGGTTCCCTGGCCATCAAACCCTTTTCCTGGCTTCTAGACCGATGTGCTGCAGCCTTGGTCTTGCAGCAGAAGAGGCACAGGGACAGCCTGGCTCTGCGGCCAGGCTACTCCCTGGCAGATTTGCTGCCAGTACTGACCTTGCCTGGGCATCAGAAGAGGAGAGTGATGTACCTGGTCTTTAAAAAACCTCACTCAATTGGGTATCTGGTGAATTCACCCTGAGATGCTCAAAAAAAAACAGATGAAAAAAGGACATCAGCTGAGCCCATAGTCTCTGTTACAGTGCTGCGTACTCTGCTGGGATCAGCTGCTCCCCAACACCTTCATATCTGGGACCAGCACTGATGTAAACGAGCTTTGCTAGTGGGGGCTTCGGTTCTTTCTCTCTTTGGGACCACATTTCTGGCAACATGCATTGAAGATCTCAAAGTGATCTTTTCTGGCTGATGACATGTGAAGTTGCAGGTGGGTAAAATACAGACAAAATGGATTAACTGCCTCGTGCCAAGCTCTTTTCTGGTGTGTAATGGAAACCTAAAGCCTGCCTTTCTTTTAACTCAGATCTAAACGGTAGCTGCTATGAAGTATTAGGTTGGAATATGAACTCTGTATGAAAGATGAAGGGGGAATGATGTATTTTAAAAAGGATCATAGTAGGTCCTAACTTAAAAGCATCAGTATAAATTCATTGCAAGTAATATGCTCTTAATTATTCATTTTCCTTGGCACCAGTTAAAGAGCCAAGTAACGGCTTCTGTCTCTTTATATTTAGTCTATTATTGTTTGAAAAAGGCCAGGGGGAGGCCAGCACTGTGCAGAAATGATATTCCCCCTTGTATATACACATACATATTACCAGCAGCCATAGCAAAGGGGAATATAATCACCAACAGCTGAGAGACAATGACATTTTTATAGACCTACTGGCAAATATGCAGCGGGAGAGAGCCTGACAACTCTTTGGCTTTCGACCACATTCCTCCGCAAGCTCTGTGTGGGGAGCTTGGGCGAGCTCCGAGTTGCTCCCCCCACCCCAGGAACCAGCTCGCATCGGTCAATAAGCAGCTGCCTCATTAGGCTGAACCGTCCCCTCTCCTTCTGCTGGAGGAGAAGACTGGAGTGAAAGAGCAGGGCAGCTTTGGATGCAGGAGAGGGTCTTGCTGCTGAGACAAGATGCTCGCATGGCCAAATTTTAGAATGCTGGTGCCGCCAAAGCAAAAACAGCAGGGCTGGCTGGCCGTTGCAGACCTTGTTTGGAGGAGGCAAGAAGTCATCGTCTGCCTTTTTACAGCAGACCACGCCGAGAGCCTCCATGGTGAGCAATCTGGCTTTGATGGTCTCCATCAGCCCAACGTGGTCCTGTTGTTAGGCAGGTGAAGGCTCCTGCTGACTCCAAAGGACCTGGGGGCAAGAGCGTGGCCAAGGTGTTTTGTTAAAGAGGCCCAGGATGGAGACTGCAAGCTTGCTTTTTAACTGAAGCAGAAACATTAATGGGAATTTAGCTGGTCTGGAATAGACTTTTCGAGCTCTTTTTCTTGAATAGCAGAAGAGGCCTCCCTGGGGCTGAACATGTGGGGCATCTTCTGGGATCTGAGGGGGTAAACTCAGCTCTCTTCTTTGCTTGGTTTGATCTCTAGGCTTGATCCTGGGTGTCTCAACATCGAGTCAGTGCTGCAAATGCTTGCTTGCCCCTATTTCTTACTTTCTGCTGATGTTTCACGTGAAGTTGATAATGTGATTTTATTTGAGCCAGACAGCAGCAGGGTCAGTAGTTTCATCGGTGCACTGAAAATGAGCAAACAATTCTTGTCTGCTCAGCCATCCTACCCAGGTCTCCAAGCACTGGCAGTGAGGGGGTCCTCGCTCCCAGTTTCCTGGACATAACCCCCTCAGCTGATGTTGTGTCCATGGCTGATATCCTGTCAATGCCCTTAACCTGAAAGAGTCGTTTTTATCCTACTTTTCGCAATGAACAGGGTCACGATGCACATAGATTTCTGCCTGCTCTGGTGTCACAGGCTGTGTGGGAAGGCTCTGCTCCGTGCTAGCTGCTGTCCTCTGCAAAGAATAAATATTAAAGCCTTTGCAGTCTCCAGCAGATGCAGTGACCCAGCTCAGTTCAGAATGGATGAGATGAAGACAATTTCTGCGGGGAAAAAGGTTGATCAATTGTAAATAAAATTAGTTGAGTTTTGTCTAAACACTAGAGACCAAATAATCTTGGGTTTTGGCAGCTGACAAGTTAAACTTTTCAAGCAGTTCTTTGACAATTCAAATAGAAGAGAATTAGCTGTGTGATAAAAATAGGTGGGTTTTACTGAGTTTTTCCTTTGATTGGTAGGCATATTTCAATTTTTAGCTGTCAAATTCCTGAAAGATTTGTGCTTTTATAGAAAAGCCTCAGAACATCATCAGTATGATGATTTTCATTGGGTCAAATGAGTCTGGTTTAAAAATTCCTGGAACTGGAAGTCTGACTATCTCCAGCTGACAGACCGGGTGCTCAGTTTCACATCACTGTTGCTCAAAATCCTGACTTCTCTCAGGCTTACTCAATCCCATACCTTTTTCCTGAGAACAGCTGATGTACCTCAGGCATCTGAGGTAGTGTTTAAATCTTCCCTGAAAGCAGGCAAGTTTTGCCAGTTTCAAGGGTGGTTTGTGGTTTTTTTTTTTTTTATTTTGCTGGAGCTGCAAATGGAGCCCTTGGAGGCAGTGCCAAAGACTTTAACACTGGCACTATTTTTTCCAGCCAGCACGTGGGAAGTCTGGGGCACTTACCATTCACACTTAATATTTAGTGTGAATAGAGTCCTGGTGCCTGACAGCTCTGTTTACCCGCTGCAAAATTCCAGGGGAGGTGTGAGAGCAGCAATGTTGGGCCACTGCCCTACAGCGCTTTGCAGAAAGACACCCAGGTATGGGTAAGGTTGAAGAGACCCCGGCCTTGCAGAGAGGCCGACATAAAAGGTCTGGTCTCAGTTTCCTGCTGAATACACTAGTTAAAGAAATGAGTTTTCCCAGCATGCTGAGCCCAAACACTTGCTTGCACATCATGCTCTCCCCATCTACCTCCATGCGTGCCAGCATCCCCCAGCATCTCTGACCCCCCAGCATGCTCCCACCCCTTCCTCCATGCTGGTGCCTTGTCTTCCTTATGTCCTCAGAATTTTTTCCTCTCATCACCAGAGGCCCTGGCATCCTCCCTTTTCCCACCATGCCATTACTCACTTCACCCCATCATGCTTAGGGCCATGCTTCGTCCTAGGGCTCCCACAGATCTATGCCACCTTCCCATGGAATGGCAGCCTCTCTGATTAGCTGAAGAAGAGGGAGGAGGTGTCTGCATAAGCCTCTTTCCCCTTTCTTAGGTGTAGGATCTTCCAGTTATCTCCCACCAACTCCATGAAGTCTTTACCTTTGGTGACCTCTTATCCTGAACTACACCTTTTTTCCCTTCTATCTTGAGTTTTCTTCAGTGTCCTTTCTTTTCTATTTGTATTTGTCCTGAAGCGGACAGGCAGTTGGACTAGATGATTGCTGCAGGTCCTTTTCAACCAAAATTTCTATTCTGTTCTGTTCATCACATGTGTGCAGGCTGTCTGCAGGGAGACCTGCCTCTGGCACAGGAGCGGTGTCCTCAGCAGAGGGTGGTTACAGCTTTACTGAGCAGAGGTCCGGGAACACTGCTGGCCTCCATTTGCTTAATTTTTCTGCCAGTTTTCATCAAAATCAGTGAGCACCTGTTCAATGAGGCCTAGATGATTCTTTGAAACTTCATAAATTTAGAAATATTCCTCCCTCCTCCCTTAGATAGAAATATTTGATGAGTGCAAGAATATTTGATGAGTTCATCAAAGACACTTTTCTGCTGGAATTAGCTCTTTTTCAAAGTAGTAATAATAATAATGATATTATTATTATTATTGCTATTTCTCCTATATTATTTCCAACTACAAAATAGTTGGAATGAGATTTCTTTAGCACAGCAAAATGAAAAACAAAATAAATTGAGCTCTTCCCTATGGGAACTACACCTCTCACCAGTGCTTTAGCATCGGAACTCTGAGGAGCTGGAGCTTCACTGAGTGAGAGGACTTTTTCTTCTTTAGGGTTTTGCTTCTAAGCTATCTAAGTTGTGTTTATAATTTGTTTTACTCCTGCTCTAAATGTGGGCCCATATGGAAGAATCACTTTTTAATTCTGTAATTTGTGCACAATTAATTTAGGGAGGTGACTCTTGCTGGCACGTTTTGCTGCTAGGAAACTCAGACTGGAGTATTTCAGTTCGAATCATTCTGACGTGAACCCTTCCCTCGCTGGTGTTCCGCGGTGCGTCGCAGTGATTGCTGTAGTGCTGCGCGGCGAGCTCGTGTAGCTGCTGAGCACAGGGTGTGTGCATTGCCTCCTTGGCTGGCACA
>Ga0181612_180587_pt1 | contig 18744 bp, 10 predicted proteins | sample HoacroProtozoa21_FD_119630 | JGI IMG/M metagenome (GOLD analysis project Ga0181612, IMG submission 119630) | Hoatzin crop microbial communities from Cojedes, Venezuel. Combined Assembly of Gp0051906, Gp0051904, Gp0051908
CTTGTGTGTTGACCACAGGATGCCTGATCTTGGACCTGTGTTGTGGGTTTGCGTGGCAACATTTTGGTAGTGGGAGGCTATAGGTGTGGCTTCTGTGAGAAGCTGCTAGAAGCTTCACACGTGTCTGATAAGAGCCAATGCCAGCCAGCTCCAAGATGGATCCACTTCTGGCCAAGGCTGAGCCCATCACTGACAGTGGTAGCGCCTCTGGGACATATTTAAGAAGGGGAAAAACCTGCTGTGGGATAGCCGTCAAGAGATAGGAGTGAGACTATGTCAGAGAAACAACTCTGCAGACCCCAAGATTGGTGAAGAAGGGAAGGGAGGAGGTGCTCCAGACACGGGAGCAGAGAGGCTAAACCACAACAACCCGTCAGTCCTGGTTTCTAGAGGGGTTTGCTAAAGTGGGTCTTTGGGAGAGGTGAAATGCTTGAGGATAGTGCCAGCCAAAACACAGCATTAATGCTGAGGTACCTTTAGATGAGACTTTTTTTTTCCCCCTCTTCACCTTTATCTAATTCCTCAATGTGAAATGGATGCAGATGTGTGGAATGAATTCATCCAGGATTTAGAAACATGGTTTTGCATGTGTACCCACCCACATAATTGTTTTCCTTTCACATACTTCAATCCTGTGCACACCTGTGGGATATTGGCAAGACCTCCTGGATATTAGATCTACTGAACATATGACTGAGGTGGTGAAGTTACAGAATTAACACCTGGGTAGCCTTGATGGGCAATGTATTGCATTCCTGGTCTCATCTTCTGTATCCTTTTGCTTGTGTTAATGTGATGGGAATCAGGACTAGAACGTCCCTTGCGATTTACTATCTTGTATTTTTGTTTATTCACACTTTAAGCTTCATGAATAATCAGGATATTCCGGTTGCTGGAATTCACTTATTGCTATGGCGAGGTCTAGGATGTTATTTATTCTCTCTGTGACTTAAGTGTGCCTATGAATAAAGTAGGGAAAATGCTTATCTACTTGCTGTTTTTCCTGTGAAGGTCAAGTGCTGTTGAGAGGTTCTAGGACAGGGCCAGCAGGTCTCATGCAGGACATTGCAGAGACTTCTGTCTTTCTGGAGCCCGTAGAGGCCAGGCAGGATAGCACAAGGCATTTCAGGCTGTATTCTCTGGCCTGATTTTAGGCAATGGAACCAAGCTTTAAATAAAGGGAGATTACAGCTGTCTTTTAGTTTTACGTTTTCAGCTTTCTCGACTGTATTCTCCTGCTTTCACAGTTCTTAGATACGCTCCCAAGTAGATGTGTTTCTTCCTCCGAAATAGTGTATCTTTTGCTTGTACTGCAGTCCTTAAATTATTAGCAGTTACAGCGCTTTTGCGGTTGTGTGCCGCCTCTGTTTCTGTTCAAGGACAGAAACTCTGGCAAACTGCGGGCAACCTGGATCATGCAAAAACTGTTAAATAAGAACAATTTAGAAAGATCCCATAGACAAATGGGAGTTATGGGTTAGATGTCAAACTTTAGCCATGTAGGACTCAGTCTTTGTGTAGTCTGATAATGATCTTGTGGCTGTGTGAGAAGAAGATAGTGTGTCTCTAAAGGTGCATAGCTACCAAAAGATGTGGCTGAGTGGTGTGGGGGATTTGCAGAACTCCTGAAAGCTGGGGGTCAACAAAATGGAGTGACTCAGCCTGCCTGCAAGGGTCCTAAAACTTTCATCTGACACTACTGCTTTTCATATCTGGACTCTTCATGGATTAAACTTAGTTCAACTCTTGTGTTTAATGTTCTACCAAAACTTACGGCATGGTGGGATGGTACAGGGAATGTCAGGGTGGTGCATGTAAGCATCCCTTGCCAGGATGAATCCTGGAGCTATCTGCAAGTACAAGGTCATTTCAGCAGCGTGCCACAGTAGAATGACTATTTTAGGCTTGAATCCACTATGCAGGCCTGCCTCTCTGTGCAATGACCAGTCGGGTTAAGGGCTCGTGTGATTAAATAAAACATGGAAATCATGCTTCTGTTGGTGAATGTAATTAGTTTTTACTAAAAATGTATTTTCTTGACCAATACAGGTATTATGAACTCTTACCTCTTGATCAAAGCTGTTACTTTTCAAATTGCTGTTGCTTTTAGGATAAATTAACAGTGGAGCAAAATGACCTAATGTTGCTGAGAGGTGAAAACTGAAATTCTGTGGATTGTAGCTTTGAATCTTTTTGTGCACGTGTTCATGAAACTTCTTCTCCTAGAATAGCACCATGTATATATGATGTCTTAGATAATAAGTCATCTAGGAAGAACAATACAATATCTTACTTACTCTCCTTGTTTCAGTCAATTTTACTTATCTGTCTGAAAATTTCATTGTAAATTAATTTACACTTCTGTAGTTTTCAACATTAATTTCTGAAAGGAGTTGTACCTGTTTCTCTAACAAGTGTCACAAGTACTGAAGTGGGCTTTATACTAAAGGAGGCATTCTTGCTCTTCCACAACAGTTTGGAAAAGTTGGTGACATCAGTGATAAAAATAGGAGTAACAATCATTCAAAAGCAAGATACAGAGAAGAGGGAGTTCCTGCACTAGTATGTCTTGACCAAAAATTTAGGACACAAGGTAAACAGGAGTGATGTATATAGCTGAAATTACAGGTGAAGGAAATTACCTAGGGTGAAACTTATGCAGGACGCAGGGGATGACAGTATTGACTTGCAGTAGTTTTCAGTGCAGCCTTTCTTCATCATTCCCAACAAACAACTCCTACTCTTCCTGCATGTTACCTTGCAGGGTAGAACAGTGTTACTCACCTTGATGCCTGTTTCTGATTCTAAGAGGAAGAACTCTAGCCCAGAAAAAAAGGAGCTATAGGATCTTTTAAAGGCTATCAAGTATGTAGGACCTAGGACCTGTGTTTTCTTGTTTGAGTGGCAGCTCTACAGAATGGCACTGTGTTACTGTGGGGAAGAGGGTGTCCTGTTCCTCACTTACGGGAAGAAGGTCACTTACCAGTTTACTACCACCATTTCTTAAAGTGCTTAAGGTTTTCCTTGGAAAGTCCTTCATCCAAATTCTGGTAACTTCTAACCTTGCTTAGCTTTCATGGGAGCTAGTGGAACCACAGTCCAAAGTATGTTTTGGCTGCATATTGTCAAAATGCTGTACAGTTATGTTGCCTGAAAAATAATTTTCCCATTTGTGTGGTAGGATGTTTTGTTTTGTTTTTTGTTCTTTTTCTTCAGTTATAGGTTACTTCATTTTAACTTCCTCAAATACTCCTTTCAAGGAAGGAAACAGTCTTTAACGTGTGTGTGTTTTAGAGATTTGGGATATTGGAAAGATCAAGCAAAACAGATAGCTAATTTCCCACTATTGTGCAATTCACGATCTGTAAAGCACTTTCACACCAATCTGCAAGGCTAGAAAGTGTTACTAACCCCACAGCATGGGGTTCCTGAGACATGGGCTACTATTTTTCTGCTGGTTCTCTCTCAGTTTGGGAGCATAGAGCTTGATTCTCCCCAAGTCAATGACCATGTATTAAAAAAAAAAAAAAAGACTTCTCCAGGGAACATATGGAAGGAAATAAAACAATTGGCTTGCAAATGGGAGGTAATTGGTATGTTAATTAAAGTCGACTTTACCTCTCCTAATATTAACCTTCTGTTTTTCTCCACTGTTTCAGGTAGGGGAAAAGAATTTATTCTTTAGTATTCTCAAGAATGAGATTGGATAATAGACACAAATGAAGTCCAAACCTAGTACAAAAAAACATATGAGAAGATATGTCTCCCGGCTGCTTTCTTAATACAGCATAAGGAGGACGAGATAGTTATCTGAGCAGTCACTCCACAGCTCAGACTTCAAATTATAGTAATTATGACAATTTGTGCCAATAGCCATGAGGTGGGGTTTTTTGATGTGGTTAAAAATAACATCTGTAAAAATCCAATAAAAAAATTACATTTTGCTAATTTTCTGATAAGATAATGTTTAACTGTACTGTGTGCCTTCTACTGCCGTTTTCAATTAGAGTATTTCCTTCTGGGCTTTTACCATCTCGTCTCACGGATCCGATTCCATCCTGAGCAGTTCATTTGTTTTAACTTTCTTAATTAATTGTTTTGTGTAGGTTTTGCCTTTCAACTGATATCAATCTCCCAGACTTATTAACGTGCTGATTGCTAATGTGAGATACAAAGCACAACTGAGTTAAATTGTTCTTTCTGTCATATTAAACAGAGTTCCCATATTAGCCTGCTAAACAAAATAATTGTAGATAATTTAGAGGGTAACAAATGACAACAGTCCTGTACCTGGGAGAGTAGAAAAAAGTTTGTTTGCAGCTTCTCTGTGCTATCTTTGGGTACAATTCTGAAACCACATGCACAGGCAGAGTAAGAAAAAATAATTAACTGCCAAGAAATTGTAGGAGAGCTTGTGGGGAACAATTGCTTTTCCCACACAGTGAAGTTTCTTACCTTGTCTGAGGAATATGGGGGGCAAGAAGTAGGCTATCAGACACAGCTGATAGGTTTCATCCTGTATTTTTAGGGAAATTTCTCTTTTGTGTGAATTAGTCCAATTTATATTCCTCAGTAAAACAAGGAAGATATGAATTTGAGAAAGCATGGCATTATATCCTTTACACGATCCTCACGTACATCTACTCCATGTAGTTGACTAAAAGGACATATCATTTGGAGTCATGATTGTAAATTCTGATGTAGTTTAATTGGTGTATGACAAGGAACACACATCTCTGGGGATAAGGGCTATCCTTGAAGCTGTCACATTGATGACTTGGTACAAGTTCAGTTGTACACACAATTGCTTCTCAGAAAAGGCACTAATTCCTAGACTAGTTTAAAATCACTTGAGGTTATGACCAGAGCCCACATAGCCGGGAATTTGTTGTTCGTGCTTTAGTGTCACTACTCTGCCTGACCAAGGTGAGGTCTTGTTATGCTATATATCGCACAAATGATTTCTGAACATGGTCAGCGATCGCATAACTACTCCTGGAGATTTTACCTCTGGCTTTGGTGAGAGCCGACAGAGGCTTGTGTGCCGTTGACAATCTCCTTTTCATAAACACCACAGTAAATGATAGTATAAAGAAAGAGAGACACATAAAACTTCAGGTGTGTTCTCTTAAGGTTTTAAAAGAGGTAGGGACTAGAAGAGCTCTTCGGGCAATCACAGTCTTCAGGATGCACTTTTGACAGGTGACTCTGAGGTGCATATTTCAAAATTTATTGAGCAAATTATTCTCAGTTCACAGGGTGAATAAAATTGTTTACATCATAAGATCAGCACACTCATCATAATTGAGATTTACCTGGGATTTGGAGACATATTTTGATTTTTGAGGTACCAGTCTGAATGCATGATAAAACTTGGGTGTTGTGAAACTGTAAATCCTGAAATAAATGAAAAGACTTTTTCTGAATTTTGCTTGTTTGAATGCTACACAAGTGATTTGCCGCTCGGCAATGTATTCTTCTGTATTTGTTGATGCTCCCTCATACTTCTGACAAGTGTTCCTGATTTCTTCTTCAGGCCCTGCTGAACTTTGTCTGCACCTGGTTTTCTGCCTTTTTTCAGCTAGGGAATCTCAACCTGCTCTACTACTTGTAGCCTCCCCTTCCCATATCTATGCTGTTTTTTCTCTAGATTGTTATGATCTATATTGCTGTGCATGTCACTGTTCTTGAAGTGGGACACCATTATGCCAGTACTGCTTTAAAAGAATCGCCTTTTATACTTGTAACCCTAGCACATGTATTGCAAGACATTGTGACATATCCAAGACAATACGTATTTTTCTGGAGGTTTTGTCTGTTAGAGCTGGTACAACCCCAGCCAGACACTTCAGCACAGCATTTTGAGCACTGCTGTGTATGGTGGCTATGGAGGTGGTTGCTGTCTTCTTATTTGATGCAAATCTGGCTAACGTCAGTGTATGCAGCCTCCAAGGTGCAGCACGCCTTGGTGCTTAGGCTGCTGAAGGGAGCTCACAAGATGGTACATTGCGCCAATTTGACTACAGACTGAGTCAGGGCAGCTGCAAAACGTGCAGTGACTGTGAATCAGGTAGCAAAGATTTTCCTACCTTAAGCTAGCTCCCTCCCATCCCTTGCAGTGAGGGTTTCCTCTGTGTTTGAAGCCATGTGAAAGCTGTAGACTGGCCTCACTAAAAACTATACAGAGTAATTTCCTCTTTTGTTGTTGCAACAGAAATCCCTGTGAGGTTTCCCTAGCACTGTAGGCCTCTCTTATTTGAGAGCAGTCAGGTTTATGAAGTAAGCAGCAGCATCTTGGAGCTGAATCTACCTTATGCATGGACAAAAGTTGGCCATTGTCAGCACAGAGTTTCTCTGAGCTTGCTGGCTTTTTATACACAAGCCCATATGTGCTGACACAAATTTTTCAGCTCTGGTACTAAGTTGCTCACAGAATAAGAATAATATAAAAATGTGAAGAATTTTCGTGATTTAAATTTTGCAGAAAACTAAAGTAGAATGAACTTTGGCTCCTGTTCAGATGCAATCTAGACATGAATTAACAGGTGCTTCAAACTTAAATTAGACGAGTCAACCATTGAATGTAGTTCAGCAGCACACCAAAATAAATGCAGATGACATTTCTGACATATTTCATTGTTTCTATAATCTAAGTAACACAAAAGGTGTAAGTTACAGCACAATACTTCATTGCATTCCTCTTTGAAACACTGTCCATGAATATATTTAGACTGGAAATTAGAAGATTTGTTACATCAAAGTGAGAAATATACAATGTTGCTGTGACTGCATTGGCCTGCAGCTGCCCATACTAAACTGGAACTTATGATCCAGTTCCACTCCAGGCTAATGTTCCTTGGTACACGGGGCTAGGTTATTTTAAAAAAATGTCGACACCAAATGTTTTTGGCTTCCTGATGTACCACTTTCATTCTGGAATCATCAGAGTGTATAAAAAATTATTAGAAACTTCAATGAAGTTTTTAAAACCTAATTTTAAAAAGTTGATTTGTGGTCTAAGAAAATGTGAGTGCTGGTGATAGACTCCTTTACTTGACACAGAAGGGATGTTCAAATATATTTAAAACCCCAGACATGCTTTCCTCAACAACAACAAAAAAAAAAGTGTATGTGTGGAGGAACTGGGGTATTCTCCAGTGCAGCCCATCCAGCTGAAAGACATAAGATCTGTGATGCATTTACTGCTTAGACTGCGAGTTTTCTCTGCCTTCTCCACTGAAAGAATACCTAATGTATTAATTCATGTACTGCCCACGTCAGATCTAGCAAAACGTCTGTGGCTTGATGTCATTGGGCAAACTGTTTTCTAATGCTGCTGCCCTCTTCAGTGCTGTTTGAAATCTGAGATGCTAAGTGGATAGGATACTTACTGGAGAACAAGACTGGGCCATAAGCTGCCCTTACTGGCAGACTGCCTCTGTTCCTCATGGAAAGGTCTCTTACACAGTTGATACTCTCAAGATAACAGTAGCGCTAGATATATGCAATATCACAGGCTCAGCAGTGCCAGTAAAGCATGAAAGTCAAGCTGAAAATGCAAGAAAAATAAGTGTATTTAAATATGGTGGACTACAAGAAACATATATGTAACAGATAATCTAAGATCTCAATGACTTATGGTTTTAGAGTGTAATTTTAAGGATGAACTGTTCCTAAACAATTTTTCCAGCGTATTAAGCGCTAACAGCATCAGGCATGCATGTCTTGTTCCACTCTTTCTTTTTTTTTTTTCCTTGAACAAACAAGTTGAATGTGGCCAATACAAGAAAAAGAGCCCACTCTCTACTTATGCGCGCACATTCCTTTGTCCTCTTTCCAATATCCCCCAGTAATGACAGAGTGCAGGATCATGTTCTGCTCTAATGTCTTTCTTGTAAGATTCGGAGGGTAGTGCCATCGTGACCTTCGGGAGCATTTTTTTCCATTTGGAAGGAGGCGGGGAAGAGAGCATTGAATTTGAGATTGATTTTCTTCCTTTTAGCATGTGGAAATTCAAAGCAAACTCCTTGATTCATCAACAATGACTGCATCTCCAGCCTTAGAGAATGCAAAGGCATCAGCAGGAGCAGACTGATGAAGTTAATACCCTCGGACTGCATTGTGAATGTGACCAGAGTCCAGTATGTTGTATGCTATTGAAAAATGCTGATGTTGCTCCTTGCAGGGACTGGTCACGGTTTTAACCAGACAATTTTTGTCTGAGGATTAAAGGAAATGGGGAGCTCAAGCAGTTCTAGACATAACAGTATGTCTACAATTTCTTGGTGGGGCCCTTACAGACTCTGTATACATGGAGTGTGTTTTGGAGGCTTCTGAGGAATGCATCCAGCTAAAGGCCAAAAAGAAGGTTCAAAATATCCATGGAGGTTTTAAAGAAGATGGTTTTACCTGTTTCTCTTCTCTGTAAAGGGCTGGTCTATTCATCTGAAGTTCTAGGAGGTGTTGGAGGTGAACAGCTGTTCAGTGTAAGCTTTATTTTCGGTGAAGAGCAGATTGAGTATTTGAGTAGGAAGTCTTTTGAAGAGCTTCAGTTCTTCAGCAGGAAGCCCTGGGAAATTGCATGGGATCCAGGCCATGGGGTCCTTTGAATCCTTGGATGTTCTTTACTTGCCATCTTTGAATTTGAGCTGGCCAATCCCTTTTGTCTGGGCTTCAGATTTAGCCCTGCTGATCCAGCAGAAAAGGATTGCGCAACTAAAATATCAGCAAGACTTGACAATACCTGACTTTCTTCAGGTTTTGGAGAAGCAACAACTGAGTGCACTACTCATTTCTGAGAGGTGGCACTTCTCCAACAAAGCGGAGTTGCATGGCCATCATCAAGGGAGGAAGATGTGATGCTCCTGTACATGCTTCCTCTAGATAAAATGTTGTTGTCTTTCACCGTTTAATTTTTGCAAAGGGAAAAGTTTCTCCATGGTATACCTGCTACAAATGGACCTTTTGGCTCTGCGGGAACACGTAAACTCTATGGTAAACTACTAGCAGGAGATCAAATCTGATCAAAGTATGTGCTTATTGTGAAACAGGCATCCACAACTGAAGAGGTGCTATGCTGTGAAATGTTTTGGCCATCAGGAACTTTAAATGCTGAAGTTTATACTTGGGAATAAACATCCAGCCAGATTATCATGCATGTTTTCTGTTGAGAGACTGCTGTGCTGTACATATAAAACATTGAGAACTTCCAGTTGCTCTTCCCATTCCTTTTGTGCTGTTGTCAGTTGGGTGCAGCTAGTTGTTTGTACTGTAGAAATAAACCCATATACATTAGTGAGGGCACAAGTAAATAGTACTCTGCACCAGTGGACATTTGAAGGTATTAATTTACTTCCTTTAATAGTCTTTATGAACTTTAAGAAAATAAACCTGTGCTAGGGGACATAAACTAGGGAAATGTCAGGTTTAAGTGTGTTGTTTTTTTTTTTTATTTGACCATGTCTTTACTTGTCTAGTTATGATGTCATAGTTTTGCACAATGTAGTGAAGGTTCCTCTTTCAGTGCATGCTGAAGTTTCACGGTAACAAGTACATGCATTTGGTTATTGCACAGATTTGTTTGTGTATATTTTAGTTCTGAAAGATAAAACTACAAAACTGACAGAGGGAAATACATGTGGTCCTCTTAAAATTTGTGTTAGGTTTTAGTTTAGGTGCATTTGAAAATCAATAAATGAAGTTGGTCCTATTCTGATCACTGGTTTGAGTACAGTCATAAGGATCTGTAGATCTTTTTTGTATTAGAATAATAGCAAGTATCCAGAAAACATCTGTGTGAGTATGGGTTAATGGTGTGGTGGAATTCAGGTTGCTGGTAAAAGGGATTATTTTATCAATAAGATCAAGCTTTGTTACAGTTGTGACTGATGTAACTCAAAAGGCTATTTAGCACCCCATGTTGCTGTATCCATTCTACTATAAAAATTATTTCGCCTTGCTATCAGTGAATTACAGCTATTTGAGTTTAGCCCTAGAAAGACTCCTCTATTGTGCCTTGTATTGGTCATGGGAGCTCTTTAAACTGTGCTGTTTAGTTGTTAGACATAGGATCCGAACTTATCCCAAGTTATTCTAATCTAAGGAACAGATTAACTGCTTGCTTATCTCCCTTATATCTATCTATCTGCAACGGGAAAAGAATGCATTTTGCTGTGTGTCTGCATACAAATGTAGGAAAAATTCTATTCAATATATTAATCCAATTCATATTTCTTTATGGTTTATCTTTGATCCTGGAGTGCAGTTCTGGAAATGGAGCATGTGCCAGTACTTCCAAGTACGTGTTTGCAGTCATTTCCTATTGTCCAGTCAATAGTGTATGCCAAAGATGAAAATAAAAGGTTTGCAGTAGACTCTCCAGAGGCTTTGGACTGTTGTCATATAAAATAGATCTTGAGCTTCTTGAAGAATTTGAATTACTTGTTACTTAAATTGAAATAACTACTTTGCTTAGCAATTAATTGTATAAGACTCTTTAACAGAACTCAAGTGATATCACTTAGATATATAGCCAGCATAAAGCTTTCTGGGTTATCTGTTTTTATTTCCATTGAATTTAGGCCATGTAAATGTTACTTCTTTAAATCAAGCTGTTATACATGGAAAATCTGCAGTTCAGAATTATCCTTTGTACGGATAATCTTCTTATGAAATGATGATAATTTATTAAGTAGTTCATATATAAAATAATTGACCTTACTTCAAAGCACTATGTAAGGCCAATTAAACTGGAAACAATTGAAACAACAGTGAAGCAGTGTTTTTCACATTTGTGAGTCTGCTTTTGAGAATATGCAGACTTGTGTGCCTTGAAATAAATGACAGTGAAGGTACCTTATAAGGTTTTGTAATAGTCAGGAACCACAACTGGCTTTGTGATATTCCTCTGTAATCTGTGCTGAAAAACCGTGTATCATGTAACAGCCTATATTGCTCTTTGCATGTTGAAAAAGAATATGTTTTTAGAAAGCTTGAGAAAACTTTGAAAAAATATTAATATGTTTTTCAAAATCCTCCACTTGCAGAGTCACGTGCCTTGCTTGCTGTAGCCTAAATGAGGAAATCTTGGGGTTTGTTCGTTTAAACTGTCTGTAAGGAACTTAGATTAGCTAATGCAGATGTGAAAATATCATAGATTTAAATCTTAGCATCCCACCATCTGCCAGGTCTAGAATCCAAGTCTGTGGTCCCACTGAAAGAAGGAATTTTCCATTCCTGGTACCATATTGTTCCAATGTCTTGCCCTTTAGTGATATTCCTCTAAATGAAGAAATTGTTTCTGAACTGGATTCTAAAGACTGCTGGGAAATATGCTATAGGTAAGTTCAATATGTTTGGAAGGAACACCTGTCTCCCACCACCACCATTTCTGAAGCATTTTTTGGTTTTGCTTTTTAGCATCACTCTGTTGGGGAAGACTTTCAGGAGCTTGTCATGCTAACAGTAGTCTTGGGACGTAAATGAGTGAACAGAGGGCAGAAAAGACAGTCAAAGATGTAACACAAAGGTTCCACAAAGTGTCATATACATCTGCAGCTTAACTGAGATGGATTATCGTATTTGCACAAAGTATTTACTGTATCTAATATACTAATTGTGTGCTGGTATACAGTTGATTCCTGCAGTTAATGTTGTTATTTATTCTTCCGGTTATGCTTATTGAACTTAATGCCACATGTCAGACAACGCACATCTTAAAATCAGATGTCAAGTCATTGCATACAAATCACATAGGAGGGTGTCTGTATTTTGGGCAAAGTAGGCATGAAATCTCCATGATCTGATACTCTTATCCACAAACAGATGTGATCCATGTTCTTCCTTTTGCACATTGAGATTTGATTAACTGCTTCTATGTCAATTTTTTCTTTGAAAGTTTGAAATTTTGGAGAAAAGATTTGTTTAGCATTTTAGGTCCAGGTGTCCAAACTCAGGCTCAAAGTCTAAAGGTTCATGAATCTCTTGACTCATATGACTATTTAGGTCTTAACTATGGTGATCTTATGTTCACTTTATTTAGAAATCTGTTTCTTTACTACGTGAAGACTTCTTCAGTGTGAATTTTTTAAAACACTAGATAAGGTTAAGCTACTCATTTTGTTTCCAAATGTGAGCTTTACTAAAATGAAGTGATATGATTGTTATAAAAGAAAAAAAAAATTTGGTCTTTTGGTCATCCATGTCCAAGATGCGATGCCCCAGTCTGGTCAGCATCAGCCCCATTCTGCTCTAATTGAAGTCAGCGATTGCTTTCTTTGGGTGAAATATTAGGCCAATACTAGTGTTTTTAAAGTCTTATCCTTTAATCTTGTTCTTTCCTTAGCTTTTAATATATGATTTTGCATTTCATAAAGGCTTGTTTCTGAGGGCAAATGTCAGGTAGCATGAGGATTATCTTGTTTTGCTTTGCTGAAATGTCCTCAGAAAGCTAGAGTTATCAGATTAGTGATCGTTGCTGCAATTAATACCGTGTAGTGCATCTATCATCAGCCTGTAGAAAGCCTGATGCTGTGGACAGAGATACTTTTCCAGGTCTGGCGCTGTGAGGAAAAGAGCTTTTCATTTGCAACTGCTCCTCCCTCTGGCAGAAGTCGTGGGGTGATTCTGTACATCATCCCTGAGACACTTCCTCCAGACTGAGCTGGGTTGGCGGAGGCCGGTCCAGCAGATCTCTGCTTGTCTGAAGACTGCTGAGTGGAAGTGCTCCTGTGTGCTGCAGCACTGGTTTGTCTGCAGGGATGGCAGCCCTAGCAGGGGCAATGACAAAGACCTAGAGGCAAACTGGTCACTGAAAATCTTCTCCACAGTTACTGCTGTTTGCAGAGCCCTCAGCTGTATATACCTAGAGGCGTTTTCTTTCCATGGAGTCTGATGCAAAATCAACACCAGCACTTCTGAAGTATGCTAAAAGCGTTCACTGGAGAGCTAGGAATATGTTCATTTATCACCAGAACTAAATGCACTTTGTTGGCAATAGGTGTAATCAAGCTGACCTTTTTCACTTTTAAGAAAACCAAAATGCTCCTCTATGGAACTATTTTCTCTTCTTTCATCCCCAGTCTTTTCCATGTAGCACAAAAAGGGAGTCATCAGGCCCCCACAGCAGTAGTTACCACATAACTGGTATGGTTGCGTCATGCAAAGACTGAAGAGGTATGGAACTAAATCAACAAATTCTGATTTGTTGGTTCAACTGGGTACAAACTAGCTCAGGAAAAACCAAGTTGGAAATGGAGAGCAAATATATGGTGAGAGGCAAGCCACAGCTTGCAGTAAAGAAAATGTTTGCAGAAAATGCCAGCATTACAGGTTTATCTAAGGTGTGGTCTAGCTTAAGCTGCAGTAATTACCCAGGGTACCATTGCTGTGGCTGGGAAATGAAGTGCTTTATAAACTTAACCCATTCACGTCTCCTGACACTAACCACAGTGTCATACCTAGGACAAGCCATGGTTTTTCTAGTGCAACTGAAAATTCCTGAATAAGATCTCATCCTTCTTCATTTATCTGTCAAGAGAGCTTTGAGGCTTTGCATTCTCACATCACTTCATAGCGTTACAAACTAGCAAACAGAACAAGAAGCTCTCTTCTATTACTACATATAGGTGTTAGTGATTCCATCAACTGTAGGCAAAGCAGTAAAATGAGAGGAAACCTTTGAAAATACAGAAGACCTGTGGGGAAAAACATTCGCTAGATAGTTATACATGGGGTTGGGAACACCTACAAACAAATAATACTAGGTAAGTAAGGGAAACCAATTTAAACTTGATAAATGTTGGATGGAAACGTCTATTTGTTGAATTATCAGTGGGTAGAAATACTGCTGTGTTCATGAGAGCTGCAGAGAGCTTGCCTTGTTTGTTCCGTTTTGAAGAAACGGAAGACTATCCAGGAGGATGGCAGAATATTTAAGAAAAGATAGTTTGTTTATGAGGAAAGAACTCAAAAACCCTATGCAGGTGGAGTTTGGCCAAAAAGGGCTTTTAAGCATTTGAAGATTCAAACTGTGAGTATGATAGATTGTCTGTTATGGATAAATTCCCAGGAATTGGCTGAAAAGGAGGACACTAAAATTTGTTCCAAACTCTTTCATTCACTGATGTACAGAGAAACGGCTTTCAAAGAAAAGATCAAGAGTTCACCTAATTTAATGTCCTTTATACATGCTTGCAAAGGATGTAATGTGGGACCAATAACTTCCATTTTAGTCAAAACATTGTGCATGATGTTTTGACCTGTAATATCAGAAATGAGTCGGCCTCTTCCCATGCTGACATGTTCCAATGTTTAATCTTGAATAGCTCTTGTGGTTGGCTACTCTAACCATGGTTAATAATCCTGCCTGGTTAGAACTGGTATCTTTAGTCTAATTCAGATTTGTTTGGTTTTGACTTCCAGGGAATTAACCAGGAGCTATCAGTTGGAGTTGTGGGGGGGATCATTTTTTCTTGGCTTGCCAAAAACTGTAATTTTTAGTACGTGCTCTGGTTTGCCAGAATGAAGCCCAACTACCCACCAGCTCTTGCATCTTCTGTTTTTTGGGAATCTTTGTAGAGAAGAAGTCTGTTCTGGCATGTTTTCACGTGTGCTACATTTTTTTTTAAAATGTCTTCGAAAGATGCTTGGCAACAAGAGCTGAGACTGTCATTACTGTGAAGAACAGTAAAATAAAAGAACAGCTGGTGTGTTTAGTGCTCTGGGAGCTGTCACTCTTAGGATTTCCCCTCCAAAAGTAAAATCAAACTATGTATTTGTTTCTTTCATCAAGTATAATAAATTATAAGAAGCTGAGAAAAAACCCAAGCCAAATCCTGCAAAAAATCAATTGAGCGCTGACAAATGCCCACTGGCCAAGTACATTCCTGGCATATGGGAAAGGAAAGAAAGTGGTAGGGTAATCTTCATTAAGTTTATTACCCTAAATTGCCTAAAGTCTTGTCCTGAGTTTGCATAGCCAGTTCTTAGTGACCTCACCGCCAGGTACATAACAACTGGTCAGAAGCAGTGTATCAGCCTAAGGGCAAGCTGTATGGCATGCAGGAGTATCAAAAACAAATATTAAAGCTATAGGCCCTGGAAGCTGGCTTGGCACTCCAGCTGCACTAACTGGTCCTGAGGAGAAGAGTATAACGATTTGGACAAAACCTCATGTGTTGTCTTGTGTGACACGGACTTACCTTTCCTCCCCTGCCAGTGGGAGGGCAATGTTTCTTCTCTGGCTTTCCTGGTTCAATCCCCCAGGCTGTGTCACTTGTTCCTTGCAGGCTTTTCTCAGAACGCTATTCGTTTACCTATTTATTTACTTTAAGAATCTGCTCTATATTTGCTCATTTCATTTTTTATCTTGATTAAATATCTTTCTAGGTTTGGTTTTCACAGCCCCATGTTTTCCTATGTAGAAAGCTATGGACGGAGATGTTTGCATAATAAAGGACTGCAGAATCACAGTGTTCACGCTAAGCCTGGTTCATGCAAATCTCTCCCTGACATCAGTGTACTTGAGATCAGTCACATGTCTTATTTTTCAAGTATTCCCTATACAGAACTATGATTACTTCTTCCTTTGAGTCCTCTTTCTAGCTGATAATGTCCCTGTCATCCCTAGTGGCTTCTCATAGTGAAAACATTTGTGCGGTGTTTGTAAAAGCTGCGAGCAAGTATTTCCTTGTGCTAATTTATTTGTTCTGACTTACTACAAAGAATATATGAGGGCAATCTGAAAACCCTAGATTTAAGAGAAATACATTATGAACTAGTGTTTTGGGGGAATGAACAGTTTTCACTCTGACCAAAACGCTGGCGTGACTTTTTTTGGTAGTTTTCCATGCACGAAAAAAATCCACTTGGACTCATTTCTCTTGTCTCTCTGTGCCTCTCACTGCCTCTGTGTCTGTCTTGAACTTTTTCTTAAACATTTTTATTTGTTGTTCAAATATTTGCAGACCTTAGAAGAGCAGAAAAATGTCAAGCATTTTGAAAACATAGAAGGGCTTCTTAAACTCAATGAAAATTACTTAGATATTGCTTTAAAGTGCCCTGCTTAAATAAATTAGAGAGTTCTACAACTCTTAAATGCCCAATAGAGATGCAAGAGGCACCTAGAATAATAGACTAGGTCACACTTATATGAATCTCTCTTGAAGAACATAACAGTAATAAGATAAGCTGACTCTCCACTAAACCGCAAAAGCACAGATAATAATAAAGTACAGCTACCCTAGATGAATTTCTCTTAGAGGAAGTGACCAGGTGACAGACTGGAGCATGAAAAGGGAAAAAATTAAAATTATTTAACTTGAAAGAATCAATTTTTCTGAGTATGAGAACAAAATTTTACCAGCCTTACAGATAGCTCTTCAGAAGCAGAAAGGCTTTTTAAAGCATTTCCTCTGTATAGAAGCAATTTGTTGACTAGATATACACAGTAATATGAATTTAGTTGCTGCAGGTAGGAGCTAATAAAGTGCTGGTTTAGAGTGCTGGGCTTTTCTTTTCCTGTAACCTCTAAATCCCAGATTTAACCCCAGAGAAGGTCAGAATATTGTTGCAATGCCATTTTTGTCAACAGGCCCTGTGCAAATTGAGTTTGGTGGGTTTGTCAAGGTTATGTAACAGCAAACTTTTGGAAAAATTGGGTGCAATTGTCAGCCTTTGCTCTGAAAGGGCACAGGATTAAATGAGCATAAAAATTTAATTGTCCTCTCACCCTGAATAAGGCTGGGGGTTTCCATATTAGGGTCAGGCTGGCTAGTTGAGCAGCAATTTTTATCTGGCCCCTGAATAAATAGATGCATTCAGCCTTCTTGTGCCTTCAACCTTCATTAACACAGAAATTAATCACATAAATTAAACATATATATTTTGCTGGAAAAAGTCTTAACAAGCTGCATCCTCTATTGGATGAGAGAAAAGGATCAGGCATGTGTACATATTTAGCCTGACAATGCCAAGATTTCCAGAATATGTTTAGGTTTCTGTCCTTAATTTTCAAGGAGCAGATTGGCAGCTGGTGTAAATTGTCTACACTAATCAGTGGAGTAAGGCCAATATATACCATGTGGGAGTTGATTTGCAGTTTCCTTGAGGCTCTCAAATTCCCATTCTCAACATGTTTTCTTTCTTTAAACTTCACTGGTAGTTAGCTGTAATTCAGTTGCTTTCAGTGGAGGTATATGGGTGTGTAATTGGAATAACCAAGTAAAGAGCTGGGCCTTTAGATCTTCTGAAGACAAGTGTATTGCTGCGTTTCAGCAGTGAAATATAATGCACGTAAAATACGAAATTTGTGATACGTAAGGACATTTTACATTCATATGGTCTTTTCCATTGCATGTAATCCCATGCAGATTTACAAGTAGCTTAATGGCAGCAAACTGTGTCTGATTTTTGAAACGAATTATTTCTGCCATTGGGGCAGTTGGTCTGTAACATAAGTGATGTTAAGTAACAAAATAATCCCAGATAACCTGGGGACTTACTGGAGTTGAAGGGAAGCTGTTCATCTCAGTGTCCCACCATAAATGGCAGTGTGTTATGTGATAATGCTGACCATAAGCCCTTCAAACAAGGCAGGATTTGCTTAAGAGCAAATGCTTTGTATTTAAGGTTTATTTTTCTCATGTTTAAAATATGATATTACAGAGTAAAAGGAAATGGTAAAACCTCCATCACTCAAAGCCATGGGAATGTATCCTCTTGTTCACATATGCTCCATAGTTATTGAAAGTGTGATTCTCATTTTACCGAATAATCCAACACTTGGATGTCTTTAGAGGATAGCTTAGTCCTAGCCCAACGTTTTGATTTCCAAGTAATTGTAAAGAAGAATGTGCCACATCATACCTACCTTTTATTTGTGTGTCAGCGACAAATAAAGTGTTCAAAGGGCAATTACATATAGGCCAAATTGTGTGTGAGACACAGAGCTCCTTTAGATAACTTAAGTGCCTCTCATGAAAGATGTGTAATGAATTTGGTGGGTCTGTATTATGCATTTAGGACCACCGTGCCGCACTGATGCACATCTTAGTGAAAGTTAATTGTTTGTTTTATGGCTGCCAGATCCTGCCAGTTCCTTGCTACCATCCTGCTCTTTTGCTCTGTGATGCACAACTGGGGAGCAACAGGGATTCAGGGAGCTCTGGTGCTGTGGGTCTCCCACTGTTTTACGGAGCAGGAGATGCTGAACAGTCCTCTGAAATGCCTCCAGCACTGGGGTGAATTTCACTCACTGTCAGCATTTCCGAAATCTGGCATTCAATTTCAGAAGAGCTGTCAGCTTTCTACCTTAAACGGGCTGGGAATTAGACATTTTTTGCTATGGAAAAGTAGTCAGGGTTTTAAAATAGCCTACATGATGAATCAGAATGAAATGTTAGGAAAAAAAACAAAGCCTTACTTTTTACATGTGTACTTGCGTATGTGAGTGGGTGGCTGGGAGTTACTTGGAGAATCCAGTTTTTAGGAAAGCAAAAACAAAAGAGGATGCTTTTGACATCTTAGCTGGCTTTCTGGAAGCCCCTGTACCATTTTAAATTTTGCAAAGCTGGAGAGGGGGAAAGAGGCAAGGAAGCAGAAAGATACCTGGTTAACAGGTGGCTCACGGACTGGTGCCATCGGTCAAATTTTGGCTTCTTTGATCAGGGGGAGGTGTACACAGCACCGGGCCTGCTGGCGACAGGTGGAACTCAGCTATCTCAAAGGGGAAAAAGGATTCTTGGC
>Ga0181612_128510_pt1 | contig 18743 bp, 6 predicted proteins | sample HoacroProtozoa21_FD_119630 | JGI IMG/M metagenome (GOLD analysis project Ga0181612, IMG submission 119630) | Hoatzin crop microbial communities from Cojedes, Venezuel. Combined Assembly of Gp0051906, Gp0051904, Gp0051908
CTTCAGGACATGGTTTAGCAGGCATGGTGTTGTTGGGTTGATGCTTGGACTTGATGATCTTCAAGGTCTTTTCCAACCTTAACGATTCTATGATGCAAAGCTGGACCACCATGGTCCAACCTGTAGCTTGTCTTGGGGAAGATGGGGACCAAATCTAAAAATAGAAATGCTGCTGAAGTGACTCTCCAGCCTCCCAGAGTGATGGGAACTACCCCTGCATGCAACACAGGAGTGGTTCAGATTTTTGGGACTCTGTTCTTGCTTCTCAGCCCTGCTCCATCGCCTTCCGAGGTCTGTGGCTGCAGCTGCTCCAGCCCAGCTCGTTCCCTGGTCCATTTGCATGGTTGTAACTTGACAGACACGGGAGGCAAAGGCTGCCAGGAAAAGGCAGGAGAGAAGGCAGCTGCTGGCACAAGGTCAGACAGGGAAAAAGCCTCTTGCACAGGAGTAAAGCTGCTGCTACACAAAATAAGGAGTGATCAGAGCTCCAAAGTACCCAGATCCAGGTCCTGTGAGTTCAGGGTTGTGGCATTTGACAGAGACTTCTGCAGTCCCTAGTACAAAAAAATCCAGTTACTCCAAACTGTACTGATAATTACAGATTTCTTCATGGCATCATGAGGACAGCAATTCTTTAATGGGAAGTGAGACAGGATGATGACTTTGAAAGACCTTCCCATGAGGTTGTTCGGCACACAAGCATTGCCATCGAAGGAAAACAAACAAAGGCAAAGATGTAAGCCAATGGGGCCAGTGGCTCTGTGACTGACATGCTATATTGTTTTCTTCTCTGCAGGGAGAAGTGACAGAGGTAGCACTTCACTGGCGATCCTCATCCATGGGGAGGAAACTCAGCTGGGGGCTGTGCCAGCCGCACGCAATGATTTTGGCTGACAACTAGCTTGAGCTACCTTTGCTCTATGTGTAAAAACTTCTTTTCCAACTAGCTACACAAGCAACTCAATCTCAATCTTTCCAGCTTGTTCCAGATACAGTTTTTCAACCTCTTCTAATATGATGATTTGATTCTGAAACTGCGGTTGATGATTGCTGGCAGCCCAGCGTCCTTATCCCGGTAGGTGTTTTTGCTTGCTGTCACGTTGCCATTGACATCTACCTCTCTCATACTGACGTACCATGGCTTAGGTGGGACCAAACAGCACAAAAGGGTCTGTGCTTTTCCCTTCTCTTGTACTTCTGCTATCTGGAAAATAAGAATTGGGATTGCACAGAGCCTTGGCACTCCTTCCCTGCAAGAAATCTATATGCAAAAAGCTATGTTGTCCAGACAGGGTTAATATTACTTAGAGATATCAATAGTTCCATCCCTGATGAGTTTTTAACCTTCTATATTTTCTTTCACATAAAAAAGAAAAAAGGAAGAAAATGGAGTGGTGAGGAATAATAGTTTCCCTAATTGCTTCTAGTTATCCTACAGATATAAAATATGAGGTGTGCAAACCTCAAGAGATAGGAAGGGATGAGGGAAGGAAACGGTTTGCTGTACAAAGACTTGACAGTCTTCTATCAAATACAAGGATATATTGTTTCTTGCTTATGACTTTCAGTGTTAGTTGTGTTCATTTAATGAAGCGCCACGTCTAGCGAAAGACCGAAATTCTACTGGTGTTTATGAATCTAGTTCTGCAAAACTATAATAAAAACAAAAAGCTTAAGGAAGTTACAAAAGTCACTTAAAAGGACTAGAGAGCATCAATTGCATAAAGCTCTTATTTATGCGTATCATGACTCTCTAGTTTACCCTCCTCGTGAAACGACCCACACCAAGTGCCACAGAACAATTTTTCTTTCAATTCCATGACACTTCCATATATAACCTTTCCAGGAAACTCATTAATATCTGTCCATTTGACAGGTAGACCTGCCCCTTGTCAGCAGCGAAGTTCCTGAGCCTTTTACCAGTGTTGATAAGTAACACCCAAGGTAAAATATGTATGTGCATAAAAATACACATCTACACCCACTCAGGTATACACACACAGAGTCTTCAGGTTTTTACAACACATTAAAGAAAGTTTCAAAATTTAAAGAACATTTACTTGCCTTTCACAACTTGATCTAACTTGAAAATAAATACAAAGTCCTCTGTATTAGCCAGCAGAATGAAGTGCAACAGTTAATAGGGTCAAAGGCCCTCTACATAGCTTAAACTAATTAATAGATATTCAAATATCAGATGAGAACTTAAAAGAAATAACTGCTCTGTTAGAAATTCTGTCTTTTTTCCCCTTCATCTAAGTAGGAGGCATAACTTGGGACGTTCTTGGAAAATAAGAATTTGGCATTTGTGGTTTTGTTGAATTAAATAACAGAATAAAAAATTATGTAAAAAGCACTTTTTTTTCCCCCTTTTCCTTTTTTTCCCCCTTTTTCTTTTCCCAAACTATAACGGCTTCCTGCTAGGTCTTTTTTCATCTCAAGGAAATGCACACTGAATTTTGTATAATTAATAAAAAAAAGGGGCTACAATTCCAGGGCTTAGTAAAGATGAATGTGCACTGCTTATTATTCAGCGTCATGCTTTTTCTTCACATAAATAGCTCTATCTATCTCCCAAAGTGAAGAAATAGGTGAATATCTTTACTGTGTTTATCTTTCAAATTGGAAAATGCATCTTTTGCAAAAGCTATTCTTACAAAAAGAAATACATATTAGATGACAAAGCCCTTTTAACAAGTAATTAATTGTAAAATGAGCTATTTTTTATTTTAGTAGGAATTTATTAATAGTACCTATATCACATCATTTAATAGATTCTTACTGGATGTTTATTCCAATCATAAATTACCAGAACAAATCCTCTGGATGAAGTTCGTTGCAAGCATCAGACATTCTGTCAAGCCAGTGCCATTTTCAAGCGGTTTAGGTACCCCTTTTCAGGTATGCCTGGTTGCGCAACCCATCACCACCTCCAGAGTGACAGACAGAAAATATATGTAGAGAAAGAAGCGTCGCTGTGAAATTACAGCATAGCAACAGCAGTACATGCCGGCCTGTGCTTTTTTGCATTTTGATACACTGAAGAAGTTCTCACCCCAGCAGGTATTTTTCACTTACCCAGAAACCTTCATGTTATCTCTCTCCACGTTCTATGATTAGAATCATAGAACACAAAGCATTTTTCCAGATGTTTAGAAATAGTTCAACAGTCTGGTACTTGTGATACTAGTATGTCATCACACCAAAAAATAAGGTTTTTTGCAGTGATTTCCTGCATTATCTCCCTTCAGTATTTCAGTTTATTGCCCAATAGCAAAGAGATAATTTCAGTGGTGCTGGAATGACCAAATGCTCACTATGCTACCAGAAATTAAGAAACTGAGCTGACATAAGCCATTAGATTGAAGAGAACTCTATAGGAAATAAAAATTTAGAGGAGTTGTTCAAACAAATGAGCAGGGAGGCAAAACTAAGGCAACCTGAACACCAGCTACAGAAGCTGCGTGTATATATCAACAACAGGAAGCCTGGGGGGTCTGCTACGGAAACAAAAGCAGGTGAGCAAATAGAGTACAGGCACTGACACCCCACTGCAAGCAGATGAATCATGTGGCTAAAATTGGGAATGTTCTTTTCAACATCTGTTTTTAATTAAAATGCCTAAGAAACTTTCACCAGATCTTTGTATTCTCTATTTCAGAGAATCCAACTTTTCTCTATTGGTCCCAGAATATTGCTGCCAAGATCTCAGGATAGAATTCCTGAAAATTTTACAAGAAAGCGTTGAGTGTACGTTTCCAGCTTGTTCTGTCTTTGTTTCAGGTTCAATGAGCCTAAATAACCGGTCTGGCATGCATGCCTAAGACAAATGCAACTTCAGATCTTTGATAAGTCCATTTGCCCTTGATATTAAAAAATATTATTCCCTCCACTGAAAAGGATGAATGTTGGAAAATACTCAAAATGTTACCAAAAGACAGCCTGAGAGAGAGAAAAGTTCATTTGTTTGAAACAAAAAAAAACCCCTGAGAACTCCTACGTTTCAACAGCAACACAGATAGTTTAAAGAAAAGATATTCTGATAAATGAAAAAAGTATGGCCTTCCCCAGCCATCAGTTTGGCTGGTTTCCACTTAGAAGCAAAAGCCTAAAAATTTTTCCACAACTTACTGTACACTGAACCAGACAATGTTTGACATAACAGGGAAAAAAAAGCCAGATTCTTAGTTTACATAAGAATCTCTCTATATTCCTATTGACAAATGCTACAGCCTAAAATTAAAGAATTACATCCAGTCTAATCTACTGCATTGATTTTCTTTGGAGTCAAATCACATCACATTAAATCGTGTTACAGAGTGTAAAATTGAAATAACAACTGAACAGTTTGATTTAAATGGAACCAGTGGACTTCCTCTGTGCTATCACAGACAGGAAAGGCACACTTTGCCTTTGTGCTCTACCCAAAATCATCACACTTCCCTCTACCCAACATGACAGTACTAAGCTTCATTTTTTACCTTTCTTGCCTGGCATATTATTTTTTTCCACATATTATTAGGGACTCACTGTTCAATGATGTCTATATTTGTGATTAGTGGGCATTCAAATGACAGATCGAGAAGGCTAAAAGTCCTTCTCTCACAAAATGGACATGACACAGGTAGTGACGGCAGGCTCCACCTCACACTTAAGCCATCTGGGACTTCTCTGCTTATTATAGGAATCCATCTCACAGTTCTTCTGTAACCTTCCTTCCTTCTAAACACTCTTGCGAGGAGTGCTGACTCCACACTGTAGAGCAATGATATGCAAGCACCTGTCTTCCATGATCTGAACAAAACCAACAAATCACGTCACACTGTCTGAGTATATTACTGTAGCAAAATATTGGGATGCAGCTCTTCCAGGTAAGTGCCAGTGTATTCCCTGTAGAGTTCTTGGGCTTTTCTCTTGCACTTTAATAGGTACTTTTCTAGGAAACAAGCAACTGGAGAGAGTGCCAGACTCTCTTAAATTCAACAGATCTTAGAATAACTTGTACAGAAGCATAATACATTCCTATAGAGCTCTGTTTCGTGCTATTAAATTCATAGATTTTTTTCTAGAAAGGAGGATACTTCACTGAATTACATTTTTAGCAGGAAAACAAAAGATTTCTCAATTATATTACAATGGCAAAACTTTCTTGCCAGGCTCCCGCTTGTATCCGTAAGAAAGATTCTCTGCTGACTTTATGAGTGAAGTTTCTTCCTACAGAGGTCAAACATTTCATTTTAGTCAAAGCCTGTCATCACTGGATAACCACGCTGCTCTATATTAATCTTGGTGCTTGACTAAGGCATAAATTTCCTCACAGATATCTAGCTTGCAACGGTACCCAACAAACATACATTGAACCTGAAGGATGTTAAGACTTCTGATCTGAAGAAAAACGGTGAAATGGCATGAGTTCTAGGGACAGACACATCCTCGGGTGACAAATCCCGACCTCTGCTTTCCAGCACTGAGAGCTGGGATTCGACAGCTAGACCTTCAGCTTTGTTTGCTAATTGTAATGGGACAAAAAAATCCCCTCTGATATGCGCAGGGTCTATAAACAAGCTACAAGGCTTAAAGATTTTTCACTAATAACTTGACCTAAATCAAAAGAGAAGAGGAAGAAATGCAAAGACATGTGGACCGGTGTTAAAGGACTCACAGAGTTCAGGTAGCAGCTGGGTTCAGCAAGTCCATTGCAGTAGTCTGACCTAAAGCTAATACCTGAAAGCATGTTTGTGCCTTAATAGCATGCGTGCTCAGTTTTAGCCTTCTGTTGGCTAAAATAACCTAAAAAAATCTCTCACGTGCTTTCTGAAATTGATATTGTTGTGGCTTAGCCTCAGTTGGCGACACAGAACCATGCAGTTGCTCTCTCCTCCTCCCTTCCCGGTGGGATAGGGAGGAGAGTCAGAAGGAAAAGGCAAAACTCATGGGTTGGGATAAAAACAGTTTAACAGAAGAGCAAAGGGAGAAGAAAATAACAACAATAATACGGATAAAAAGAATATACAGCTTGCAATGTTCTCACCACCCAATGCTCAGTTTGCTCCTGAGCAGCAAAATCCCCTTTCTTCAGCCAGCTCCCCACTTAAATACTGAGCATGACATCATGTGGTATAGAATATCCCGTTTGAATGGCTGGTTTGGGTCACCCCAACCAGCTTCTTGTGAAAATTAACCCCATCCCAGCTGAACCCAGGACAGATGCCTCAGAGAAAGACTTCACAGTGTTCACATATGCAAGGTATACAGCTCTACTTTTTACCTCACTGAGAAGTCACTCCTTTGGGTGTCTTTAATTTATAAATTGCACCCTCCTGGTTGTATGGAATATCTTCTCTTGGCATGAAGTTATTAACGGAGACAGAACTTTGAAGAAGTGCATTTGAAATCTTCCTCGCCCCTGGAGGCTTGTCCCAAGGGAATACACCAGTCAAATGCATTAAGGAAGCAGTCACGGACTCTCCAAATGCAACCCACATATTTCTGAAGAATTGAGCTGCAGCCAGATTATTTTGGCTCATGTTCCTTGTGCCAGAAAAGCTTTGTCTCCTTGTCAGAATTAGCCACCTAATTTTGGAAAGTTCGCCACAAACACAAAGGGACCGTGTGAAACTGCAAAGGAGGTGTTATCACCTCTATTCAACAATAACAGGCTGTGATGGAGCCCTTCTTGCCAAATTACTGTAGCTGCGCACAGAATTTTAATTCGGAAGCAACTAGGTTCAGAAATTTGGATCCTACAGGAAAGTAGGATTTAGAATTCTAAATCCATAAAACTCTGAACAAGTCTCAAATGCCAGCAAGCTACAAGGAAAAGGCTTCTCTTTGCTAAGGTTAGTCTTGTTAGACTTTTTAAATTGTTTTATCTTGTCAAAATACAAATTGCAGATGCCTATCAGAGTGCAATGAAAGAAGTGAACAAGGCAAGTAGTAACAACAACAAATAGTTGCAACACCTGAACCCAGGTTGTTACAAGGTAGGTCAATTGCTACCTATTTTGACAAGTGGTAATTGTTTAATGGTCTTTTGTTTCCTTCAGTGGGTCCATTCTCTTCTCCCTCACCAGCTGCTCATCTCGGCCCTGGCAGACTTGATGTCCCCCTCTGCTGGAGTATGACCAAACAGGTAGAAAACCTCCAGGACAGAGATGACAACAAGCCACAGGGTAGGAAAGCACCCAGAGAGAAAACCAAGAATATTCGATTTTTTAAAACGCTTTCCTGCCTTGCCTCCAAACCAGTTACCATATTGCTTACAAGGCAAATGAAACAACCCTTACTTAATTGGAGATTTGCTTTGTTACTTCTTAGCAGATGAGCGAGGCAAAGAAGTGAGCCATTCCATGGACATGGTTTGGGGAACATGACAAGGATGTGAGGAGGTGGCTTTGATGTCTGGAAAGGACAGAAAGGAACCTTACATTTAGGCAGTGAAAACCTCTGTGGAGGAACAACGCCGTCCAGAGCTACATCACACCGTAAATACTCTAAAGTAGGGCTCCAACACCAAGAGTGCTTGTTTTAGAAGCATTCATCTTTTCCTTATTATTCAGCGTGGCACTCCATATCACTTACTACACAGAATCCACTCTGGGGAGAATTATTCATTTTTTCGGATTCATTTCTTCTGTGTGTTTGCTTGCCTGCAGTGCTGTCCTCACAAAAAAAGAATAAAAAAATATTCTTGAACACTTAACATGAGAATAACTTTTTAACTATGGCCTTGGTAAGAAAATGCCATTAAAAATATTTTGTACATCGACTACAGTAGGAAAAAGAGAAGGAGGGGAAAAAGGTCTGGAAGGTGTAGGAAGCACCTGAAGGGCAGAGCATGAAGCAATACTGGGAGAAATTTCACATTTGAAATCCTGGCTCCAGAGCATGCAGGCTTTCCAGATTTTCAGCTTAAAGCATGAAGCATTTTAAGCATTTTAAAAATTGAGAAACTCCTTTCTGTCTTCTCTGATTTAATTCCCCAGAAGCAAAAAAGTCAATTTCTTCTGAAACATTTCAAACATTTCAAAATTATCCTCAGGACTGAACAGGTTGGGTGGAAAATGTGAACCAGGCCAAGCAAAGTTGTGCGAAACTTTCTTGTCACGACAGTTTATGCAAAATTAACGGCATACCTGTCAGGACAGAAACAGCCAGAATATTCCAGACTTCCAGCAGGACAAGAAACCTGTCTGAGACTTGCACCTGATGTTCAGACACAGTTTGGTTCTGTCACCTAAATTCTGCAGTGACCTCTCTGCATTTTGAAATTAAAAAGAGAGAATGTCAGGGTAGATTTTTATTTTGTATGATTTTTTTTAAAAAACTCCAACTTAGATCTATATTCCATTTTACCTAACCCCTGGAGACTGGTGAGGAGGCAAGGTCAAGGGGAAGGGAAAGGACGCTAGAGGTAACAATTTCTGTGTCTGCCCATATTAGATTAACACTTCTCTGCTTTCTGAGCCAAATCTTTTTCAAAACATTTTCTGTTGCTAAAATACTCACCATTCAACTATTTTCCTAAGTGCTTTACGTCTGACTTCTTTGCAGTTCTAAGTAAGAGTAATTAAATTTTTCATACCAAACATTTCCCAAGAGCTTCCACTGCCTTCAGCTCCAGAGGTTACAAGCTCACCTTGGCGGGCAGGAGATACTATTGACGTTCCTCGTTTAGGCCAGTAGCAACGTACTTCTGCCACCTCATCTCGAATTAATTTTAGCTATCGTGATAGCGGTGCCTGGAAACAGCTCTCCAGGCAGAAATCCCCAGTTGTGCTCACAATGTAAGGATTTAGCACAAGCACATTCATCTTCATTGCTGGAAACATAATAGGCACTGCGGCACTTAAAGACAATACCTGTATGAGGGTATTTAAACAAGAATAGCTCCAGAGTGCAGTAACTACTTCATGCTCACATGAGCTGCGTGCCTACAAATCAGATTTGCGGCCCACCGCACCATCTGCTTTGACAACAGCTTCCAGCCTGTCTTTCTCACCGCCAGGCAGCGTGGGTTGCACCGCTCCCCAGAAGGATTGGAGCTAGATCAGAGAAAAGAGAGCCCTTCGTGGCTGGTACATTTAAAACCGCTTGCAAATTGTGTGTCAGATACTTGTCACGTTGCTCTGTCCTGTAATTGAAATTACCGAAGTGGAAATGATGCCAGGTAAACGGTTAGGATAGTGTCTGTAGGTTCCTTTAAAGCTTAATTCTGATGAGAAAGTCAGTTCTTCCTCCAGCTAAAGTAAATTGTCCTCCTCTCTTCATTATCGACATGATCTTGCACAGCTTGGACAAGAACGAGGCTTTTATTCCACTGCCTTCAAGATAACGCCGCAGGAAACGTGACACAGACGCATCTCTGCGCTCAGCTGGCTTGTGTGCTGTGCCAGATGTTGGGAGCATCCAGCTGTCTTCAGCTTCCACAGAGCCTAGCACAGGGCTGTAATCTCGGTTACACTGCAAGGCACTGGCATGCTGTTCCTAAGAGGGTCATGGCCAAGAATTGTCCCCAAATCCCTACCTGTGACACTGGCAACTGCTGCAAAAGGCTGGTTAAAAGGTGAGGAGATCACCTGGAAAGTTGTCTGTGTGAGCAGAGACTAACCCGACACAGCTCTGAGTGGCTCGTTACTCCGGTCTAACCCTGCTAGTCTGAGGTGCAGAGTGGTAATGGCAGGTATCAGGGACCTGAGGGGACCAGGGTATCGTGGTGGAGGCAGGAAGGCAGGACAGCAGTCACGGCAGTGCAAAAAACAAAGCATGGGGATAAAAGTCTAGTTCCCAACATTCAGCTATAGAACCACAGAATCATTAGGGCTGGAAGAGACCTCGAAGATCATCAAGTCCAACCATCAACCCAACACCCCCATGCCTCCTAAACCATGTCCTGAAGTGCTACATCTACATGGTTTTTTAAACACCCCCAGGGATTCGGACCCCACCACTGCCCTGGGCAGCCTGTTCCAACGCCTGACCACTCTTTCAGTAAAGAAATTTTTCCTATGTACTATGTATATATTATATAAGCTATGCATTATGGGAGCTTAGGCACTTTCCCAAAACTTCCAGGAGGTCAGAGAACTTGGGGAAATTTGCCTCAGGTGAGATTCTCTAAACATCTAAAATATCTAAATAATATCTAAAATATCACAAATAGCTAAATCAAACCTAATTACAACTTAGATATAATTACAAGCTAGATATTGGCCTCCACTAGATGCTGAGCTACTTTGTAGTGAAGTTGCTGGACCTCTGATGGGTATAGACTTCAGCCTCCTATTTCTCCTCTCTTAATACTCCAGACACCCTCTGGTGTCTGCAGAATCTGTTATCAAGACAGAAATAGACCGACAAACCTTTGACCCTTTAACATTAAATATTAAAAGGGTACTAGAATGTCACCTTAGATGCCTTCAGTGCTATAAATAGATTAATAATTACTTTGTGCAAGAAAGCCTAGACATCTCAGCAATCAACCATTTCTACAGGCATTTTCTGCTGCTATATTAACTATTCCTACAGATTCAAGACTTCCTCCTAGGTGAAATCAAATCCCTTATATGAGTCAGCAAGTTGCATTTCTACCAAAGCATGGTAAAAACAAAATCAGAACAGAGACCGTTAATGGCTCCATTACAGTGCATAGAATAGAAAATAACATTTTTCATCTAGGTGCTGCATTTTGGACTACATCTATGCTACAAAGTTTGCCAGCTGCAAGAAAAAAGAATAACATTTACTTCTCCAGGCTGTAAAACCATACAGCTAAAGCCTTGCCTGGCTGTAGTATTAGCATTAATTCTGTAGCGGAAAGAAAAAACATATTTCCCAATAGTTCCACCCAGTATTTTCCAACCACCTACATATCATTTGATGTTAGGAAAATAAATGCAAAATCTCTGTTACTCTCAAAGAGGACTCTTAACTACCCTGGTGGCTAGCAACCACAAAAAAGGCAATCTGAAGATCAGGAAGAGATTTCCAAATGCGAAGGTCTTTTCAGAATACTGAACAGGCTCTCAGCCATTTACCCAAAAGACATCAAAAGAAGCTTCATACCCAGGTCTCTGCATCTTAGAATGATGACCAGGATTTTTTCTTTTTGGCAAACCACTAACTCAGTTGACTCGTTAAATCTGAAAACTAGCACACCACCTTCTGCTAACAGTGAGATGAATAATATATTTTAGGTGTCATAAATTTTTTAATACATTGTATTGCTTCTACACCAACACCTAGCAAATACCTGCACTCACGTATATATCTTCACCTTATTACTATCTCCTTTTGGAAGACAGAATAGTGTTCCCAAACAATGGTCCCTAAGCAATAGCCTTCTGATGGTGTCGGTGGCCAAAGAAAGTTGTCGACAGCAAGTAAAGGAAAGTAAAGCATGTTTAGCAATCCTGAGCTGCTTTGCTCACAAGCCAATGAAGTGCAGAGATTTTTCATGCCTATGTCAGCACTTCAGACGTATCAACACAACCGTTGTTTGACAGTATTGCCAGTCTTCCCCTGCACAAGAAATTTGAAAAGCAAAATACCCCAAACTCTCCTGATTACATGCCTCATCACAGCCTGATGGACACAAGGATGTATTATTTAACATTCATTAACAGTACCTTAAAATACTCTATAGCAGCTGTGTCATTTTCTGAAATTCTTAAAAAAAATTTTCAATAGTATTTCTAAGCATAGCAGCACGTAACTCTGACACGGCAGATCTGTGTTTATCTACACAAAGCAATCTGGCATGCTGTTGAGAAAAAAAACAAGTCAGCCTTTCCTGGGCTACCCAGGCCTTTCGCGGTCTGAGGGTTTGCTGTACCACAGCTGGGCAAACAGCAACAGGGGAACCCTCCACTAAAATTCAGACAAAAACCTAAGTCACTTCTCAAGCAGAGAGATGGTTATGCAGGATGTTTCATGCATCCAATTCCATTCTCCTTTGCCCTCTTGAGCAAACAGATTTTGCACATTCCCTGTGATGTGTAAAGCCTCTGAGCAAATGACGCTGAACCCATGTCTAGTACAATGAACAAACAAACCTTTAAAAGAATAATGCATTTTCATTAAATCTTGGGATTCTAAATAGCGTGAAGTTAGAACATCTTGAGTATTTCTACTGTCCAAATGAATGAACTCCAGGAAACATGCAGCTATTCAGCTACATCTATTACAGGCAGAGGCTGAGCACCCCAAGCTGGGGGAGGCTTGAGAGTTTGGGATGTGCTCGTTAGAAGAATCAGAGACTGTGGTCCAGAAATTGGGGATGAATGAAAGCCTTAGATCAAGCTTCACCTCTCTCTGAAGCAGGCCCCCCTAGCTGACAGTTTCATTTGTTCATCTGTGTTGAAACAGCCACTGGCGGGCCACCTTCCCAAGTGGCAGACGCTATATTTTAAAAGAGAAAGAAGGAAAAACCATACGCCAGAGGAACAGATGCCTGGCTGTGTGGGCGGCAGCACACAAGCAGCACAAGCCTTTGCTTTGCAAGAGAACAGAGCGATCTTGTGGTAGCTAAAGATGTTCTGCTTATATATGTTGTCGTGAGTAGCGAGAACACAGAGGATTTGATCTGCAAATTTTGGTGCCTCTTGCCTATACGTGAGCTCTAACTACCGTGTGCTCCCAGCTCGAAGCACTGCTTAGCGCAGCATCCTGGTTAGCAGCGGTCCAGAGACAGTTATGAAACTCCAGTCTGGCCACACCACTAATCCTTAAATTGCAGGGAAGGATTACTAACCACGATGTATCTAAGCATTTAAACGGTGATGCAGCAAGAAAGGAAGCAAACTTAATCCTCATATTAGCAGCCTGATTGCTTTCAGGAGAACACATCCTCACATTGCTGCTCTGTCTCCTGCATGGAGACACCATCTCACTTCCTAAAAGAACTGGAACTACTTTAGCGTGGCCATATGCTTTCCACAAGGCTTGTCAGCTGAGGCACAGAACTGCTGCTTCGGGTTCTGGAGCGGGGCAACTCCGCACCAGCCAAAATCTTTGTGTATGTGTCTGTTCTACACCACACAGTGGGACAACAGCACAGAAACCTCAGATTCTGTAGTCTGGTAAAACTAAAGCAAAAAAGGGAGAGGCGGGGGCGTTCCCTAGAAATACCTCGGAGAGGTAAATGCCAGGCAAGAAAAGTTAATTTAAGATAACAGGCAGAATTTCAATGAGAACCAACATGTATCTGCTGGCCATCGGAAAAGAAACCCATAAACCATTCCCCCCACCCATTCCCCAACCTACAAAACAGTAAGAATCTGGGAATATTAAAAAAAAAAAAGGAAGGAAAAAACTTGTGACGAGTTTTAAAGATGGAGCGTGAGAAGTTCATGAAAGCAATGCACGGTATAATTGCCCATCAGAGGAGTAGACTGCAACTCAAAGGCTGAGGAAGGCAAAATGCTACATATATTGAAACCCACGTTATTCCTACATAGTGCTACCTAAGATGTGCATTGAAAACATAAGAAAATTGGAGGAACAAACGCAACAAACCAAAGAGTACATAGAAGTATAGACATACTTTAGTTAAAGCTGGAATTTGAGCAGCCTCCCAAAGGAACCGCCGGTATTCCCAACTGTATTGAATAAATACACGCCATTTTCTTGGCAAACACTCTGAGAATGGCAAAGCGGTAGCTCATGATGCCAGTCCCATAGGAAGGCAAGAGGCTGAAACTTCTCTGTACGTGGCAGCCAACCCTCTGCCTGAGCAGCAAGCAAACCCTTCTGCAGTTGACCGCTTTGCCATTATACTTTGACCATTAATTGCCTAACACTAAACCAATTCGTGTTCTGCATGTCCGTTCTCACTGCACTGTAGAATGTTTAAGGCTTCATCTTGCTCTGATGCCTGCATCTTGGTCTGACACTTATTGTGAGCTTCAAAGTAACTCATTCTGATGGTTTTTCTGTTCTTCTGTTACCAACTAGGGTAAGTAACATGATGCTTAGCTCCTTCTTCAGAACCTACTCAGGCAAAGCGAGACTATTCCCATCTCCTGGGGCTCTGCACCAAGCTGGTATGTCATTCCCTATAACATTCTCCTATTTACTGTAATAATATGAAAGAGAGAAAATGCATGCAGGGGAAAGAATTTCACAGGGTATAGTCGTCACATGCAAATTCTATATTCTTCTCTATTTGTTTGAAGGCTAGAAAGTCAAGCTATTTTAGAGTGATAACTGACTTCTATTTCAGCACTGTAAAGAAAAGAAATGTCATCCACCATGGGCAATTAATTGCATTACATATTCACATACACCCACATCCGTTTGGAGAAGGAAAATACAACTCTCTGACAGCTATGCTCTCTTAAAAAATAAAAACCCAACAGATATATTTAGAGATTCCAGATCATCCAAAAGAAACCAGATCCTAAGTTTCTGTTATTGACTAGTACTGGAGGCAAGAACCTTTACTGAACAGTTTTCTTTATAGAAATCTGTTGATGGGCACAAACCAGTTTTTGCTTCCATCCTTCACGGAGCTCAGCCCTTCAATGCCCCTGCTCTTCTGTCAAGAAGAATACAGCCTGTGCTCTGTTTTGGGAGACTGCCGTCTCCAGTTGAGCTGAAGGATCTGCCCAGGAGCAGAATATAACAGAGTCTTTTACATCCTGAGTGAAGCAGCTCTCAACATTTCTCATGGTTGGGAAAGAAGGCTTGGAAATAGAAATGTCATGTAAGACATCAGCAAATAAACGATGACGTCGACTGTTGTTACAAAGCTAAACCATCACGCCATGTCCTCTTCATCTTTCTTATTTTTCTGGAAGGGGGCACAACTTGTTTGGTACGTAAATTTTAAGAGAGTTGTTAATATACCTGCAGTTTAGATTTCTTACAAGACTTTCTATATTATTGTATTCAACTCTGAGACTCCTGGCATTAACCTCTGTTCTCGTTAACACTGAGATTAACTACATTTCTTCCCCCTCCCTGCAACAGCTACCGGGTAAGTAAGTTTACTACAGCTGCAAGTGAGGAGCAGATGCCCTGCCTGCTCCCTCTAACGAGCTGCGCTCTCTCCAGACTCCGCGTAACTTTCTGCAATCTCCGCAGCCCACTGAACTACTGCGTCTTCGCGCACGGGATAAACCTGGGTCTGTGGAGCCAACACCCAGAGCAGCATCTTACCTGCTAAGGTGCAAGGAGTTTTAATACTATAAGTTCATCGCTAAAAATTAGGCAAAACACAATGACACCAAGCTCTGCTTTTCAACAAAGAGAATTGCTCAAAGTTCTCAGCCTTGGTCGGTTCTCCACCATTTGGAAAGACACTGGTTCATAAAGACCAACCCTTACTTCTGCTTAGGAGCAGATGCTACCATTTTCCTTTCCTCTGGAAAGTCGCTGTTTCCTTTTGAACCATGAGACATTTAGAAGACACCCTGTTTAAAGAATAGCATTTAAAGGGACAGTACATTTATCACATCGAAATGTAAGTAAAAGTCTGGTTCTGGAGGCAGCCCGAGGAAAATACATGATCCTGCACAGTTTTTTCCATCCTCCCTTCCCCACACGATGCTATCTAGTGGAGCCAGCTCCAAAAGCTGGACTTGGAAAGGCCACAGCCCTGGAAGCAGGCACACATGGCAGTCCCTGTCCTCCTCCTCGTTGCTTCCCGCTCCCGCCAAGAGCCTCGGGTTCCTGGCAGTGCAAGGAGAAACTAATCTGGCTATTGAACAGCAGAAGAGCAAAAGGGCATGAAGTCCTCGAGCCTGCTTCTCTCCGCTGTGTGCACAGACCCAGTCCACCCGTTCTTTTCTTTCTGTGGGGTCAGTGGCAAACAGCTGCAGGTCTCTCCCTGGCCACCACTGTGGGCACCCAAAACATGCTGTCAGATTTATATGGACGAGGAGTAGCACCCAAACCTTTCTAATACTAATTCTTTAGAATTCTTTCTTTCTATAAATCAAGATAGTCTAGTTTTGTAATTTGAAGGACAATATTAACACCAAAAATCACACTCAAATGTCATACAACGAATCAATCTTTCCTTCAAGGAAAGCCATCTCACCTTTGATCTCATCACTACTGCAGCTGGATCTCAGAGGGCATCATGGATCCAGACGGCATTCTCCAGCGTGGCAGAGCCGGACAACGTTCTGGGCGACACCAACACAGAGACCCCTATTTGCTGCCCAGATTCTCTTCCACTCAGCCTCTGTGCTGCATTTCCCAAGTCTGCTACAGCACAGATCACGGTTTGTTTGCCTGCCTAGAGAAACCTCTCACACCAGCTGACGTACAGAGAGCCCCTTCTCTAATTCCTGCAAGTCCTCAGCACGTTTGATGAGAACGAAGTGGAACTTTCAGGATAAGAAAGGCAGCAAAACCCTGTGTCCTAACAGGAGGATGAGGCCCGCAGAATTACATTCCCAACTAATATATGCAGATCTGTTTTGCTGCTCGGAGAGGTCAGTGCTTTGGGGAAAGTCGTAATACACTAAAGAGGCCGAGAGTTCAACGCAGGGAATACAGCATAGTTTGGGACAACTGCCTCGAGAAGCTGGAAAGGAACCCGTCACCAAGGTACGTACGTTTATAAAATGCATCTCAGAGGACAGATTTATGTAGATTGAAAGGGTCAGATTTGAATCAAAAGTGCCAGATCTGAACAGAAGCCCAACAGAAGAGTAAAGGGGTGCTTCTTCACTCACCTATTTATTATTTCGTATTTTGTTGTTACTGAAGTGAATCGCAAAGCTCCCACCAGAGCGGAACTGAGGGAAAGCTCGAAGGCAGTTTAAGACACAGTAACCGGGATCAAAGTGTCCCATTTTGAGAGATGCAACAGTCGTCACTCGCCTAAAACCATCTGCGGGTGTAGCCTCGCGAGCAAATGGACGCTGGCCAGGAAAGCAGAGGGGAAATGAAGAATGCTTACAATTCATTGAGTTGCTGGCCACGACTGGTTTACAATGCCTTTTATATAAGCCCAGCAGTTTTAAGGACAGAGCTACAGGAAGGCATCATCCTTATTTGTCTACTTCTGTATTTAAGAAAAAGAGTCCTAGGTTTCATATTTATTTAAAAACCCAGTTAATTATTGCCACACAATGTCCCCAGCCAACTGCACCCCCACTTTGATGATTTTTTTTTGTTCATAATGTTCCATTTAAGCAGCAGTCGCTTCCATTCAGTCTCAGCCTAAACAGTTTCTCTGGAAGACAGCCCAATTAAACAGATTTTCTTACTAAGCATGCCCCAATTAAGTGATGTACATCACCATCGGCTCAGTTTCTATGTGATTTCCACATACTGAGCAGAGTACGAGGATCATTTTACAGTGTTTGGTTGGTCCTTGCACAAAGCAAGTACATTTTTACAGCAACTTTAACAAAACAACATCAAAGGTATGAAATCTAACCTAAATAGGAAGACTTCTACTGTAGTCCTCTACCCAATCTTTCTTTTAACCATTTAGTAGGCATGGTGGTGTTGGGTGGATGGTTGGACTTGATGATCAGAACTCTTTTCCAGCCTATGTTTCTATGATTATTGAAGCAAGTCGCTGCAGAGAAGCTGACTTCTGGCATCCCAGCACTCTCAGTAGCGCATCTCTGTCGAGGTGGGAAGGGGCTCTGCTTTCCCTGAGCATCTGGAAAACAACTTTATAACTCACTCTGTTCTCCAGTACTACACAATATTTTTTAATATCAAATTTAATAAAGTTTAATTACATTTCATTAACTAATTTTTTTTTTTTTTCTGTGGAGGAAAAAAAAGATTCAGTGACAGTCCCACAATCATTTCTTAAGGTTAAATTTCTGGCATTTGGCAAGGAATCTGAAACAAGTATTGGGCACGTGTCTTGTTTTTACAAGATGATTACACAACATCAGCAACCCTTATGCATTTTATTAGATTAGATACTAGTACACTCAGTGTAATAAAATTAAAAATAAACACTGAAAAGGTAAATTAATTAAACGCTGTCGCTTGCATTAAAGCGTGTTTGGGTATGCACTGAGCATTGCTCAATACTGACCTTAAGCCCTCACGTGCTGTTTCAGTACCAGACGTTACTTTTTAAATCGATTGCAGTTAAACAACTGGCTTTCTTTTGCAATCCATGTCTTTTTTTTTTTTTTTAAATAGACATTGGAAATGCTAAATCAGTTACTCCTAAAACAATCTTCTGACTTGATTTTTCTGTCAACTGCAAGTAATGTGGTGCTGGGGAGGAAAACCTGACTGTCACTGTGAGTTGACATTGTATTCTGCAGGGGGTAAGAGTTTCCAGTTTAACATCATTATGTGCTGTATTAGTCCACTTTTCCCATTTTATTTTAACAGTTCAAGCTTTAACTCCATAATTTCCCAGTTTGAAAAGACACAAGGCTTGTGCCAAAAAGTTAAATGAATTACTTTTGTACCATCAGAGGTTGAAACACAACCATCTGGTCCACCAAAATTGCTCCAAATTTTTCAGTATTCTTTAAACGGCACATGCTGAGAAAAATCCTGGTAAGTGGCACAACTCCCACTAATTTATATGAAGCCAAGATTTTATCCAACGTATCCTAGTGAGAACATAGAATCATAGAATCACTAAGGTTGGAAAAGACCTCGAAGATCATCAAGTCCAACCATCAACCCAACACCACCACACCTACTAAACCATATCCCAAAGTGCCACATCTACACGTCTTTTGAACATCTCCAGGGATGGTGATTCCCCCCCCCCCCTGGGCAGCCTGTTCCAATGCCTGACC
>Ga0181612_173569_pt1 | contig 18740 bp, 8 predicted proteins | sample HoacroProtozoa21_FD_119630 | JGI IMG/M metagenome (GOLD analysis project Ga0181612, IMG submission 119630) | Hoatzin crop microbial communities from Cojedes, Venezuel. Combined Assembly of Gp0051906, Gp0051904, Gp0051908
AGTATATGCTTTAAAGAAAGTTAATGGCAGATTTTGGACTTAGTTGCAAATTTTCCAAATTTTCAGAGTGTGAAGGTTCAAGACCCTTGTTCTAAAATCACACTTATGTTTAGGAAAAATGTCTTTTGCTCCCTGACAGAGAGCGATGAGTCTCAGGAAATCAGAGAATCATGATGGACAGTAATTCTCCACAGTCTTCAGGAAAGGATCCTTAAACAGCTGGCTTTGTCTGGGCTCTGGCATCAGGTCAGATCTTGGACCTGCCCCAGATGCCACAGATAGTTTCCAGAAAAACCTCCAGGTGTTCCTTTGTCTGAGGAAATATCGAACACCAGTGAGATGTCTGGAAGAGGATCTTGAAGTCCTGTTCCCCATACACAGCCAAGTCCATAATACAAGATGCCTTTGTAGCTCTTTTAACTTGGTAAAGGCCAAGAGATCACCCTGGAAATACCTGCGTGCACATGTGTGTGAGTTTGTCTTTAGTACCCTTCATCTTCAGTGACTTCTGGATTTAGTAGCTGATGCTTCATCCAAACTTGATAGAGTAGTGGAGAAAGACATGTATTCCAATAAATTAAGTGGGTCTGAAGGATGTGTTGCATTACAAGTCATGCACAGTAGAGATCTGACAATAAGTTTACACACACAGGAAAAAACACTTAAACAAGCTTCAACACCAAGACACCCCTCTGTTACAGCTCCCACCATTTGGCATCTAAAGCCAAAAGAAACAACACAAAACAGATCTGCAGAAATGAGTCTTACACATTTGTTACTTTGAAAACTACTTGCTTCTTTTGCTATTCCATGGCATTGTCTGTATTTCAAGGTCTGCGACCCTTCCTCTCTGTTAAGGTGGTAGCACATCGATTCTACATAGATCATAGATCATTTCCCTTCTGAAGCCATTAAACACTTTTTTCAGATTAAACATTAATCATGAACTCTAAAACTTATTTCAAGGGAAAAATGTTTTTCCTGTTTTTTACACCTCACTTCTTCCCTTCAAAGGGAAGAAAAATCTGGTATCTGGCATATCAGTTCTGGAATAAGTGATGCACTGATGAATCTGCAACTATATTAAATATGAATTTCTATCCCTGCGAGTTCCAGTTTAAACATTTACTTACAGCACATTTATCAAGAAGAAGAAAACCGTCCATTTCTAGATTCAATGAAACAAACTGTGTAACTCAAAGTTCACAAAACAAGATCAAACTTGCATTCTATAATAATCAAAAGTAGAGGTACTTTTGAACTAGAAATATGAAAGTAAGACTGGGGTGAAGCAGTTCGCCTTTTCTTTCCCATTATCTCTGGTCTGTGGCCTTCCAACAGACAACTGATAATAACCTGAAACAATTTTGCTGCTAAGTTTTCTAATGCTTCATACATGTTAATGAGGACTCAACATACCTTCTTCTTATTCTCTTTTATTGACACTAAAAAGATTCCTCTACTTGTCATTTCAGATAATGTCATCTATCTTGATCTGTTAAAAAAGGTGATTTGAAACCTCCCTGGGCCACACACCCACCCTTGCCTGCCGGGCTGGTGTCTGATTTCAGGAGCATTCCACTAGTTTGGAACATGTAATCAATACTGGCCACTAGTTGTTTACAGGTCATGCTTCAAAGACAATTGCAAGGAAGATAATATCCTTAAATAAATATAAAAATTTCGTCTTTTAAGGCCATTGCAATTTACATTTCTTCAAATATTTTTAAACCATGTAAGTAGAAATCCAGCTATTTGGAACAAAACCTAACCCCACACAGTAACATATCTACCAAATATTCCTTTTTAAGCATTGAACTGAAATGTGCTAGTTCTGGATCATTTGTTGCATACATCAACTGTTGGCAGGAAGCCAAAGATGCTAGCATTTTATACATTTTTAAGTAGATGTTTGTTATTTTCATATTGTTTAAATTAGAGGAAAGGATTTCCAGTAGAGAATGATTCAGCTTTCTTAAACTGAAAGAATTGTAAGATCAGTAGCAACTACAGATAAGCTATGCTGAAGCGCCATTTCGTACCTCTCAAGCACACTTTTCTGAGAAGAGGTTTGTTACCTTCAACTTTTTGTGGATAGAGCCATATGGTCCCACCACTCTCAGATTGGAAAACCTGGCAGCAATATCTCATTTACTACTCATGTTCAACTGACAGACCCAACAGTGTTTGTCACCAATATGCCTTTTCTTCCAAGAGCCTATGACAGCAGATGAATTGAAGTGACCTCAAGCCAGTTTCTCCAAAACAAAACATTATTCATTCAAACACAGAGAAAAGGGCTTAAACAAACAAAAGACCCTTACCTCAGCTTTTATCTTTCCATCTGAGCCTCAGTAAATTCGGCTTTATCCTGCTACTTCCATCTCTAGGTTAGGTGAGACTTTTGTTTCAGCTTGCTTATGTGATGCTTAGAGCCAGTCATCGTCTACCCCTGTGCAGCTGCTGACAGCCCACTTAACCTTCCTTATTCCCTGGAATCAGCATCTGAAAATTTTTAGTGTCCTGCTCGGGCCTGGAAAGGGTAAACTTGCCCACCAATTTGGTGTCTGGCAGAGGCAATCTCCTATTCAGAGATTTCCTATTAGTTCCCACAAGGACCTTGGACATTTTCCTAAGACTCTGTCGTTATTTTCTTTCTTGTGGGTTTCCCTTTGCAGTCAAGCAAGACAGTAACAATTAGGGAAAGTGAGGTGCATATGGTATTTGTTAAAAACATGCATAGCTCCCACATCATACAAAGCAGTAGAAAGCAGACTTTAGCAGAGGTAGAAGCCTCTTTCCCTGTCACTATTTCAGTGTTTAACTGGTCACAAGAAAATTTTATTTCTTGTTCTTCAATGTCTTAAAATATATCCATTTAGTAGAATGTTTGATATACTGACGCTTTTGATATAGGTATGTTTTTCTGTGAATTCAGTAGTAATAGCTGTAACTAGCTGATTTTAAGTCAGCAACCTTTCCACAAAATACACAGCAAAATGTTTCTAAAAGTAAGTGGAGCTGGACTGCTTTCAAGATACATGGACTCTCTCTGGGGCAAGAAGAGGTGGAACTTGTCCCTACCTACCTATGTCTCTGGTCTTCAGCTGCTCAGAGCATCTCTTTACTCTGCTTCATCCCAGAAGTGTTGTACACAATCAGCTTCACCTGCTGAGTCTGCAGTAGTACCAAGAGCCTTATGGCAGCACAGTTTTACAATGTGCTAGAGAAGGTACCTGGAAATACACTATGGAGAATAAAGTCTCTTAAGTGAATGATGGACAAGACTATCGATTATAGTATGATTCTTTTTTACACCCAACATTTCTTACTTTGTTCAGAGAAATAAGGGTATGTGGCTTAACATAGTGAGCTTTGGTGTTACTTGTGTTACAAGCTTTTGCTATCCAGACAAGAAAGAGGGGCCCCATTGTCTTCCCAAATCTAAAATACCATCCCTTTCTGTACATTAGCTGGCCTGTGAGCAAGCTCTAAATTAAAGTGGGTCACAGCCAGCAGAGGACTAGAGCTGTCCACAGGTGAAAGCTTTCCATTTCCTTGTTTTTGTGCACTTATATCAGATATGTGATGAGTTTGGCTGCTATAAAGCCAAGATAAGCATGTCGTAGACTGTTTAGAAAACATACATCATTTGAAGAATTTGAAAAGCAACTAATTGCTTAATGCACAGCAAGCTGCATTTACTTTTGTCATATATACATAGTTACTAAATTCAGTCATGAAATATGTTCAAAGGCTAGTTTGAAGGAAACCACTTTCGCTGCGCTGCAGTTACATTACTACATGCCACTGCACAAGATTTCTGCCACCCTAGAACCGCTTTCAGACAAAAAAAAGAGACCACAACTCCCAGGAGCACACTCTTCTAGTGGGCTTCCTGAGAGGATCCCTAGTGACTCATTAAGATCCCCTCCACAGTCCTTCGAGAGAAGGCAGCAGAGCAGCAGGAACCACCTCTGCAAGCACCAGAGCTGCCTGACAAGGGATCTTGTTTGCAGGTATTCAATTACAAATGTGGCTGCCTTAAAGAGATACATTCTGTCCAAAACTCCCTTTAGAGACTCATGCACTGAAAGCTGCTCAGGAATTCAGTAACAAGTACATTATAGCTGTAAAACTTTGTAAAACTTTGGTACAATCTGCAGATACGACTGATGCCAACATGCAGTGCACCATCCTCATCTGAGCAGCCTACTCTGTTGAAGAAGAAGCACTGCACGATAACATCAGTCTCCTCTGACAGTGCTTCTGAATGAAAGCAACCACAGGACATATTATTACATTATTGGGCAGCTTAGGTGTTGTGCTTCGGTCATTTTGTTCTAGCTCCAATTATTAAACAGAATGGTCCTGAGGTTTGGTGTTCAGTGAAAGGAAGGAAAAGCATTCCACAAGCTTATATTTGTTAATTCTACTTTATAATGAACAAAGCTTAGTTTATGGCAGTACAATTAGGTAAATTCCAGACATTTCACAAAAAAATATATTCTTAGCACTGTAGTTTAAGATCCAGGCATTTGCACTGGGACAGTAGGCTAAACTAATTTGTGTCATTTGATGTTTTTCAAAACCCGTATGTAGCATTTGTTTAATTTTCCAACCGTACAGACTTTGCCAGGAGAAACAGACAATCTGGTAACTGGAAGCAGTTCTGACACTGACTCAAAGCCTAAACGGTGAAGGCAAAAACACTCTCTATGGTCAAACAAAATATTATTGCTGTTACTATACAATGCACATCAATTATTAACAGGCACTATCGCAGTGCAGCAAGAACTGCAATGGCCATTGCACCCATGCTAAAACTTGATTGCTAGAGAATGAATAAGAATAAAAAATAAAACACATTAAATTTCTGTTAGAATTTGGATATCTACTTTTAAAGTATTTGGAAATAGTATGCTATTATAAGCATTATGAGTGTGAAGAAGGTGAGGTGGAATAGACCTGCTATAAACTGAGGAGTGACGGAGTCCATTAAACTGAGAGTCAGAGCAAGGCTTACCACAGTTTGCAAATGATTGCTACCTCTTCCATTTAAGGCCAGACATTCAAAGCAAGCTATTCAGATGTGTTTTTCTGCATAAATTTCAGGAGACAAAATGTCAAAATACTACAAAAAACTGTTTATATTGTATTTTCATCTTGCCAAACCTGCAAGACTGAGAAAGTTCACAACAGTTTGTTCAAACCTGTCCATGAGACAATGTTTATTTTCTAAACATACTTGAATTTCCTTAAACATCTTGACTTATAGATTTTTATCCTAAGATTATATGTATATCGTTAAACTGAAAAGTGCCAGGGCCCATTCCCTGATCCTAAGGTCAACGGCATAGCTTCCTACCAGGAATGGTCCATGGTCTCTGCTAATTCCCAGCACTGACCCCAGAAGTTACCTGAGAGAGTACAAGTTTGCTGAGCTCAGAACCCAAAGGAGTTTTTTCTAGCAATGTCTCTATGCAGAATATTTTCTTCCAGTGCCTGGACCCAAGTCCTGATCTCTTTTAGTGTAATGAAATAAGCCTAGCCTGAAAGTCTGGGGTTTGTTTTGTTTTGCTGGTGGTTGCACATTTAAGCCAATGTCTTGTTCTTTAAATAGGCAAAAGTCTCATTAACCCTGTTAGATGTTTTCATTTATGAAGACTATGAGTTTGGTGTAATAGCTGTGTCTGAGCTGATCTGTAAAAAGACACTTTGGTACATCATAAGCATTAAATTCCTCAGCTATCCGTATTGTTTATCTTGAAGAGACACTGATCCGTTCCCTAAAGAGCCAGTGGAAAAATTTAAAATAGAATCCCTCTCCCCGGGAATTTGCCCATGCTTGAGCTGTGCATAAAGTATATACCACAACCGTGTTATAGATCAGCAGCAGTAGCTGTCTAAGCTGACGTTCAGAAATCACCAGCCACATGCAACCCCATTTCCTGGACTGCCCTGCTGCCACAATAACACCAGCACACATCACAGGAGAGATGCCGATCACAGCAAAGAGGAGTCCCTCACTAATGAACTGTGGCCCCACGAGCACACTGACACCTTTGGGTGGCAATCAGCCCAGACAGGCCAGCATAGTTGCCTAATCCCTCTCCCATTTTTAGGGATGGTGTGTTGGGTCCCACTTCTGCGACTGCCAAGTGAAAAACCAAAGGGCACAATCAAAATCAGTTTAGCCTAAGATGACAGCAAACAATGATAAAACATCTCTGACCAGGTGTACTTGCCCATCTGTCTTGGCTCTTACCAGCTTTTGTCAGCCCAGCCTGTTCTGCCTCACCCTTCACAAACACTGGACAGATGAGCCTCCGGCTCAGGTTCAAACAGTCGCCATTTCTACTCTGTCAGTCTGCAGAAGCACCTAAAAGACAGTGTTCGTGAGAATAGAAAATAGCTCCCGTGCAGTGTGAAACAGACTGTTCTCACACTTCTATGTCCTCCTGATTCCTCTACAGTTCAGCCCACCCCTCTTCCACAAGCCTTCCTAAGCTCCTTTATAACTTCTGTCAAGTATTGCACTTAAAGTCTTCTTCCCAGAAAGGACCAGCTGCAAAACTCAGGTACAGGGCTCTTAGACATCTTACAGAGTTGTGTTGGAGGCAGATGGAGGAAAATATCTAGCACAGGCCACAGGACAAGAATTTCTCTGTTTATACTCTCTTCATACGTAATCACCTTTGAACGTCAAGAGCCCATTAAGCATCACAGTCCTGCAAGGGTGATATGCTTACTGCTTTCTCAGCTGGTATATCAAAGAGCTCATGAAGTGATCTCAGTCCCCTATCACTGGCACTTCATCATGCCACGTCCAGTTTCATCAGAGATGGACTTGCTTGGGGACAACATCTTTTAAAGTAATGTGACATCTTTGCATTGCTAGTTCACCGTAGAGGATTAGTGGGTCAGACTGCCAGTTGTGAATCAGTATGGGTGAAAAGCAGTGAAAATATACATACACGTGGGTTTGCAGTTAAGTTTCTCTGACCTCCACATAACCAATACCTCCTAAAGGGAGATGAAGGAGACTGTAGGAATTTAATCATACTCATAAACTGGAGTGCCAGTCATAAGATACGAAGGTAGAACCCAGGCAGTAACCCAAATTTTAGCAGTGCTACTAGGAGCTCAAGTAGATGACACAACAGAGTTTTCTGAATTTAAAATCTATGACTATTAATGAAAGCAAACATAGCTGTTGTTTCATCAACTATCTTCCAACCTATATAAACAGCATGTTAGGAGCTCACGGCCAAGTCCATTCTGGGAAGAGTTTATTCAGCTCACATGAAAACAGAAAGAAGGACATCCATTCAAACGCAGAACTTACATTTGTTCACAAATATCAACTATCTATTTGTAACATAGAGCATTTTTTAACATGCAATAACCATCTATTTGCTTTTGGAAAAAAAAAGTGAAAGAAGCTTGAAGGTGATGAAATAAATATAAGGGATTTCCATAGTACAGAATGAAATAAGCACAGCTAAGAAGGGATTGTCAGGGAGTATTGAGAGTGGGAAGCGAAGGGAGGCCAGGAGCAGCCCCTGTGCAGGTGGGGCCAAGCCCTTGCCAACGGGGCATAGTTCCATGACAGCAGAGCAGGGCGAGTAGGGCTGGGCGATGGCAGTAGCAGCTCCTATTAACTGTCCAGTCACCTGCTGGCAAAAGCAAGGTAACACCTGGAGTCCCAGGTTAATCCATAAAATGCAAACAACAGGGCTGAGGACAAGCAGAGGCACATCACCCCTACAAGTGCTCTCAGGGCCCTGGCACAGAGAGATTTGGTGTTTAAATATTATGATTTTAATCTAATGCAAACTGAAATGGGAAGGGCTTTGACCTCCCGAAATGTTTGTGATAAAGGTTTCCGTCTGGTTTCATGACTGTGATAATTTATTGGGATTAAGGAACTGCAATTGCCACATTGGTTGTTCCTCACATGGACCAATAGACACAGTGCCTGTGTTTTGGAGCTGACGAACATCTGACTGAGACCGAAAATGTTGTAAAATTTTCCCAAGACAGCTCTGAGTCCAGACTGACTGCTATTTTGCACATATTTGCAGTGATACTTTGAAACACACATGCTAAAGTATATTGCAATGCATTACTTTTGTTATCACTGATTAAATACTACCTGTGCCGCCCAGTATGGCCCTGATATGGCTCATTAGGTTGTTTATCCAGGATACAAGCAAGATAGAATCATACCTATTTGTCAAATGAAATATGAAGAAGACAACTTCAGCTGTTTAAAAGGTGTACAAATATCTGAATATCAATAATAGTAATACTTTTACAAAAAGACTATGTATGGTGAATAAAAGAGAGAGGTCCTAATTATTGCTAGACTGAATTGTCACCTGATAACTGTAAACTTTCATCATAACCGGCCTAATATGGTACCTCTTTGAAACATATCACAAGCCTGGTTGGAGATATTTCTAGTCTATTTCTAGTTTATTTCCTTTTTAACTGTCATTCTGCAGCAAAAGCTGAAAGAACCATCCCCTAAAGTCTCTTCCTTTTACTACCAGATACATAAAGGACAAGTAGCCTGAGGCTTAATATTTTTCAAGCTTTTAAATGTATTTTTTCTCAATGTAGAATGAGTGTGTGTCATATTTGTGGCAATTCAGAAGCAAATGGTCCTGAGTTCAAACTGTCACTTTTCACATTAGATCTGCTGGTTAAAAATATTTTGGGCTTAAATGGATTTCATTTTCAGTAGACAACAACCCAAATTGACAGAAGTAAGGATTCACTGACAAAGGAAAAGCAAATTCCAGGGATCCAAAAAACCCAAACATGGCAAATTGTCAAATGAAATGTCTTTATTCACAGCCCATACACCTGACTGTTTTGTTGAGTGACAAAGTATCAAAGGGATTATCCAAAAAGCAATCAGACAGCTGGGCTGCTCCATTCCTAAATGCTAGTTTCTCTTTTTAAAAAACACCGTCAGTCAGCAGGCAGAGAACAGAAACACGGTGACAAGAATCAAACAATCAGTAAGGGCCAGCTATTCCAGTGAATATGGGTAGTTCCTTCTCAAATTCATGGCTTTATTTCTGTGGTCAGAGTTTCAAGCACTAGTCATGAATTAATAAACATCAATGGCTCCAGCTTCCTCACAATACAGATCTTCCTGCAGTATTTAACTGAATCAGAAGACATGGTAGGGAACACATAATGGTTTCCTACAACTGGACATGAGCAAGGACAACTGTGTTCATCTATTAACTAAATGTTAGAGCACAGTGAATAATTTAACGTGAAGTATTTGTTTGACAGGTCTATTCTTTTAATGATTGCCTTCTTGATAACAGTTATGTCCGCTTCAAATTCGTTTTGTTTCAAAGGGTTGAATGACCATGAATAATTCAGCCAATTCATTCATTATTTTACTACTGAAACATAGATTATCTTTTTTTCAGGTCTATTCATTGGCTCAAGGCAAATGGAGTAAGTATGCAAACTCTTCCCATATAAAAGTTCTTATACATGAAAATTTTAGGCACAAATGTCATGAGATGTATCAAGCAGAGGACTGCAAGATCATCTCTGCCATTAAATGCATCATTCTGGAACAGAAAACTTGGAAAGCAGGGAGGCTACTAAAGATTTACCATCAACTGAGAAAAATCACAAAAATCTGTTACAAAAATTGTATCTTACAGTGTACAAAATTCTGAAAATTACCAAGATTAGTAAGTATTTTCTCATTTTTTATAGCCTGTGTACCTGCTTATTTGACATTCCCTGCTGGATATCCAGTTTTCCCTTGCTGTTTAGATGGCATCAACAGCACGCATATGCAGTGGGAGAGAAATAAATAGCATGTTTCAAAAACAGTTTTTTGTGAATATAATGCTAAAAAAAATCAGTAAGGACAGGACAAGTACTTCTTGATTTGCTCAGTTAACCGTATCGCTGTGAGGATAGCTATTCTAATAATATCATAGCTACTGTTCTAACCTAGGCCACTTCAGGCTAAATTACATGGCTGAACCTCAGAAAGGCATCATACAGCTAAAAGTTATGAGGGTTTACCATGCTAATCCTACCAGCTGGAAGCATATTGAGATATGTGCTCTTGAAATCTTAAAGCAAAGTGTTGTTATTTATATTTCCATATTGACCAGTGTGATGCTCCCTGATACACACTAATTGCACTGCTGAAGATCAAATATTACATGTAAGTAGCCAAGCTGCTTCTGTCAGCACTTGTCTTAAACTGTAAGGTTCATGAAATTCTAAGATCATTAAATCAGATGTAGGATAATGAAGGAAGGGAACATGGTCTATTCTGCAGTGACAAATCAAGAGAGAATATTTGAATAAGAGTGAATCCAATGGCTTCAAGAAAAGGTATAATTAGCAGCGGTGATGTGAATGTAAATATTGTATACAATCGCCTGGCTGACAACAGCGGGAGCCTGCAGGAAGCATCTTAATCTAATAGACCCCTACCCCCTCTGATTGAAAAGCAGATGGGGGCTAACACAAAAGCTTACTCAAAATTTTAACGTGGATTGCTATTACACATTTCACGGTATTTATTATGGCAGCACCTGCTAGTATCACCAGAGTTAGAGGGAATGTCAGTCTTTTCTAGCTTAACTCTCTGTTCACGGAACTTTTGTAAAGACCAAAAAAACAGGCTGAAGGCTCAAATGTGCCAATCAAAGATCTCAGAGACAGATTTTCTAAAGCACAAAGGGCATTTAGACACTGGTAGATTTTGGTAGGAGTCACACACATAACTGCCCTTTTTACATTAACAAATCTCTGTCTCAGCTGCTTTTTCGTCGTGTGTTTTTACGATACTTTGGTTCAATGAGAGCAGAGTATTAATGTAAAAAATAACCAAACAAGCAAGAAAGAAAAAATAATCTTAATTTTTTTTCTCTTCTTGTTTCTTTCATAAACTCACATTGTTGTATTTTTAATAGTCTCAGAGTTCTCTTCACCCTCCTGTTTCTAGAATGATAATGGAAGAAAGATGTGAACAGAGGTCAGTTTGAAAATGGGGAAAAGATCTTGATTAAAAAATACTATGATGACGTAGAAGTAAGTCAGTAGATGGACAGTGACTCATAATGAGTAAATGGCACTTGTATTAATTGCACAGGCACACACAGCACAGCAATGAAAGTACTGCAACTGATGTTTAGGGCAGAACCAAAAATCCATAAGGAAAGAAGCATGTGATCTGTGAAGGTAGAAGCTAGAAGCTGGTACAAACAAGTTCTCTGTGACTCTTTTTGGTCTTTATTTCCCCTGCATGGAAATGTGCAAAGGAACATGGATGCAGGCACAAACCTGGGAACAAGAAAACATTCTCCTGTCCCACAACGCAGGCTTAATCTTAATTTTCTCTTGATATGTACAAGCAAGAACTGTTCTAATTCTTAAATATAATACTGAAAGCTTCTCGCGTTCTTTGCTGACGTAGATATACGTCTTCAAATAAAACAGAGTGAAGTTCAATACAAAGGAGTTACTTCAGGGACCTTTTATCTGTAAAACTACTGCTTGGTACCATCTTCATTTTAAGAGAAAGTTTCAGTCTCTCAATTTGCAAAATAGTAATATTCACACATATCAATGATATTTTTCATGCAGGACCAGTGATCAGCTTCACCACAGCCTAGATACAATTTGGAAGCTTTATTGGGAACTGGTTTGTGGCCAGTACCTACTCTTGTCTTCCAGAAAATAATTTAGAGAAAAGAAAGTGACACGTTTAGAGTTCAGTGCTGCAGAGCATTATGCCACATACTTACACACAATATATACAGCGTTAAATGAGTTCGGTAACAACAAAGTGAGACTACTCAGATATTTCTTTCTTGATATAAGAACCACATTCATATATTTACTACCGGTAAAATATGAATGGTTAGAGGCCCTTATGTGACACTGGGCTTAGCAATGTGGAGACTGACATACACAGCCATATAAGCTTTCACTACCTAAATGAAGTAGACAAATTATGAGTGAAAAAGAGTAGAGAAGTACAGAAATATGCCTCCTGTCAGAGGGATTTCGAATGTATAGCTCTTGACAAGCAGGTCTGTAACTTTCCCAAGGTACCTGGCTGACTGTCACAGGCTAGAGCAGCTGTTTGGTACGTGGCTTGATGTCTTGGAGAAGTGCCTAGGTATAAACCTCTCTGCTTCTTCTGTGTGATCCAGAAAAGGGACACCCGAGAGAAAGCTTTGACAGGCAGTAGCCTTTCTGCAAAATTACAGGAGGCAATGACAATAAAGACAGTCCAATCAGCTGAACTGTCTCCTGTCCTCCTGTCTAAAAGCAACTAGAAGAAAAGAGCATCTTGCCACTGAAGAAGACCTAAGTATAATAGATATTGCTAAAATAGGGCTGTCTGTCCCAAGTCAGAAGAAATAAAAGTAACTTATTTCTACTACCTGCAAATGAGAAATTATGTTTGAGACAGGCTGAGACTAGGATTCAATGTGGATGCAAAGGTAGACTGGGAAGAGGAGTGGGGAACAGACCATGTTCAAACAGATAAGGATTGGAATGACGGGACAGAATAATTTAAGTTTAGAAAGCACTGACAAGCTAGTCCCTTCTTCCTGGAGCAGCACTCATCTCAGTCTGTGTGCAGCAGAAGGGGCCTAAGTCTCCTTATTCCTCTACTGTCAGACAACATGACAGTAGAAACCCACCAGAAAAAGCAAAAGAAAAAAAACGCACAACTTATCTTTTAGTTCTGGGAATGAACTGGAGCTATGTATTAGACAGACCCTCTCCTCATTCTTCGACATTGTCAAAGACAAAGATGTCAAATGCCAGTACAAAAGCTAATAGGATTATGAAACCTTTCTTCTGTATCAGGAGAAAAGAAACAGAAGTTGAGATAAAAGAGAATAAACCCTTTAAATCTGTAACAACGGGTGACCATAACTACTTTTATATAAACCATCCACACACCATGTCAAAAATGAGGTGTGGAAAAGCAATTTTTCAGTTTTATAAGAGTTGAATAGTTCTGGCAGCTTTAGCAAAACTAAGAAGAAAACCTCATCCTAAGTAACACCTAAGGAATTTGATTAAAATTGGGACTGAACATAAAGCACAGTGACTGAGTGGTAACTTTTGCAATACTGTAATACAGAGTGGGTTCTACCAAATCAGGAAATGTGTATACGCTTTCCCCATTTTCCATCTTCATTAAATACATTTTCTTATTCCTGAAGTCAGATTCTGGGCCTGTCTTTCTAAATAGCTCAGTCTGTGTGTATGCCCATGTTTCTCCTTCACAAGTGGGATTTCATTTTCTAGACTACATGCTAATTAATCATGAGGAGAGATTTGAAGAAGTTGTTTCCAGTTAATGTTACCAAATGTTTCCAAGTATGACAATATGAAAGAGACTTTGAAAATAATCTCACTCAACAAAACAGACCAACAGCTGACACCTGAATGGCAGCAGGGCAAACTTGAGGGGCATTTAAGAGGAAAGAGCAAGCAAGTAGAGGGAACAGATTTCTGATGGGAATGGTGGAAGAGATTTCACAATCACATGTTTTTTTGAGAAAATAAAAATCCATAGCCAGAATCAGTGCTGGACCTCTCTAGAGACCTGAGCAGAAGTAAATTCTATGGGTACAAAAGGTTGTTTCTTTTGTCTGCACTGGCAATTTGTTTTTCTATAACCATGTGTCTTCAGCCAAGGACAATTCCTGCAGGAGTTGAGAGCTTTGATGACTTGTGTCTGTTCTAATTCAGGTGGGAGGACATGGCTGTGGTGTGCTGGTAGCTCAGAGACTTGCAAAAAATCTTTGTTCTCCATGGCTGCATCATGCTTAAGGTCTTGAAGGTTATCAAAAGTACTTGAAAATAATGATTTATGTGAGCTATACAGATAAGACCACCTAGCAGAATGAAGTTCAGAAAACTTCCTCCCAGCCCAGGAACTAAAATTGGCTCACTCTGTTCTGTCTTCTTTTCTTTTGTTTGTTTTTTTTTTTTTCATGGAAATTCAGGAATTTCATATTGTGTCACCACTGCTAAGAGGAGAACAAAATCTTCAAAGTCAATGAGGCTAAAATGGATATCCAAATTATATTTAATATAGCAGGACTCAAAACAAATGAAGAATGCCTACAGCCTTGAACAAAGGCCAGTAGAAAATTAAAATCACCCACTGAAAGAATAGTTATCCATTCTCAATACAGCAAAGGTTGGTGATTCAGCTGCCAGAGTAGCACAAAGCAAAATAGAAAGCATTTGTAGATAAGAGAACAGAACCTAATGGATATTTTCAGTAAGCCTAAAAGCTCTGTTACCACTAGAGTGCAAAGATAATGGTTTCTACCTCTACAATTCCTTGCAATGATTGTTTTGCCAATATATAGTATAAAAGAAACAAAGACTAAAAATTGCTTGTCAGCACTGACGAAGAATGACAGGCATCAGCCATGGGAAGGGGGCATGCTACTTCACTGCTCTATCCAGTAGTAACAGGCTGCACACAGTTTATATTGTTCACCTGTGAAATTGACTCAGGACCGTAAAGCAAAGGATATCTGAAGGTCAGCTTAAACAAGCTGTTTATGTCTCTCTAGTTAAAACACATTCAGGGACTCTCAATCACTGAGATAATTTAAAATTGCACAGAATGGTGTTGCAAATCATATAGCAGATAGATCTAGGCTCTGCTCTCAGATCAGGTCCAAATGAAGTTCAGAAAAGCTGCAACAGAAATACTTTTTCCAGGAAAAAGCATATGTCTCAGAGCCTTCCATCACAGAGAGGTATCTAAATATAGGCTAATTACATAAAATGATATGCAGCATACAGATTCAAATCATGGAGTGGAGGCACAGAAGGAAAGAGTCACCAGATGAAACCTCATTATAAAAAAGCAGGCATAGTGAAAGATAAATCATCGTTTATGAAGACCCTTTGTTAACTAAATGAAATCATGGCAAAGTGGAAAAAGAAATGCGGATAATGTTGTTAACCATTTTCCTAGATAACATTTGAATCTAGCCTCTCAAGTATAGTTTCTTAAGCACAGATTTCTTCTGGTATTCACAAAGGACTACTTTTGAGGTTTCTTTAGTATGTTTGTATTTCCATAATAATAAGGCTTTTAACCTTTTCAATTCTGTTTGAATAAAACTTCCGAAAGGCACCAGTGGCCTTAGAAACTCCACCTGGAGTACCTTACAAAAGTCAGACTGTCACAGCCTGGGGGTCTTTGCATTCCAAAATTCAGGAGTGAGTTAGTACCCCAGTCCTCAAGATCCTCTCACTCTTTCAGTAGTGGTCTGCCCTAAGAAGGGGCAAAACAACCTCTCATACACTGTATAGGAGACCAGTAATCCAAATTCTGCCTAGATGCTTAGGCCATAATGTTAATTGCTAGTTAGATTTACATATGGGAAAAAAATACATTTTAAATTAAAAATCTGGTTTAAAAATATACAGTTTTTGATTCTGGGAGAATTAAAAATATTTTTGGTTTTTGTCACAATTATTTTATGGGTATTTGTCTTCTCATTCATTTGACTCCACAGACTAATATTACTGAAAAAATTCTGAAATTTTTTCCTGCAAGAAGAGCAAATATTTCCCTGAACAAATATGAAAAAGTTCAATAAGTTCACCATAGTCAGGACTCTCTTACTTTTATTAGAAAAAATGTGTTTACCAATGGAAATATTAGAATGTACTACTAAATAAAATTCATAATAGGGTTACAGAAAACAAACTGATGTTTTGCATAGCAGTGTTTCTGGGAAGAAAGAAAAAAAGCCACAGAATTTTATAGTTAAAATCCAGAGCAAGGAAGTCTGCAGCTAGTCAGTTTTATTCCCCTGGTAAGTATTTTGCTACAGACCATGGAATTGCTCTAAGAGACATTCACAGATGCAGAGACTAGATGACTCAGGGGAACAATACTAGGCTACCAACCCTTCCACCTCTAAATCGACAGTTGAATGCAACACAAGGAAGAACTAGGTGGTATTCTGAAAACAGTGTAATGTTTTCTTTAATTCATCACTAGACTGTATAAAAATATTTTGAAAGGAATCTTTTAATGTGATGGATGTTCAGGGTCAGTGTTCGTGATGCTTGAATCCTTTTTTATGTATCAGAAGTCCAGTCATCACCGGTACTTTATGACACCTTCAGGCTCACGGATGTAAGGGACATAGAGGATGAAATATCACCAAAGAAATTTTACCTCCAGAAAGATTTGAGACAAATTAATGGATTAGTGTGGGGAAATTTACATCAGGTTTTCTTAAACAGCAGAGCATCAATAGATGTCTTCAGTCCCCAAGGCTAACAAGTAAACAACTTTTATCATTTTAATACCTTCCAAAAAAAATACTAAGACCGAGTACATTCTCAGGAAATCTAGATTCATACAAATCAATGCAAGATAAATCAATGAGCCAAATAATATCATAAGCTACAAACAGAACAGCACTGTCTTAACACATATAAGAGTAAATCTTCAATACTTTTTGCCATACAATCTTTCTGGTGAATAGAGATTTTTAACCGCTGTCTAACTAGAAAGGTTGCTTTTAAGATGCACTTATATTTGTTTTCTGACACAGAGTAGTCTATTTGTAACCAACGTTTAGCTCTTCTGGGATTTTCCTTTCAGCATAGTAGTTTGAAAATATGTGTCCTTCACTATAAGGTCCTATATCCAACAAGCAATAGTTTGGATTCATTTATTTAAGTGGTTCTGCCAAATGGAGGCATGCCTTTCATATTTTCTTACTTATTCCTGTGTATTACCTCATTTTGTGGATAAGGATGAGTGGATGTTAACATTAAAGGAAAACAGCAACACTATATTCCCATTCTTATTGCCAGTCACAGCGTCCTTCTAAAATGCAGATTTTTTTCTTTGTTGCAATAATCACCATAACAGATATAATGCAGACAGAATAATTACAGTGTGACATGAGGGAAGTGTGTCGGTTTTGGTTAACATCTTGAGGGCACATTTTCTTCCTCTTAATTTTGAGCAATATATGTAGCTCTATCACTTTCACTGCAGGCAGTTCCCAGAGGAGTTTTCAAGAGAACTCCTCCTCCTGTAAATAGGCCAATTCTCTTGCAAGTATGTATTCTAGAAAACAGTGAATATATAAAACTTGAACGTGGCTGTTACCATGCTCTGGCTGCACCTTGCACTTCACACCTTGTCTACAGTAAGGTTGTTTTAAGGGAAATTTCACAGCTAGACTGGAAAACCTATTTTGACTTCTGTCAGCATTTTAGCACCATATTGATTAGACCTGCATACACAGCTCTTGAAACCCTGACAGAATATGGTGGTACAGATACCTTCTATGTCAAAACAGTGAAATCAAATTAACATTATGAAGAAGAAATTCCTATTTCCAAAACTTCCTATCTGAAAAAAAAAGATTAAAACAGCTCCTGCAGAACTGTGGACTATATACCTATACACTCATTTGTGCAGTTCAGTATTTCTGAAGACATAGCTCTTTGCTTTGTCTACAATGTAAATGTAGCGCATTATAAAACAATTCAATGAGCACTGACCCTGTGTTTTCTTTCTGAAGTTAGGATCAGTCTGGGGGATTGTGCAGTGCAAGGAGAAAGAAGGGGACTCCAAGGGGAATTAAAAAAAAAAAAGCATGTGAGAATGGGTGACATTTTCGGTAGAATATTTTAGTGAACTATTCACAACTTCTTACCTTTCCTGCATGCATTTATTTATATTATTCCATATCATTCTGTTTTTATCAACACCCTCAAAAATACTACCAGGAATGAAAATATTTCAGTGAGATGTCACAGTCATATGGATTTGACTTACGCCCTTTCTTTTTCAGGAGGCTCAGATGCTCATCTGAAGCACTCTTGATGTGGTTGGTTCACAGTCTTCAATATCTTCTGTGTCCATGGCTCTAATTATCCACTGATTCTGCAGGCCTCTGTCAAGGTGAACCAACACTGTTGTCAGGAAATGTTGTTGCTGTCCCTAAGTCTTGAAATGCTTAATCTGGTTATATCAAACTTTAGTCCCATTAAAGCTATTGCAGCACAAACCCCAAGGCAGGCTTGTTTAGTACTGTGGGAAACTACTGAAGCAGAGAGAAAGTATGTGCTGCTATGATTAAATTCCTACCAATCAAGTATACCTACATACGATTTAGTCATACCTTGGGTCACAATTTACAATCCAGTTTCAAAGTTACTCATTGAGAGTACTCTGAAAACATCCTCTCTAATGGCTTTGGCCCTTTAAGACACCCTTCCTGACACCTTCTCAAAAATAGGCAGCAAGAAAGCATTAGTGGTATGATGTGTACTTGCTAAATCTGCCTGTTAGAGGATAGTGATCAGGACTTCAAGCTTCGTCAGAAGATGCTGCAGCAGATTTGAACTCTAGAGGGTAAACTTCCTCCTATCCCAAATGTTCATAGCAGTGGCAGCAGCAGGGGTATCCTGGAGGCAGAAGCAGACTCTCAAGGGTAACTCTTCTGAACAGCACACAACAAGCCCAGAGGCAGCCACTGCAACTTGCTTCTATCCATGGGAGTCCACAGTAGATGGCTTTGCACGTTCCTCTTGTTGAGGTTTATACCTGCGTAATACAAGATGTTTTTTGAACAGCTTTGAACATGGATGAGCCCAGAGACTGAATCCAGTCAGTATGTAAAAGGACACTAGTGGAGCTTTTA
>Ga0181612_139309_pt1 | contig 18739 bp, 13 predicted proteins | sample HoacroProtozoa21_FD_119630 | JGI IMG/M metagenome (GOLD analysis project Ga0181612, IMG submission 119630) | Hoatzin crop microbial communities from Cojedes, Venezuel. Combined Assembly of Gp0051906, Gp0051904, Gp0051908
GGGGTTGTTCCTCCCCAGATGCAGTACCCTGCACTTGCCCTTGTTGAACTTCATCAGATGCCTCTGCACCCAACTCTCCAGCCTGTCCAGGTCTTGCTGAATGGCAGCACAGCCTTCCAGTGTTTGCACCACTCCTCCCAGTTGGTGTCATCAGCAAACTTGCTGAGGGTACACTCTAACTCTTCATCCAGGTCATATGCATGAGTGAGTGTCACAGAACTGATTCTTGGAATCACAATCTTCTTCTCAAGCTATGCAAGTAGCTCGCCTTGTCAATGCTGTCCTGCATCAAGATACTCTCTCTTCCAGTTATTCTCTGGATCTTTGGACAAGTGAGATCATCTCCTGCAGTTAGGCATGGGGTACAAAAGCTAAAGGTGACCAAGAGGTAGCAACCTCGCAGAACAACTTGGATGAATAAGCAATCTGGTGCTGAACCCTGACAGTACAGTAACACCAGAGCAAAGTTCACTTTGCTGGAGGTCTAAATCTTTCTGCTAAGCATGAAGACACAAATTTGTCTTCATGTGACAAAAATCTGAAAACAAGTGCCATGTGGAAACACTGTCACACAAAAAGGTATTTTCAGTTTCATGCAAAAGCCTAACTGTTTCTCTATGCTCATGTAGCACCACGTTTCTAGAACTACAGCAGGGTCATAACACTATTCCATTTAGTCCACACGTGATGTTGAGGATGCCTCCCCCATTTGGGGAGAGGTGGTATACAACTGGATTTCTAAGGAGTTAATTTTCCAAAGTACTGAGCACTGACACAACTCACTCTCTCTCTCTTTGACATCCACAAGAATTTTACCATTAACTTCAGTGCAAAAAGAGTTTGGACAACAACATGTCCTCTTAAAAATTCCACCTGGAGAGATTTGTTGCAGAAATATGAAGACCGGCATAAATGCAGTCTGAACAGAAATGTGTAGATGCAAGCACCAGAAGAAACAGAAGGACAAAGGGTTAAAAGAAGGGCCTGTACTGCTAACAAGGACCACCCCAAGGTTGTGGCAGTGTCACATCCACCACTCTTATCCTCCTTAGCCCACAAGGAAAACAAGCAATTGGTGGCAACCTAGCCTAAGATTTATGGAAGATGGAGTAAGCAAGGATCTGCCGCAAAGCACCACCCTGCAACTGCCGCTGTATACTAAAGGGCACAAAAGATCTGTCAAAAAACATGCTTGTTACATCAAGAACAACCCCACAGACTTGACATCTGGCATCCTTTGTCCTCTGTGTCACACACAAGTGCCCCTTGCCAGACCACTTGGATGTACACCTCCTGGTGCCTGTGGGTACAAGTATGCAGATGAATGAAATCTATGACAAAACAAGCATCAGCAGGTAAAATAAACTTTAAGATTTTTTTGAGTAAATACTACTTTCCCCTTCCATAAGATCTCCCACTTAATTTTGTTACGCTGATTTCCCTACACACTCACAATTTCTGAGATACTCACGCCCTAACTGCAGCAGAAGATGAGCCCATTTAAGTTTCATTCATAAATTAAAACTCTTCTGCTTGTCCACCCTGTATTCACAGCACCTCACCATTCTCGGAGTTGCTCAGGCCACAGACCCTCTGTAGGTTATCCTAAGTGGGAAACTTCTCCATCAAAAGCTACTGCTACACTTCACGTGAATTCCTGTTTTCTAAAGCTCAGGTAGTAAGGACTGAAGATTCCGTCCAAGGAGGTTAACAGCACAGACTACCACAGAACAACTGACAAACATACTAACACTCAGCATATTACTATCATGGTTGAAACTTTCTCCACTTAAGGGAAAAGGGAAATGCTTCCAAATCTAACGGTACTTTCAGGTATCTTAAAGTAAATCTTCTCTTTTATAGGAAGATTTTGGTGCCAACATGTCTCTCCTGTTCTTCATTTATGATAAAACAGAAATTGCAGTTGGACAGTTAATGAGCCACTTGTATATGCCACACAAAGGAGAGATGCTGCAGTGCCAAACATTTTAGTGCAAGTCTGTTGAAGAATGTAGCTTTATAATTCCTACACACTGAAAAAAACCCACTACACTAAAAGTAAGACCAGACATTGAAATTCATATCTGCAGTAGGCTGTCTGAAAGATATAAGGCATCTCCCAGCCCAGCCTCTGCAAACAAACACTGAGCACAGGAATTGTATCCAGCTTGTGTTGGAATGATACATTTCCTCCTCCCACTTTCTTTTCTCAACAAGATTAGTTTCCCTGGGATGAATGGAAAAAAGAAGCATGCGGCAGTGATGCATGCAGTCCCGGTTCCGCGATAAGTAGAGGCTGCAAACCCACCACACCGAATCCTGCCAAACATCTGCTCATGTGAACTAGATTAAGGGACTTTCTGTTGGTTGAGTTGTTTATTTAAATTATACCAGGGAACTGAATTTACATCTCCAAACCCTGCTTTGCTTCCTGCATTTCAAATTGTTTATTCTACTATATTTGGCCATTCGAAGGAAAAGAAAGCCCCCCAAACTCTGTCAGTATTCACATGCAACGTAATGTAGGAAAAAACTGAAACCCAATGAGAATCTCAAGAAGAATTTGTAACACATACAACACTTGAAAAGATGAACTTCTGTAAAGGTTAGATTCTACCAGTGGGTGGATAAAACCTGTCCTACCTTGTGGATGAACTTACCATTAAGAATGCTGTTACCTGCCTTAGTGAGACACCCCTAACATTAGATCCTCAGTGAAAAGACATTAAGACGTTGATCCTTTTGAAGTTCATTCTAGTCATTAATAGAACTTGGGGGAAGAATGGTATACACGAACACAAACAAAATGCTACTTAACACATGACCAACATGTTTGAAGCTCTAAGCAGCCTTCGTAAATAATGCTCCACTTTCAGCAAATGGTGATTAGTCACTTCTTGCACCTCTTCCAAAAGAAGGCACTCTCTCTCTTCTGTCCTTTATGGAAAACAACATTTTGAGATTGGACTCTTGGGTCCAAGATCCCAGCTACAGGATATTTCAGGAAACAACATTTTCTCCTGAAAAAATAAAGACTGTTACGACTTAGGTAACCATCAAACCACCTCAAACTACTTCAAAGCACAAAGGAATGAGGAAGTCAAAGTTTATTCTATGGGGGATCCTGTGCTTCAAACACAGTCAGAACTTGGCCAAGAAAATGAAAATATAACTTTTCTATAATATTGAAAATGTAGAATTCAAATCTTTGTTTCATAAATCCAAGTTATTGTGATGATAGCCCTTTCACTTTAGGGCATGAAAAAAATCAATAAACCAAACAATTTCCATAGATATTATCAAGACTTCCCAATTTCAGATAGGACTAGGAAAGGTTATACAAAGGACGAGGAAAAGAACATTGCACTGGCATCACTGCAGAATTCAGAAAAAGTTTGGCTACGAACAGCAATTAAACTGGGTTATAGGATTTAAATCTGGTGCCCTGAGACTCGGTTGATTTCTAATTCAGCTATGACCTTGCACAGAGAGTGTGGCAGAATTGCAAGGTGATACTGTTTACATATTTTCTGTGAAGGCCAATCTAATCATTGCATGATTTACTAATATGATCATAATGAAGGTCCTGAGATCTTAATTACATTACTGTCTACATGCTTGAGCTTTTTGTCCTGTGAAGCACCTGTGAAACCTCACCATTTCATGATCACTTTTGTCCTACTATCTGGCTTAAATTGCTCCCTGCTTGGCATTCCCTGAACTACCCAGCATTGCTATTCTGCCACCAAGGATGCTTAGCTCACGCTCCACTTCTCACGTTTCACTGCTGCTGTTTTCTGTGCATAGAAGCATTGACATAAGCAAAAGGGGCCTCAGCCGTCCTCTCCATAACACTGACACTTCTTATGTGTGTGGCTGCATGTTGAGAGGGAAGGACACAGCCTCCCAGCTCCTAAATTTGCATTCATCTCAGCTTTAGGATCTATCCTGGTTTTGACCATCGTATTTTTCTGGCCAAAGAGACTGTCTGTGCATGTGCATGCCTCCATTCATACTTGCACACGCCATCCTCATTTCTGTGCCTGCTGATAATGTCTATTGCTAGCAATTTCTTGTTAATTCTATCATCGTCTGCTTTGCACCATTTTCTTTTCCTGTAGATTAGCTCTCTGCTAATGTTTCCACCCTCTTATGCCATACAGCATCCTCTCTTAGCCATTTGACAGTTTAACACTAGCACATGTACTCCTGGGGTATGTTTACTACAGCTCCAGGCTCCCTCCTCCTAAACCTGGCTACTTCCTATCTGGCTACACATATGCAAACTCATGATTTCCACTGGTCTCCAGACCAGTCTTGTCAACATGGGGCAAAAGTTCAGATAGACACAAAATCTCAGTAAATCTCGACACTCACTGGTTAGTAGACATCAGCAGCTACGGGTAGTAAAGCCAAAAATTTGGTGAGATGGGCTGGTACAGTGGCCCAGTACAATCTCTGAAGCAGCGTGTGCTGCTTTTAAAGCTGCCTGCCAAGGGAAAAATGCAAATGTCCAGCCTCTGCTGATGGCATGACTAAGTCGGCAGCATTTCAACTGGAAAAAATCCCTATTCACTTCTCATCCCTGTCCTTCCTGCAAGTGTATTCCACCCTGCCTACCAGATGGCCCCCTCTGCACTTGTGCTCCCATCTCCTGCTGAGACAAGATGTGCCACATTCGCTGCCCATCACAAGCCGAGGAGAGGATGCTCTTGGTCTTTTACACTTCATCCAACACAGCAGAGTTGAAAAGTCCACCTTTACAGCTTGTTTGTCAGCATAGCCTCTTTCCCCCCCCACAGAGTACACCACTCTTTACACCACCTCCCACTGCAATAAAAAAGAAAGGCTTTAGCATTTCTCAGCAATCACATTAACTTTGATGAATTGTCTGGCAGTGGCACCTGCTGCTAAGGATACAGATGCACAAGATGAACTAAAAGGCATTTCTCCCTAAAGCAGATGATACCGCAGCAGATATGTCACCGTACAAATACGTATTTTTCCTCTCACTTGACCAATGATTTTTTCTTTGGCATAAGCATCAGTAAAATAGCTCTGGTGGACAAACAACTCCAAATAAACTTTGCAGCAGTTCTAGTAATGAAACAGAGAATATAAGGAAGACTGTCCTTATGTTTTCACTGAGAGAAGCTGTTCTTCATTTTGAGTGGAAATTTGCTGTATTTAAAACATCACTAAGTACAGCTCCAGGAAAAAAGAAAACAAACAACGTGACATGTATTTCACAATAACAACTGGAGTTTTATCACAATGGAGTTCTGTTCTGTAGCTACCCACCCTTTCAAACAGAAACACATACACATTCATACTATTAGTTTAATATCAGTAAGGCAAATTCTTCTGCAGGAAAATTCCATTTCAGCAAAGAAGATCAAAAGTTCAGAAGGAATCAGTGTGCACCAAGTACGACATCCTGCAGAAAAATCTCCCATTCCACTTGGGACTTCAGAAATAACTAGAATAGCCACTCGAATACTCATTATAAGGTATATGCAACACCCAATATACATTGCAAACCCTGAGGGCATATTTGTCACTTCCACAAGGACAATCAAGGGAGTTGAAAGTGCTGCATAGAAATGCTTTATTTTTTCATTATTTATTTTTTTATTTTATTAACCTTCAGGGTGAATTTTTATTTAAGGTGGGCACATGACAGCAACATAAAAAGTCTATTATTCAGTTCCTCATCTGACTGCTTTGGCTGTTCAGAATACACAAAGCAACTGCAAAGCTGGTATAAAAACAGTTTGGGGATTTTCCAGCATTGGCATACTCTGCCCCAGACAGCATCATTCTGGTATGGATGGTGCAAAATGGATATAAGGGCTGCTAAGGGCAGAGATAGGCAAGGAGAGTCAGGTCGGCTACAGGAGGGTGTGCTGTTCAGGTGTGTTGAGTCAGGTAGTCTATGATGAGATCCCATTTCAGATACTAATTCAGAAAGCATTAATTTAAATTAGCTCACAGGCTGCTCTAAGTTCTGCAAAGGATAAAAATTCCTCTTGTGACACACCAGTTCTGCTACAGTTAGACCACCTGATCATTACCAAGAGCCTTCCTTTCCAAGACCTCTGCAAGATGCACACTAGGATTGGACTTCTATACAGCTCATAAGAACGTTTGTACTCACATTAAATAGGATTTAAAATTCATTGACGAAAGATGAGAGAAACCAACCACTGAATGAGGGGCTCCTAAGCTATGCAGTATGGGCCAATGTCCAGATTAGTTGGGTTAATGCTTTGGCTTGGTGTGGTAATTTTTTGTCATGCCTATGAAATATGGCCCTTTTTGAAAGTGTCGCTGCTTTTTAATTAAGAAGACTTATAAAATGATTTGGGAACGATCTACAGTGAAATCTGCTGAAGAAATGTTAAAGTGATGTTTGCTTTTTTCAATTCTAAATTGAGGAATCTTTTTTCAAGGTCTGCAGCTTATGGGATGCTTTTGCTTTGTCTTAAAAGGTTTGACATTAGACAAAGAGAGCAGAGGATCTTGAGACACTACCTGCAAAGACACTAACAAAGTTTTGAGGAGGATTTCACAAGTATACAAGTTTTTTACTTGAAATAATGATTTCCAACCATTACTCTTGGCCTGGTACAACCGTCCTACAATGCAGCCAGCCCTCAAAGGACTCTTGCGTGCTATAGCTTTGTTCCAGACTCATAAAGGCATTTTTAGCTTTCTAATAAGAGGTAGGTACCACAACACCTTTCCAAATCTAAACACCAGTCTTTTTGCTCACTGATCAAGGCATTGTGCTCTAAAACTAGAAGACACTCTTCCATATCTGTGTATGTCTGATTGGGTACAAAATGGCTTGCATTTTGTTGGTCTACTGACTTCTCATGTGGACATTATTCTGCCTGATTTCCATATTGTTATCAATCTGTGCATTGTCTGCCAGCAATATTGCCTCTAACAACACACTCCAGCAGGCTGACCCATCAGACCCTATCCTGTAACAAGCTGAACATGACCAGAGGTGCTCAGCTCTTGTTATGGCCCTTCCTGGCCTCATGTTCTTTTAGAAGACAGCCTCTGCCATTCTATTCAATCCTTGTCTGTCAACACTTTGAATTGTTTGCCCCACGGGAAAAATTTGTAGTTTAATCTTGTCAACACAGTGGTTTTAGTGTTGTCAGAGGAAAGCTTATAGGCAGAAAAGCACCAAGAGTCTGCTGCTTCTATGCCACCTCCTAGTATATCAGTCCCACATAGTCATGTCCTCACAACACATAACCCTAAGAGAATGGCAGCATGTCAGCTACAGAAATTATTTTAGGATCATTCGCAATATCATCCTGTTAAAGACAGGGCAATTTTGTCAGAGTAAGAATTGACACATAGCATTTATGCAGTTTTTATCTGACCTTGCTCACATACCTCTTGGCTATTTGCAATTCCTCCTATAAGCCGTACCAAGCTTCATACTCAGAAATGTCTCTCATGATGGGGCTTCCTAAGCTATCCTTAATAGCAAAGACTTGATACTTCACAGCACAGTTCTGGCTGGAAATAATCTAGGAAGAACATGCCCTGGCATTCCTAGTGAAGACATGAGAATGCCGGATGCCTGGGACCAAATTTTTGCTGCCTCTTCCCACTCCAACCCAGCTGTTTCACTCCACTTCCCGGATTGAAGTGGGAGCACTGACAGAATACTTCTCAGATGGGAACAGGAGATCTTCCAGTCAGGGCTGTTCTCAGATCCTGACAGGCAAAAGGCTATTTTAAATGTGCTGATTATCAGGCATGTGGATGCCTCCACAGGCTGTGCACTGCAGACTGGAGAAAGAGAAAACCCTCCTTCAATAAATTTTGGACCCAGCTCTCCCTTCAAGCTCTGACAAACACCACTTGCAAGTGCCAAGACTATAAGAACAGGGCACAAATACAGTGATAGCCTCCATGGTATACAATCCCAGCCTCCAGCAACATGGGTCTCAGGAAATTCCCAAGCTGGAACTGGTATATTTCTGTTTAAGACTTTTGACAGATCTGCTGGCATAATACTGTCTAATTGCTTTCGGCACCCAACACATCTAACAGCAGTAAGTTCCTCAGGTTAACTAAACACGGTGTGAAAAAGTCCTTCCCTGTTTTGCATTTACCACCTGACAATTCAAATGGTTGTCCTACAGCTGTTGTACCATGAGAAACTGAGAATAACCAACCATTCCTGACTCATGACTCCACACTGTTTACAACTGCCAAAAGATTACATGCACATCCACGCAACCCCTTCCCTCTGCTACTATTATCTATGATAGCACCAGCCCTAGTAGCAGGAACAGGTTCTCGGGGAGACACTGAGCACATTGTCTGCTGCAGAGGATTAAGGACATTAGTTGCCAACTCAAAGCATATAATCATGCAGAATTATAGAGTCATAGAATTGGGAGAGACTTGAAAAGACCACATGGATGACAGTGGAACAGGTCATATCTGTGTCACCCCAGACAGACATTTGCTTCGTATATTAAACCTAAATCATCGATTGAAGCCTATTACTTCTTACACTGCACATACAAAGAAGAGCTCTTCCCTTCCTCTTTCCAGCAGCCATTTACACGTTTGCAAAATGTTGTTAAATAACCTTAACAATCTGTACCTTACCAAGTAACTCCTATTCATGCAATCTTCCCTTGAGATTTTATTTTGACCTTGATCATCCTCACTGCACTCCTATCAAATTGTCCATCCAGTTGATCCACATCTTTCAACTGCACCTCCCAAAATCTGAACTATACTCCAGCTGAGACTGTACTAAGCGCCAAAGAGATGGATCATTTCACAGGTCTCATGGGTGATACGCTTTGGTTTTGGACAGCAAGATGATTTTGCCTTCTGAAGCAACACAGCATTCCTGACTTAAATTCACCTTGTGAACCACAATAACCCCAGATCTTCTCTTATTGGCGTATTTGTACTTATGCCGTCAATTATTTCTCAAGTGAAATATCATTTTTTTCAGGCTTTAGCGCCAATTTGTCAACTTCATTTTGGCTACCAAATGCATCTTCTCCATCTTCCACCCTCTCAGAAAATCAGACTAGGACTGAACAATACTTGTAACAAAGTGTATTAGGATGCAACAACTTTCAGATTCTAGAAGAGTTTTTTTTAAACTGAGCTATGAATCAGGGTCTGAACTACCTTCAAATAGTTCCCTCAGTATCACAGGTGCAGCTCATCTATAATGAGGTTTCACAGCATAATTAAATCCAGACATCTTGGGCAAACATCCAAATCTTCAGTTATTCACCTTAGCTGACAACTCTGGCAGATAGTTTGAAGTGTTGTAATTCCTACCAGAAAGGGTGCATAATATCTGGGACCACTGACTGAATATTTGAGATACCTCTTATTGCTTTATCCACAGAAGGTGAAAATAGCGTTAAATAAAGTGCTGCAATTAGAAAGGACTTTCTCATGTTCTTGTTATTTTAAGCAGCTCCGCTATTGGTACAATTACACCAACAGTTTTGCCAACTATTTTTGTGTAGTGCTGATGACTAACCTAATGTCCTGCAACATGTAACTCTTACTGAACGTCCCCAAAGGGGAACATACAGTAGGCCAGCACATAGGACACGGGTAGGCAGGATTACAGCATCTATTCTTGTCCTCGGACTTTATACAACTCTTGGAATATCCTTTAAACTATCCACAGTCCATGTTCACCCTCTGTAAAATGGCATTAGTGAGCAGAACACAAAACTCCTGTTTCAGAAGTGGGATGGGCCTCCCAGGAGCGGTGCATTGGCAGTCAGTTTGGCAGCTCTGAAGGCACAAAGATAGCATTAGCACTGACATTCGTGATAGATTTTATTCCCATAACACCTCTGTTGTAAAATCATCCTCATTATACAGATTAGGAACTGAAAAACAAGAACATTAGGTGACTTAATTTCATCAGCAAGGCAGGTCCTGCACCCAAGCCCAGTGCCTTACACACTGTCTCAGGTAAAATAAAACAACATAGATTTAAAAATTCCTGACATTTGCTAATCATCCTACAACTGTACTTAACACATCACTAACTTAGCTTACGGCATGGAACTACTTTGACTTCTACAATTTTACTCCTCATCTTGGAGCAACATGCTTGTCACTTTACAAAACTGTTTTTCTGTGTGAGATTTCCCAAATTCGCTTCGGTTATCTGTTACAGATCAGCTTCACAATGTGGGAGCTGCATGAGAAAACAGTGTCCTCTGCTCTGAATATCAGCAACATTCAGGAAGTAAGCTGTGCCAGTGCACTAGAAGAGAAAAAAATGAGGTGCAAATAGCTTTGGCAGTTGGTTTGCAAAAGCAAGATCACCAGTACACAGCACCATGCTAAACTATCAAGCTCTTCTAACAGAAGCCCATCCAGCAGCACCTGGGGACACCCCAGCTGCAGGTGCCCGTGGTACATGTAAAGTGCCAGCAAAGCAAAAGGCAGGTGTCTGCAGTTGCGTCAGGCACACAGGGGTAGCACAGAGCAGATCAGCACAAGCAGAAATGCTGAGAGAATCAGACAAGCGTGCACAGCTGCATCCCAGGGCCTAGAAAGAAAACGGATAAATGCGCTTGAACGATGCGCCTGGCTGCGAGGTTACCATGTGTGGATTTGCACAGTTTTGCCCTGGGCGCTAACAGAACAGACAATCTGCACCACACACGGCTGGTGTGGGTACTTCTAGCAACATGAAATCCAGCAACTGACTCTGGAAGGAGGATCATACCCTTATTCAACTCACAGGGCATGCAACTGCAGGAACATCAGTTTCTCAAGGTCCTACTAGCAATGGCCTGGAGGATACATATTTGAAACATCTCAGGGACCAAAAAAAAAAACAAAATAAAACCACCAAAACCCCAAACAAAAAGGTTTTTGTTTATCACTTTCAAAGGTAATGTTGGTCACAAAAACTTTGGTGGCATCCTAGCAACACTACCAACAAAAAGTCCTGACTGTAAGTACACAATTCACGCTTTTATGAAATTGTGCCACGTTTTATACCACTACGAATAATGATCTGAACTCTGTCAAAGCGGGATTTAAACCTGCATACATCTCATGTGACAACACTGAGAGTTTGAAGCTTTAGAGAGCTCTTCAAGTTCAGCATTCAAGTTTTAGGCACCATTTTTAAAAAGCACTATTGCACAAAGGCTTCAAACGACTACAAACTATTTCTATATCTAAATTCCCAGGAATTTCCAGGCTAGAAAATTTTGGGGAAAAAGTGCCATGCAAAAATCAAGGACAAACACTCCCTTAAAACACTGTTCAGGTGGAAATAAGCAGCATGCCATTCCAATCACAATGTATCATCCCAGGTCTCTGCAAGCTTGCAAGGTGTGAAGCTTCCAGTCTTTGTGAAGCTGAATTCGCACAGAACAGATACTTTTTAAAAGTCATCTTTGTTTCAGTGGGAAATTTTGCACGGTTCAGGAGATTTTTAATTATTCACACTCAAATAACTACACTCCTACTGGAAATCAAAATATTAATGTACGATACCTTGCTGAGAGTGTACAAGTAACACAGGTCCCTCCCAGAGTATCAGTGGTGCTGGACTCGTACTCATCTCAGCTAGCTGCTCCCCTCCTGCGTCTGTCTGCAGAGCTCTCGCAGTTGGTCTTGCACAGACAGAGAGCTGAGCCCTGATTTCACGATTTCAGGCTCCAGCCATGGAATGCAGCCATTGAAAACCCAGAACTATTTTTACCCCTGAGCAGCCGCAGCATTTCTGCCCCATAAAGACTTCTAAAGCTATGCCTTACCCTAAACACACACACCCCCTGAACCTCACCAGCTAAGATGCATGGTTCCCTGGCATTTAGTGTGGTTTTTAAACTGCACAGTTGCTATCAACAGGACAAAGCAGCTCAGCCCCTGGCATTATTGTCAGCCCTCAGAAGACAGACATTTGATCCCAGTTGTCAAAATTAGAAATTCCTTAGAAATGCTTTGCTCCAGGAAATAAGATTAGCTCAGAGCAATGACTCTCTCTACGGTTTATCTTGCACACCACCAACCCCAGCCTGCATTTAACAAATATGTAGTAACATCTTTGGCTGACCGCAGGCACAAATAAAAATCACTATGTGTTGAATGAAATCACTACATGTTTTAAGGAAAACCACAAGGTCAAGGCACCACCAAAAAATTCACAGAACAGACAATAATGACTTTTTATATGGAACATGCAGAAACATGGAATTGTCTTTAACAAATCATTAGCAGAAATCAGAGCTAGACACCTGAACTAACTTTTCAAGATTACACAGCTAATACTGACCACTGGAAAATTTTACAACTGTGCTGTCTTGAACCTACATGATTCTACGAGTCACCTTCAGAAATAAAAAAATGCAACCTCATCTTACTGTGGAGGAATAAAACACAATTAAAAAAAACTAACTGGATTTTTGCATGATCAGCTATAATCAACACATCATACAAGCGATTTGGCAGAATGCAGTCCACAAGCAAGTGCATAGCTAGACATATGTAAGGGGTCCAAATACCTAAGTACCAGCTGACTCACTGACTTAACTTGCTCATATGTTGCTTTAGACAATCAATATAACTGTAGGCATTTCTCAGAAATATGTGGTTAAAACACAAGAGGCACGACACAGAACTGACAGAACTACTGACAACAGTCAATTATTACTTCTTAACCTGTGGAAGCACATCCAGGCTTAGGTAAGAACTAACAGCTCAACAGTATCACATCTTCTATTAAAAAATGGTCCTTGCCACCTAGACTTTTCAAGACGATGAAAGAAATAGTGAAAGGATACAAACAGCAAAGGGTGAGACTGCCAAGTTCATAGGAAGACAGTTATGATCACCATTAAGCAGCAGATGCCATAACCCACCAAGCTTCCTAGTGAGTTTTAGGGGTAGAAAACCCTACGAGGTCCCTTCAAAGAGCAGCTGCAATTGAACCTACAGTACACACGCACACCTAGAGTAACCTTAACGCTACACATAACTTAAAGACAAATTCTTGACCAGATATACCCAAAGCTGTGGCAATTGGCATTCTGGAGATACTCCATTTATGAAAATGTAATGGAATAATTGCAGGAATATTTCTCAGATCACTCACAAGTGAGAGCCTCTATCACCATGCATACCGATTCTGCACTCTGAAGGATTGGCCCTTTTAAGCAAGACCGTATACTGGCAATCCATCCTTTGCTGACTCACATTGAGTCTATTAAGAAAGCATAGGGGGAGTGTGAGTAAAACAGCAATGAAGGAGACCCCTTGGGGAATGAGAAAGCTACAGTCAGAGTTTGTAGAAGAAGACGAAACATACCTTAAGTGGGCCAGATTCGACATCAATGACCTAAAGCTCAGAAAAGGTGTTAAATAAAGGAGCAATACAAGCTTGTAATGTCCCGAAGGCTGAGCCACTTTAACCTAGTGCTGTGGGAAATACAGCAGAAGAAATGCTGTTGCTGTGAGTTCATGTCTCTATCAGAGATTATTCTCAGTGAACAGCTTTCTGCTATTTCTGCAATGAGCTGACTCTCCAGAAGTCCCTTTCATTGGCAGTGAGACACCAGAAACCCCATCAGCTACAAAGCCAAGAGACAGTAAGTCTAGCTAACAAAAACCGTATGCAAGTAGTTTCACAGTTTCTGTCACTTTTCACCTAAGAACTAGGAAGTACATGTTTCCTACCCGCTAAATTATTGCCAGTTCAAGAACAGACAGTGCCTCAAATTATTGGCTCTCACAAATAACAGAAAGTGTAAAAGACTGGTATAAAACCCATTCCCTTCCAGCAGAATATTTAAGGTTCTGCTTGCATACTAACAAATAGAATTCAAAGGGGAGAAAAACCCCTACACTAATAAAAATCTGAGGCTGTCTGATAAAACCTTCTGCTTTTAATATCTTATTCAGCAAGCTTCAAACTTTTTGAAAACTAGAAGGTGAAGAGCCAAGATAACCTTCATGAATTTTTAACCAGGCTCCCTTGGAGACTGCCAACACCAGACAGGAAATTATTCACCATTCTCCGAGCTGAACTCACTGGTTCATACAGTGATGTTGAGGGATGGTCAGACGAGTGTGTAAAACTGGGAGCAGAGATATGAGGCCATCTGTGAGGGCCTCAACATTTGCTGATCTGTTTCTAAATGAAGACTTTAAAATATTTATTTACACACTTGCTTTTAAAAGCCAACCTTTTCCCCTCTGTCTTCGACTTTATGCCATATGGAAGGAGCTTGGTATTATTGGTCAAAAGAAAAAAAAAAGCAAAGTGCACAAACAGTTTTTAGGTAACAGAAGAAATCACCAAAAATAATGCAGCAGCCACCATGACAATTACCAAAGAGTCTTTAATATATCAGAAAGGAGGAAGGAGAGGAAACAAATGAAGAGAGTAGCAATTTAGGGTATCAAATTCCAACAACTTTTAAAGTTCTTGTTCTCCCAGAAAGTCCACACCACTCATCTCACTTTTGAGAATTAGCACCATGAAAGGCATCTTATAACACATTTTCAGGCATAAGGAAGAAATCTCAAATCACAAATCACTTTTTCATAAAGATCCTTTATGCTTATAGGAGAAGAGATATAATGAAACTATCGATGACTGGCGTTATTGAACAGTCCATGTGACTGAAGACCAATAGAAGAAACAATCCAATTAATCCATTTTACAGATTCAACTTTCATGGGGACTATAAAATTATTATAAATAGCAGTTCAAATGCAGAAACTCAGAGGTATCTCCAGGTACTTCTGTTAGTCTTCAAGAAGTACAGCCAGGCTGTGGATCCTGCTTAAGCAGAAAGTGAGGGGAATAACCTGACAGCTGACATAATTGCTGCCACTTTCTAGCACCACTCTGGGGGAAATTGCACAGGAAGGAGGGGAAAGGAAGAGATTCCTAAAAAGGAGGGTATTTCTAGCTTAGGTCCCAAGCTAACTGCCTGATAAACCCTTTGTACTTGCATGGACACAGAAACCAAACACAAAAAGACGCCCACAAACATGTATTTCTTTCCTCTTCTTCAGCAGCCTCAAGAGCTAGTAATCATAAATAGTTATCATCACTATCCATCCAAAATGCATACGGATGAGAGACAAACATCTGTACAGCTACCAGGAAACAGGTTTGCAATCACAGTGCACGACAGTTTTTAACTGCAGGCTTAATTTGTGTTCATGTCATTGCAACATTATGCCCAGCGCCATAAGAAGTCTTACCCACTTAACAGGGGTGAGATGTTTACAGAACCAACTCCACTCGGGAGGCAGAGGCCAAGAACTGATCCACCTGCACTGATGCAAATCCAGGCTGCAAACAAGAAGAAGATGGTCGTGACATATGCACTGACTCCTGTTTCAAAGAGGAAAACTGGAAGTGGTATCTCTTAGCCACTGCTTAGGGCTTGCACCGATGTGGCCGTATTGCTCCATGGCTTCTAAGTACAGTCAGGATGCTCAAGAATTATCACTATATATCTTATTTCTTTTACCATTTCCTAAAACATTTGCTCTGAGCTACTGTTGAAAAAGGATACTGTTGCTCTGACTCAGAACTGCCTTCCTTCATGAGCTCAAGACCTTGCAACACAGCTATTTAAATTCTCTTAATGTGTCGCCAAAAAGCAGTGCAACTATTGAAATTGAATGTGCCTGTAATTTCAAGGACGCTAATTTCGTGCGTACGAAAGAATTGTCCGTCAGTGAAATCTGAGGGTCTGAGGGCGTGTGTGGTGCTGTTGCATACGTTAGCAGGAAAGCTTAATTCTACTCGCAGCAGAAATACCAAATTCCCTGCAACAGTAAGATGTCACATCAGCAACAGAAAATGCCAACATTTTAAACTGACAAGTGAAGCCCACCTCTCATGTGTTTACCTTTAAATTTGGCTTCTTTTATTGTTGTATATTACCTGCCAGATAATGGAAATCGCATCAAATCAGGGGTTTCTTTCAGAAATTCTTGCAGATACTCTCACTAAATTCTTTCTTAGATTACAGCTTGGGTTTTCCCTCTTCATTTCTTCCCTTATCCCCTCTCTATTTCACTCTCCTACATCAAGAGGTAACATGCCAGCAACCTCTGTAAACATATATACACAAAGAAGGAATGCCATAGCACCTACTGAAATCCAACAATAATCTCCTGTGTTACTACAGGTATGTAACCTAGTCTGGTTCCTTAGAATGCAAATTGTGAGAAAATGGAGGACCAAATACAATCATAACAAGACAGCAACATAAATATTCAGCATTTGAAGTTTTTTCAACGGAATCACACATGCAACGTTCAACAGAAAACAAATCAAAAAAATTACTCTTCTTCCTCAGGTAACTCAATTTTAAATAGTGAATGTAAAAAATGCTTGTAGCAAGTGCCTTCCTTACCATAAAGTCTCCTTTTATCAGTAGCAGTGGCTATGCTAAAACATTTTTTAGCACTTCCAGGCTTTCCAGAGAGAAAGACTAAGAAAATGGTACTTTTTTTTTTGTATTTGTGAGAATTGGCTATTTATTCAGTGTAGCATTTCCATATTTCAACTGTTTCCCAGGTAAATTCAGTACAATATTTCATATTGCATACTCAGGAAAGTGCTCTTTACAGTTACAAAGATCATAATGCCACCTTAGGTTCTGTGCAGCTCTTGGCCTCAGGAGAAATTAATTATTCTTCTCCTTTTATGTCAGAATACACAAAAATGAAAAAAAAGAAGGCCAGCAGAAGAACTTCCAAACACAAATGTTTCTCCCTCCGCTTACAAAGCCCATTAGGGATCAGTGAAAGCATACCAAGGAATGTTCAGGCCCTGTTCTGGAGAAATACGAAACAGAATTGACAATTAATGAAAGCTGGAGTCACCCAATGTTCAAGTTTCTGCTACTGAGCCAAGTTTCTGCTACAAACTGAAATCAGAGCTACACGGTGGCAAATGCACTTTCCCACTGCGTGGAACTTAAATGAACAGCATTAGTCATTTCACCATTTGGAATAAAACACTCCTGTGCATTTTCTCAACTACTATTGTTCCATCACTATGACAGAGGCTGGTATTTAAATTTTCCCTGAGTTCCTTGGCATCTAACCAAGTTCTGTCAAATATAACTTCTGGCCCTGTTTCACAGTTCAGCATTAACCCATGCATGCTTAATTCCTTGTAAACACTAAAGTTTCCTAAAAGTAGTGATTTGCATCAGAGACACATCATTGTGCTCAGTCTTCAAGCACTGTAGACTGGCACAGCTCCAGCCACTTCTGTGGAACACCATGGATTTATCCTTGCTGAGGAGTCAGCCTGTGTATTTAAAGGCTATGAGGATTCTTAGGCTCCTGTGGCTTGCATCACACCAGCAACCAAACTCAGCAATCCACAGCCATACACTGGATCAAGTGTTTCTTGAGAGAGTTAGACTCACATCAAGATGACAACAAATGAGCATGGGAGCAACGTCAAGGTGGTGAGTAAAGAATGTGAGTGGATTTCAAAAACACTGCCTACCTTTTCCTCTGGCACAGATAAAGACTCACTGTCAAGATTTTCTGTTAAACCTTTACAACACTAAGATCTGAATGTGCTGGAAATAACCCAATGCAATGCGTTGGAAAATTGTTAAGCCATAATCATTTTAGCTAAGAACATCGTATTTATGACAGCTCCACCATTTTCATTACAACCTTGGCAAACACAGAAAGCTTTTTACTCCCCATTTAACCGCTATTTTTGTCAAGGCCAGCATCGCTATTAATACTACAGTATTAGAGGTTCTGGCTGCATTTTAATCAGAACTAGCCTCTCCTTTCTCATTTTAGGCAGAAGAAAAGTGTTGTGACCTACTAGTTTGTCTGACTGCTGCTGCTGTGAGCCTACAGTGGGCACTAATCTGCATCCTGAAGGGCAGCACAAGAAAAAGGCAATTCTATCTGTGGCATTTAATTCACAGAATTTCTTTCAAGGTAACAGAACGTCTAACCAGGTAAATGAATCTGGGGAAACCAAAAGGCACAAAATACAACAATCCCTGACTAATGGGATATATCTGTGGAAAAAAAGACCAGGCATTTAAATGGAACTCAAGGTGACGCCAGACCCCCTGTTGCTGTCCGTAATTTCCTACCTGCAACTGCCATTTGAACAGCATCTCTCAAACTAGAGATCCAGCTGACAAGCAGGCCACACAGTTTTAAGGTTTCCAGAGTCTGAGCTTTGTTAATCACAGTGAAAAATTTAGTGTCAAGGTTGGCACCTCCAGTATCCCTGCTGAGGACCCTTAAAGGACAACATACGACTTCAGATCTATGCAGCACACAAAAGGATGCTCCTGGATAGTAAACAAAAGTCAAAATTACGTATTTTTAAAAGAAGGTGGCACAACAGATCGGCAGAAGAGCCAGAGATCCTAGCCACACGAAATCCAGAGTTCCTATATATGCCTTGATGTTGCAGCTGGGAGATGCTCTGCTTTCCTGCAGCATCTCCATCAGCTGCCTGATCTCCTCCTCACAAAGGCTGCCTAAGTGCCTGATAATACTGCAGAAGCTGAGAGAACAAACATCCAAGCTATGGACAGGGATGCACTCTGTGTCATTGGGAGGTCCAAGTATGCTCCCCAGTTCACCTGTAAATCCAGATGACTTCACAAGCTCAACGATCATTTACAAGAGCCATGCGCCCCCTTCCTCAGTGCTGAATGGCCAC
>Ga0181612_103114_pt1 | contig 18738 bp, 6 predicted proteins | sample HoacroProtozoa21_FD_119630 | JGI IMG/M metagenome (GOLD analysis project Ga0181612, IMG submission 119630) | Hoatzin crop microbial communities from Cojedes, Venezuel. Combined Assembly of Gp0051906, Gp0051904, Gp0051908
AGTGTCACTGGGTGTCTCATAGGCATCTCTGGGCAGGTTTTTTTGGAAAAAATAGGGTCTGTCCTTTTTTAGTTGCCTCACTGAATGCAGAAATTCTTCAGTCCTGGCAGGACATCTGTGTAGTTATTAGTGTTCTTGTTACACAAGTGATATTGATAATCTCATTCATATAAACAGGTGGCCAGCTGAAGAATAGAACATGCCATTGCAGGGGGATTAATGTTCTTCACTATGCTGTTCAAGGGTAAAAACATCTTATTGCTTATTAAAACTTGACCTACCTTACTAGTCATTTAGAGATTTATATAAGCACAGTAGTTCCCTTTCTGAGTAGAAAAGGCAGAAAATGTATACATGAAGCATTCAAAGTACAGTGGATCAGAAAATCATTAGGTATTACAGACTTTTTTTCCCTCTATTATATTTTTCTAAAACTTTCTTTTGTTCCGAAGTGTTAAGGAAAGTTTTGCCATTTCCCGTTTCTAAACAATGTTTTGGAAGCATATTCTATTGTTTACTTCCCAGTCTTAGAGGATTAAGCATAAAAAATGTTATTGAAGAATCATCTGTGAAAGTGCACATGAATAGGCCATCAAAATTACTGCTGGTAAAAAAATTTTTGTTCACTCTCATTTTTTCCTTTATTTTGTAGACAAAGGGGTCAAACATTCTCAATGACTAAAATGACAGAAGTAATTAAACACCATTCTTCCAGGTTACAGTTCAAAGCATTAAGACCAAGTCCTTGCCTAATTCATAGACCTGACATATATTTAAACCAGTAGATTAAAAGGCATGGAAAAATAATGGGATTGTCCTGGAACAAAATTGAAGACTGGATTACTAAAACCAAACAAACACATAACCCAAAGAGAACATCTCCTTCAATTCAATTTGTTTGGTGTTGAGACTCTGTTCGATAAATTCAGAAAATGTGATTCAACTTTTGCCTATTTTAAATGACATAATTCCATGTAATAGGGCAAAAATAATCTGTGGGGTTTCTGGTTCACCTGTCTTCCCCACAGCATTTCTTGACCCCAAAAGTATAGGATTCTTGACTTTCCTGGTTTGAAAATTCTGTTTACAGGATTTTCTTTATTGCCTGAATAAAACCTTGCAGCTTTACCCTCAAGAAACAAACGGAACAAAATCAAACAGGAGGTTTTTTTTCTGGCAGTTATCTAGATTGGTTTAAACAAATACCATTCACATATATAACTCTCTCTTAAATTAACATTTTTTAATACTTTTTTTGTTTCGCTTATTATGGAGATGGCTGTTCCATGAAAATGAATAGTTCCACAGAAACATTAGATCGGTGCTCAATGATGGCTAAAAAACATGTAGAGTACTAATAAATTATTAGGAAAAGTATAGAGGATGACATACTGTTATGCCACTGTCATGCAGTTCTAAAACTGTTTCTTGCCGACTTCTTCCTCTGCTCCTTCACCACAAAAAGGCAATAGCAGTGTTGGGAAACATATGGACAAGGTCAACAGCAAGGATGATGAGTATGGAAAGCCTCTGTAGAAGAATAACTAGACAAGGACTCCTCAATTTAGAATGGAGCTAACTGATGTCATGGAAAAGTTGCATAAAAAGCCAAGGAAATCAAAACAGCCTGGGGAGAGAGAGGATACAGGTCACTACTTCTACCACAAAAACCCTATGGACCATCAAATAAGGCTAGCAGGTAGCAGGTTCAAAACAAACCAAAGGAGATGATTCGTCATGCAGTGTTAAACTATGAAACTCCCTGCCAGCTGTTGGTGAGAGCTAACCGTTTGCATGGCTTTGAAGGGAGATGAGGTGGTGTAAGAGAGCAAAATCCATAGAGTGGTAAAATACAGAGAAGTAACTTCTGCACTGGGAAGTCCCCAAGCTGTGAATCCTTAATGCTGGAAGAGTATTTGGGGCACTTATCATTACATATTTTTTTTTATCCCTATATTATTTCCCAAGGTATCTGAGCCGGTGACAGAGAAGACAGAGGCATGAGGCCATCCGTGCCTGTGTAGCAATGGCCAAAAAACTGCACTTCCTGCATGAACATCCATGACCTTCAGTCTTCCCTCATATTTGTCAAAAATGGATTTTCTCTGCCTTCTTCCAGGCATTGCAAAGGCAGACCTCTGGCCAAACTCACCAGAGTCTGACTTTCCCTGGACTCTGTATCACGCGCTAGTTTGTATCAGCCATCCAGACTCTCTCTTCATACTGAATTTAATGCAGTCCCAATTCATCCTCTTGCTCTAAACATTGTTTAGAAGCCAAGTCAAAGTTTCTTTTCAGCTGTCCCAACTCCTTAATTGCTGGCTATCTGGACTGCTTAACAGAGCCTTAAGAGCGCCTTAGCAGGCTGCTCCAGCTGATTGGGAAGCAGGCAAAGGCAAAGTGTATGTAAGAAGTTTATTGCCATCATGCCCATGGTGTGTTGTCTCGCCTAGCTCAAACTGGTTCTTAATGATTGGCGATGGGGTCTCAGAAGTGGATGTGCTGGTGCCGGTGCCAGTGTATGTATACCACATTCCAAGCACAAATGCTATCTCACGTCCCTGTGCACCCTGGCCAGAGCAGCAAACACAGTTGGTTCATCTTCCCAGGCCAACAAAACAGATACAAACTGGCGTTCCAGACTTTTGTCTTCTATGTGACACAAAGGCTGAAGTCATGGTAACAAGTCCCTCCCTCCACCTGGAGTCACAGAGTCATAGATTATAGAGTAATACTGGTTGGGAGGCACCTCTGGAAGTTGTCTTGTCAAACATGACATTCTGCGTCTTCCTGAAAGAAAAGCCTGTAAGCTACAGAAGCAGTGTTACCTTGGAATTATGCTCCGAGCTCTCATCACTGGCTTTGCTTGCCAGGTGACGTAAGTTACTTCTGGCTCAGTGTTTTGGCTTCTGTTAACATGTCTCAGGTGCATAATGCTGCCCATGCATTATACAGCTAAGCTGGTATCTAATTCAGCTTTGAGAATTCCCTAAATGCTGTGGCAGCCAAAGAGTTACTGTCGTAAGCCGGTTAAGGAGTAGATTACAAAACGGTGAATGCAGAGTGCATCACACCCACATGGAGACAGGCTCCCAAGCAGAAAGGGCTGTTAAATCATTTTAACACACCAATATTTATAACTATGGAAAGAATAAAATATTTATCTAAATAATAACCCAATAACAGGAAGCCAGAAAGAATCTTCTCTGGTTTGTTTTTAAGAAAGATACAAAAGGTATTTTATTTCATAAATTTATTTTGAAGAGCTCAATAGATCACATCCTATGTGATCTAATTGTAGTCTTTATAGACTATAGGTTTTCTCAGACATCATATATTCTCTAAAAAGACTTTTGCACCATTATAAGTTATTTCTATCTTGGTGATTTCTGTGGGGGTTTTTAAATTTCTTTCTGGTGGTTCATCTGGTGAAATTTAAACTTTTAAATGTGTTATTTCAAATGAACATTACCTTACCAATGACTAATTCAATGTCATTTGGCACTTTTCTATGGAAATGAACTAGACTGAATAAAACAGATTTAAATATGGATCATTTTGTTAATATCTGCCCCCACGTGTTTCATGTGAGGTGGTAGATTACATGAAAGAAGGATACAGGCAAGGAGTTGGTGGTACTTGGCTACAACAGATGTGTTTGTGTTCTAATACATACAGAAAGAGCAGTCCTAACTTCCTCAGACAGTACTGAGTCCTAATTTTGTGCAGTATTTAGGACACACTGAGTGAAAGAAAGAGACTGCGATATAAAGCAAGATAGAATTCCACAAGTGCAATGGCAACAGGAATAAGGAAAGGCGGAGTGAGTTGACCAGTGCTGTAAATTTGTGTTTTCAAAAGTCGTTATGACTCTAACAGTCAAAACATACAGGATTTAATCTTAAAAAAAAAAAATAATAAGCAATATTTATTGATGGCTTTTGCCAGCCAGCTGGTGATCCACACTGGGAAGAACCTATACTGAAGTATGAGAACAGAGTAGAACCAAAGCATGACCTGTGTGTGGTTGTAGGGATGGGAAACCGTTGAGTTTAAAACTCTCTGCTTTGTTCCAAAGGACTAAGAGTTAAGTCAGAATGACTGAGTATATACAAAAAGATAAGCAATGCCATCACCAGCACAGTTAGGATAATTTTTGTTTTTTTTTATTTTCTAATTTTGTATTTTACTGTATTTTGTCTCACCTTTGAGTTTCTTTAATATTAGTAGATCATTGTCCATATCTTCATATTCAGCTGAACTGTTCCTGTTCTAGAGGCTTCAAAGTTCTGTCCATAAGACTTCTCTTACACCACCCTTCAGTCTCGGTCCTAGGTCCCCAGCTGAGCACCTGTAAGTCTACAGATTCTCTGGGAGCAGCCTTCTAAAACCTAAAAGGAGGTCATTAAGAAGATGGGAGCAGGCTTTTCACAGCGGTGTGTGCCAGCAGGACAAGGGACAATGGAAATGAGTTGAAATAACAGAGGTTCAGACTGGGTATAGAGAGACATTTTTCCACCATGAAGACAGTCAAGCAGTGGATCAGGTTGTGCAGGGAGGTTGTGCAGTCTTCCTTGGACATTTTTAAGGCCACTCTGGGTAAAACTTAGATAACCTGGTCTGACCTCATAGCTGACCCTTTTTCTGAGTAGTAGATTGGACTGGATGACCTCCCAAGGTCCCTTCTGACCAGACTATTCTTACCATCCTATGATCAACCTAGAAACATCCTGAATTTGCAAAAGTGCAATTCTTTCCAATGCTATCACTGTTCTAAATATGGCTATTAACAGTATGCAAATAAGCAATTTCCTTTGGCACGAAGACTTTCACTGTGTAATTAGCTTCAGAGACTTTGTACCTCTTGGTCTACATAACATGAATTATATTCAGTACTTTCTCCACGTGCATTCAGTAACAGCATGGCAAGAACTATAAAAAAGAATTTCCATGAATCTATTTTTACAAACTGCTGTGGCTTCAGTTCTCCCAGAATAATACACAATTTTTAATTACATTTGGCAGAGAAAGAAAATTGGTTTTGTATTTACAGGCATTCTGGAGGAAATGAAATGTGCCTTTCAGTTCAGCAATTAATGCTTAATGACGGAACAGCAAGGTCAAAGTTTTCTTTTTTTGAGATAGAGAATTTAAACACATATGTAAGTCTCTAAAAAATATTCCCACCCCTGATCCTATACAGATGGAGTACACTGGGATAAGGAGCAGACAGTACTTTCAGTCTCGTACTACAGACTTCTACACGAAATAGCAAACTTAAGTGTTCATTAGTTAAATACATGTAAGGAAGAGAAAAAAGCGATAAACCTGGTGGTCATGATATTAATTTATAGGACTGGGTACGTAGACATTTTTTTTTTCCAGAGATGTTGTTTTATACAAGGTGGATCAGGTTCTCCAAAAGAAATTGGTAGCACCCTTCTTCCCCAAAATAAAACGTAGGCAATTAAAACACTCTTCGAGTAGGTTGCAGACAGAGAAGCACATCCTTGGAAGAAATAATGAAACTGGAGGATGGGTTTTCAAGCGAATGCTCTAACTCCTGACCTGCCAGCAGACACCAGCTCCTCCGTTTTGGGTTCCTCTGGTTTTGTCCTTCACTTACTAATTCTCTTATTAGAGTCTCTCAGCCTTCCTTTCTCCCACCAACTTGAGACAAAGACTGAAAGCCTGCAGTGGGGCAGGGAGAGTATATCCAGATGTTGAAGGAGAGATCTGGCCTAAGTTACTCCACCTGAGAACCCAAGGAGCAACACATAGCTCAGGAGGAACCAGACTTGCCTCACATTCAAAGCAGTACCAGCATCAAGAAGCAGGAGTAGCACTGCTTTAGCAGTGATGGAGTAATAGTGTTTATGCATCCTTATTCTGTGTATTTGAGTGCTGAGAACAAAGCCCACTGTGCTACTGATACATATATGTGTGTACTGGACTCCTCCAAAGGCTCCCTAAGGGGTCGTTTTGGGACAATGAAGGCTTGTACTTGCTTGGATGAAAGTGTTGCTGAAGGCTTTTTGCCAAAGCATCTGGATGGACTATAAAGAGGCTTGAGTCTAGTGGGAAACAACCTTTTCTCCCTATTCCCCAGCACATGTACTGCTCTCTAGTGCTTAACCGTCAATGGTGTCCCCAGCCAGCCCCACCTCTGCCTCCTGCTACCACATTGTCTCTCAGAGTCATCACATCTGGTCAGAATAATGTAATGTATTTTAAGTGTTTTTTCCCACATTTCTGTGTAACTGTTAGTAAATAGCATAAGGCTAACCTTGAAAATTTTAAAGAGTAAACACTATTGCAAACTCATCCAAGAATACTTAAGCACCTCCCAAAACTGCAAAATGAAAGTATGTGAAAAAATTTTACCTTTAGCTGAACACCATGCTCTGTTTTGTGTTATCTTCTAGCTCTGAAGAACTCTTTGAGACCACTAGATATGCTGGGAAGAAGCCTTGAATATTTCAAGTAAAATCACAGGTATTTTAAAAGAAACAGCAATCAGACTTAAACATGATTCTGGGCAGCCTAGTTTAGCAGTTTTCTGAGATTACAATTGCGTGGAATGAAGCGGTTTTGATTCATTCACACAGTTCAAAATTTGCTATGTTTCACACACAGCTGTGTGCTGTATCTTCCATTCCATCAGCTACACAGATATGTGAATAAATACACATATATATATGCAAGTATCTTTTCTATGTCATGTGACAAAAGATGAATGGGTCCCATGTTTGTTCTAAGTCTAAGGTATTTGCAAACACTATCTGCATCCCGCCCACATAAATTATCTCTTGGAGTTGTTTCTAACAATGATTTCTGAGCTCCAAACCAAGCCCCACACAGAAAACCACAATCAAAATGTACAAATAAATCCAAGATAATTTCTAAAGCATGAATTTAAGAACGTAACTTAACACAGAAGAAACTGGAAAAAAATATCTGATTTTCTAAGGCAGAACTTCAATTTGCCAATACGGTTTTGTTCAACTTTATTCTCAAACATAAATGTATTTCAGTAAAATCTCGTATTTAAATACCTTCCATTAAAATGCAAGTTCTTTTATGGTACATTTCCTCATGCGCAAAGCTGTGATGCTCTTTGAGAGTGACAGGAAGTCTGGACAAGATACTCGGGTAATGGCACATTTGTTAGTGTCTGTAACTTGCAGGTATACCAGTTTCTTAGAATAGTTAGAAATGCAAGTGTGCAGGGGATTCACCCCCACTGCCAGCCTAGCCCCCACCCAGTCACTCACACCCTGCCAGTTGGATGGGGGAGAAAATCATAAGGGCAAAAGCAAGAAAAACTTGTGAGTTTAGATAAAGACAGTTTAATAAGTGAAGGAAAAAGAAGAAAACAAGTGCTGCAAAGGTAATTACTCACCACCTCGCACCAGCACATCGACGCCCAGCCACTCTCTGATGAATGGCTACTTTGGAAAAACCTCTTCCGCTCCCCAGTTTCATTGCTGATCACAATGTTATACGGTAAGGAATCCCCCTTTGGTCAGTTGGAGTCAGCTGTCCTGGCTATGTTCCCTCTCAAACTGTTGCCTAACACCAGCACCCCAGTCTCCTCTTGGTATGAGAAACAGAGAAAGTCTTTATGCTGTGCAAGCACTGCTCAGCAACTGCTAAACCATCAATGTGTTAGCAACGCTGTTTTGGACACAAATCCGAAACACAGCACCATCTGGGCTGCTATGAAGAAAACTAACTCCATCCCCACCAGACCCAGTACAATGTGAACAGAGTACAACCCTATTAAAATCTTGGCATTCTACAGCATCCAATACTGACAATTATCAAGCAATACAAAAGTACTTCCAGAGATTTGGACTAGATCCTTCCAACCTGTGGGACAAACTCTAGAAGTTCTGAAGAGGCCAGCACATGTGGGCAGCTATTTTAATGAAAAATATTCCAGTATGTTCCATAACAGGAGATGATTTCTAGGAAGAAACTGTCCTGGCAAAAATATCTTCAGTCATGCTGAAAAGGACCAAAGTGTTTATGAAACAAAACCAAAGAGTAAATACACAGATGCTTTCAGAAGCTCTTTGTAAAATAGTGTGCCATAACAGACAAAACAAAGTGAAACACAGTTAGTACCATAGGCATCTATACTTCACTCCGTTTCACAGAATATCCCTTAAAGCAGAATGAAACTACGGATTTTATGTAAGTAAAAATCAGCCCTCAGTACATGAGCAGTAACTGTGAATGCTTGCTGGAGAATTACTTGTAGTGCAGCAAGATAACATTCAAAAATGAAAATTACCTCATGGAGTATTAATAACTTGATACCAAATAGCAAGAAGCATGATAAGAGCCAAGTAATTATTTGTTCTCTGAAGAGCTACATAATTCTAAGCTTTATATCTTTTTTTGAGAGTTTTCTGTTATTCTTTCTGTGATGATGATGGCAGAGGTGTAGTGCCTGTATTCTTCCTATAGCTGACACACCCTACATTCATAAACAATACAATTCTAGGACAGGTTTTGTTTAACATTCTTCTCCTGTTCAGTAAAACACTTCAAAATCCTGCATGTGAAGTGACGTGACACAAAAAACAACATCAAAAGCAAACCCATTAGCAAAAGCAATCAGCCATTACTTGATAATCACTAAGCAGCTCTGTGCAATTCTCAAGTGGCCATAGTGCACACTCCCTTGCTGTAGATGATGAAAGGCAATCATAATTTCCCCGAATAAAGTAGCTGGTTATATAGCAGTACCTGCCCAGAACTCTCAAATAAAAGGAAATGTATGTTCCCTCTTTTGTTTATATGGGTTTTTAATACAGTTTTGAAGATTCAAATAACCCAAAAGCCCAGACGACTAAATTGTTACCTCAAAACCCATTCTTCTTTTATCACTTTGCTAAGTGAGCATAGAAGTCTATTTTCCAGACTTGCAGACAGATCCAGTTCTTAAATAAGCAGAAATGAAGTGCTGTTAATGCAAAAGGGATTGTGATCACGTATCATGTAAGGTTGAACGTACACTCTAGAACTTGGCTATCATCACAGAAGTTACCTATTACTTACACAGCTTTTGTCACAGATTTCAATGATTACAGAAATCTAATGTGGTTACATTTAGTATATTTCAGAATTTGAATTGAGCGCTTGGTCTCAGTTCCTGATATTACTCAGGTGTAATGTCCAAATATGAATTTCCTCATTGTCAGTTCTGCTATTGGCAGTTGCAAAAAAATGTCTGAGGCAGTCTTCTCTTTCTAAAAACAATTTACCACTCAGGCAGGCGTGCAAGCAGAATGACAAAAGGACACATCAGCTTTTTCACAATGATGTATTCTTTGTCTAGGAATGATTTATCTGCCAAGAACTGAAGAAGACACAGGTTACTCGTTACACAGAAGCACAGAACGCCTTTATTGGTCTTGCTACAGGTGAATTGACAACTACACTAATAGTACTGGCCTTTTATCAATACAGGTTTTTGTTCTTGTAATTTATGTGATGTCCATGTGCAAATGTTATTCCACAGACAAGTCAAATGATTTGGCCCATACTTACCATTCTCTAATCACCCCTTGTCCAGAACTGCAGCTGTCAGCTCCATCATTCCTGGATGGAGAATAGCTTGAAGTTAGCCACTGACCTTCCAAGGCCATTCAGCTCAAAGTACAATTCCATTAAAAGGATAGGAAGATGCTCAAGTTATTTATCTACAACAATCCCAGTAGACCAGGAAGTCATGAATGTTTACATATGACACGTGAAGAAATGAAAGAAAAAACATATTTAATTTTCTCATGCAACAAGGTGGCTGTCCTGCCTTCTGTATTCACCCAAACAATTGTAGATGTTTTCTTACAGTGATTCATCATACATGTAATCTTCTTAAATTTTAGGCTACATCAAGAAGAAAAATCTTAGCTGAGGAACAGCCTACCTTTATAAGCAGTCTCTCTCCAGTACTCCTGAAGAGTTTTTTCAGACTTTTTCTTCAAAAGTAGATTCTCTTCTAGTTTATTGAGGGCATAAAAGATATTCTTCTCATTAAATTAAGGACAGCTTTGTATCTTAAGGATTACAAATGCTGTTTTGGCAGACTCAGTGACATGTCTGTTCTTCTGTAGCCTATTAAGAACTCTGTGACTCAGTATGAGGTGAAAATTTCTTTCCTCCTTTATGTTTGGTGATTGAATGTCTTCTTTCTTTAGGATCTACATTTCATACCTATCTTGTACTGTTAAACATATGCAGAAACCTGTTTAACTAACGTTAATGAACATAGTGTTGATGGAGACAAGGTAAAACAGCAATTAGCTGCCTCAGGAAAATGTGAGTTTGTGGTGACATATTTTGGCAACCAGTTTTCAAGGGTTACTTTAAACTTGGCCACAAAGACTTCATGATGCTTCATTTCCCTCCATTGTACGTATTCTGCCGCTGAAAAAGAGGAGGAAGAGGTATGAGACAATTTTGGCACGGTCTGCCTGTTCCCTAAGCTCCATGTTAGCAGCTCAGCTTAGTATAAGGCCTGGTGTCACTTTGCTGGCCTTCAGCTTGCTACTCCTTTTCTGAGACTATTTAGCACTGAGTAGAATTTTCGTACTTATTTGACTCTTGATATAAAAAATCTAAAACTAAGATATCTCCCCTCCAAGCACTAAGCTGGACTCTGAGAAAATGATGTGATTCTGTTGTGAGTGAAATTAAGATATATCACTTTTTAAAAATGAGGATTCAGAATGGGATTACTTATTTCCAGAATTTGGGAAGAAAATATTGTTTGCAGATAATTTTAAATTGCTGTTCAATCTCAACACAGTTTACTTCATCAAAGCTAAAAAACCACCAAGCCTAAAAGCACCTCCCACACCAAATTCCCCTAAAAGCCTAAATGGATAGCTTAAAAAAGAAAAGTCTTGGGAGGATCTAATTGCTGTGTTCTTCTATCCAAAGGGGTATTGCAAACAGAGTCAGACTCTTCTCAGAGGTGCACAATGAAAGAAGCTGAGACAATACTCATGGGCTGAAAAAGGGAACTTCCAAGCAGACACAGGGGAAAAAAAATCAACTCTACAAGAGTGTCTGAGCACTGACACAGGTTGCCCAGGGAAAATGGAGAATCCCCATCCTTGGTGATTTTCAAAACATGCTTGACTAAGCTCCTGAGCAGCTTGATATAGCTTTGAAGCCAGTCTTGCCTGGACCCAGAGGTAGTCTACAGATGACTCTTCTTATTTACTGTGTGATTTTGGCCAGGAGCATATTCGCACTGATCCCCTAAATACTAGGTCTGGTAAATAGCTGTGATTCTGTGAGAATCAGGTGAAAAGAAAAGACATTTTTGGAGCAAAGCAGCTCCACACATTTGCTTACCCTCCACTGCCTTTTATTACCATGATATTTCAACTCTTTACAAACATGAATGCTTTTACCTCCTATTAGCCATATATAACATTATCATCACTTCACGGACAGTGAATTCAACACACAGAGCAAAGTCATAATTATCTTGACCAAAGGTCAAATGCAGAAGCTGTGGCATAATCAAGAGCAGAAACAAGTCTTCTAAATGTTATTCTAGAGCCTTAATTTTAAGTGTTCATTGTCTCAAGAGGATTTACTTGCCTTGTTACTACAAAACAGCAAAGTAGTAACTGAGGTACCAAAGCATCCAAAGTACTGTTTGCTTCCTAATTTATGCCTTGCAGCATACAAATGTGTTATTTGTACTGGTAATGTGATCTAGAGTGTGAAAGCTAATACACTTTAACAAGCTCTGACCTGGATCCAATCCTGCTGATTATATCCTAGTAGTAAGAATCAGATGTAACATTGACGATATTCAAATATTTATGCTGTTGGCAAGGAACCTTTGCATGAAGGTCAATACTGAATGGTGGACCAATCAGTAGCTGTAAACATTTTATTAACATACACACTCTCAAGCAAACTTGGAAGTGGAAATCAACCCCCTGCTACCTGGTCAGAAGTGATATGGCAGGCATCCTGTAGTAAGTTTTCACCAGTATACCATCTATAAAATGACAAGAAACAAAACAGATCTTAAGCTGTTTTAAAAAAAAAGAAAATTCAGAGGTTTAAGAATAATTCTTCAAGCAAAAAGACAAATCAGTTAACTTGTGGAAATTTGAGCTCCTATTTAGGTTTCTATTTTAATCAGAGAACGAACACTAATCAATAAAAACGAAGGAAAACCATAGATGACTATGTAGCTTTTGAGGGATTAAATTAAAATAAAATGTAACTTCTTATTTCCTTTCAAAAAGAAGTTTTTAAACATACCTGTCCCTTAAGTGACATACCAGCTAAAGCCTATTTTCCCACAGAAAGGCATCCCACCCCCTGCAATATCCCACAGTTAGTGTGCTGCCTTCCTGTCCTGTCCTGCCAGAGAGCACCCTCTCCACCATGTGTGCTGTAATCTCCTAGACCTGCAGTGCCACCGCCTGTTGCCCTGACAGTGCTCTCAGTCCTCTCTATAGCCCTTGGCCAGTAGAAAAGTGGGAAGTGACATATTTGGCTGGTGGTCCTTCCTGTGTCCCTCAGACCCAAGCTCTCATACAGCTGCCCGCAACCTGCTGGGGTGTCTGCCATGGGCGGACAGGCTCCGGCTCTGCTGCCAATTCCTCTGTTCTCACCCCTCCTCAAGGTTCCCGATGTTTGCTGCAGCTGCGTATCTTTGGTATCTCTGTCGTCCTGTCAGGTTTAAACAGGGATCAAAAGCAATTAGGGCTGAATGAGAAACATAAATACACTTCCTTAGGAAATTAGGATTAAAACACACAGTACTAACATTTGTATTTATCTATTAAAAATGCAAAGATATAGAGAGAGTGTAGGACTTAGCCAGCTACTCCTTAGATTTCAATTAAAATTTACACACAGAAGCACAGAAAAGGCAGAAAATATGTTCCCAGATTGCAGACACTGGGAACCTACTTTAGTATGAACTGAGAGTAAGCACAGCTGAATCTAAATTAACTGTGGGATATACTGATCTTACAGAATTTGAAAAGCAGGTGAATGGAAAATGTGGCTAAACCTTTTCTAGTTTACCTGATGGAAAAGTGACAAATGTATACTCTTGATTACAGTGCTAAATTCATAGAGGACAGAACAAATGTATGAGTCATAGCTGTCTTCTTGCTGCAGGTTTACGCTTTAAAGCCAGTCTCCTAATCCCTCTGCCAGTGCACTTTCTTACGTCAATATTTAGGAGCATTGTAATGGCTTCTTGCCAACAGCTTTCTGTATCTACAGGAAGCATACTTTTTTCAGGAAAATACTGCCTGCAGCTGAGTGGCCATACTCTACCTTCATCTGGTCTTCTTTAGTCTGCCTTCAGTCAGTGTTTTTATTTTCTTCCATATTTGTTCACAGTAGACTAAAAGTGACTAAAAATAAACTATTTTCAGAGAAAACAGCAGCATAAGAATCTGGAAAAATATGGTGGTTTTTTTTTTTTTTAAGCAGATTGAATTGTACTATAATAGAAATATACATGGGCAAGAATAAAAAAATAAAAGTCTACATAAACAAAAAAATGTCTGCAAAGCTCATATGAGAGAAGGAAAAAGAATTTTTTTTTTCATGTGCCAACACTTAAAATATTTTTGCTCCAGATGTTAAAGTCAGTCTCTTCAGTGAGCAAAATATTATTTGGAGGTTAAAGAAGAGGATTTGGGACATACAGCTATCTTCTGCCTTATATTCCAGGTTCTTTCTTCGGCTTGATTTCAGTGGATGTAAAATTAGTCAGGTAATTACTGTTTCAGTTTCGTATGAAGTGCTGCTTTATATATATAGGGAATTCTAGCTCCCTTTGTTTCTCCATTTTTCTCCTTTGGTCAGCTGTTTCTGCCCAAAATTCCAACAAGCAACAAGACCGAGCACAAAGCCCTGGCTTTTGCGTGGGCTGTTGTATATGGTTATACGCCTACCTACCCACTTTGTAGTATGTAGCACTGTTTATATATATATGTACTATACACAATATATATTAATACACAATAACACGTACACAAGTCCCACTAACTACAGTTAAAGCTGTGAATACTCGGGACTTCTGTAAATCAGAGGGTTACATCAGATGCCCAGAAAATTTGGGTATACTGCCTGTATGAACAGTGGGAAAAGGTACAATTGAAATGGATAAATTCACCGCTGCAACTGGTGCTCATGCTACCTGTGGTTCAAGAATTTTGCTTCAAAATAGATTTGTCTGGTCCCTCAAACTGAATAACCCTACCATACACATGGTTTCATGCAGTCTGAGCAAAATCGATCCCAAAAAATTTCCTGTTTAAGAGAGCATTCCATCAGCAGTCCAATCTGGAAAGCAACACCCATTTTGTCTGTCTCACAGACAGGTCATAGTCACACATAACTGCCTCTGCCAACACTGTTTATATAACGCTTTCTACAGGAAAAGTAGTCTTAGCTTTGTTTCAGTCCTTGCCATTTCTGATACCATAGCAGGTGTTTACCATCTCACCTTGTGGACAAAACCACATGTCCTCTTTCAGGATAGTCTGCTTAACAACATTGTGTAATCAAATATCATAAAATTGCCTGACTTGGACTAAAATGGGGAGAGATCACCTACCTATTAACTGATGTAATCCCAATTGGACGGAGCAATGCAAAAAAGACCAAAGATAACGCAAAGTGACTATGCAGAGACGCTCCAGTGGGGGACACCAGGAGCAGCAGCTGAGAGCACCGTGACATTCTTGGGTACCTTGCCTTTTGTCTTTGCTTTCTAATCCTCCCTCCACTACTATTTCCAACTTTCTTGCCTAGTGAGACCCAGCTCATGTCCTTATAAATCCTCATACTCTTTTTCTTTCTTGGGAGGTCCTAATTTTTTTCTTCCCCTCCAGATCTTCCTAATTCAGCCACAGTCTCTCCCGGACTCCCTGCCCCTCTCTCTACCAGTCAATCTCAGGGCCAGACTTCTGCTAGTGACTGCTTTCCACCCATCTTCTCTGCCCCACACCGATCTACAAATCCAACTCCAGACTGCCTGCCTGGTCTCAGTCTCTTCTCAGCCCTGTGTTCTTTACACTTCTGCAGTGAGAATCCTCTGTATTGCAGTTATTTATTTTGTTCCTGTATGAATTGTGTTGAATATGCCTCGCTTTCATGGGTGTATGCCTAGCAACACTGTGTAACACCTTTGAAAGAACAAATCCCTTCAGCTTAAAGAGAAAGAGTGGTATTGACAGTACTAACTCTGAGGCCTTATACCGCTTTTCCAAGCATACAAATAAAATGGTCTCAAATTTCTGCATCATTAAACAAGGAGGCTTGCAAGTACACCATTATGTTGTGTTTTGCCTTCCTTTATGGGCTCCATTAGACTGATGAAATCTTTCTGACACTTTCTAGCCCTTTCTGACTTTTTTTTTTTTGCGCACTTCTCTAGAAAAGTAGAGGTTTAAGAAGAAGGAACTGCTATTCCTCTTTTACATACTGAGCATCTCAAAGACCCCTTTGTTAACAGCGAAATACTATACAGGAGTGGTTAATTAACTGTGGTGATGTAAAAACACCTGGGAAGCATTGGTTATAAGCAGCACTATAATGTTACAGCTTGAGTTGGCTGTTTATGTTGTTCTCCCAGCACAGATTTTACTGGCCATGCCATCTGTTTGTATTCATTTTTCAAAGTCTGTTTGCTCATTTACCTTTTGTTCCTCAGTGCATGATCTGATAATTTAAAGTGAACATGGGGAAACTGTATTGTTTGAATGTTGCAATATTTACCTATGATGTGCTGAGGAGAAGTCATCTGGGCTATAGATCAAAAGTTTGTGGTCATTTGTACAGCCCACTCTATGCTCAATGAATGCAGATTTTACCACTGGAAGAATGAGGGCATCTCAAGAGTAACTGTGTACAATGTGTCATGCAGCAATGAAAATTACGGTGTATTAATCTAACCTGGGCATCTGTGTGTCTGGCAGAAAAAACTCGCTTTTATCTCTGTTGTATTTCTGAACAACAACTACATTCTTCCCTCCAGGTATTGGATTCTTAATGAAAGCAGGTTTCTTGTTTCAGTGAAAAAAAAAGCAAAAACTATAAGTATAACTTAGACCAGAAGAGGTAAATATCTACTGCTGGCTTGGAACCTGACACATGGTATATTTTTTTCTCCCAACACAGCTGTACTCTAAGATACCATGTTGTGGTAAAACGAAGTAGCATTTTATTGGACCATAATGAACAGTCTACTGAACTGTCCTTCTACCAGACTTCATCCTCAAGCTTGCTCATAAACATCATTGTCTAAATTTAGCTATGGATAGATATCTAATGATTTTACTTCAAAGCATGTTAATGGCTGTATCTCTCCCAGGTCAGCTACAGTCCATGCTACAGCAATAACCATTGTACCACCGTAATATCATTGACCACTAATATCACTGTCTCAGTGAACACTCTTAAGTAAAGAATGATAGCAATATACCAAATCAATATTTCCACCTTATTCCTTATTGCTATTTAGATATTGAAAAAGTACATTACTTTTTGTCAGAATCCATAGCTTTGATTCCTCTGTGCTTTAGCAGTATTACTTAAGTTTGGAAGGTATACAATAAGTAAAAAGCATATAACCAACAGCATCAACAAAATTCCAGCAAAATGGAAGCTAGTATTGTGTACCCTTTTTCTGCAATCCCATTCCCTGGGAGAGGAATTCCTGAATTTCAGGAGAAGGGATGGGATGGGATGGGGACTCTACCCTCCCTACCACTGATCTCTCCTCACCCTAGGATTTCTAGTGCTTAATTAGGGGAAGCAGGAATTCTTCTATGAGCAAGAAGGAAGGCGGAAAATGTGGAGAGAAAGAGAAAGAAATGGATGTGGGCTGGACAAAGAGAATGAGAAAAGGAACACTGGAAAACAAAAACCCACCAGCCCCCCAAAAATAGCCTTGGGAGAAAAGGTGACCAGGGTGCAGAGACAAGTGGAGACCAGGATGGAAAAGACTGGGCAAAAAGAGACTCATATAAAAAGGGTGTTGCTCTGAGTAGAAAAAATACCCCAAGCAACCAAAAAAATTATGAGACAGTGGAGAGAAGAGCCGGAACAGGATAAGTAATACGAAGCCTGAAGTATAAGCAAAGACTACATCTATTGTGTGCTTCTGATCTCCCTGAGGGAGCAATTCCTCTTCTAGCACTTGATCCAAACAGCTGATGTCTATCCTATCAATGACTACTCCCAAACGGTGTGAACCGAGCACCTCTGTGTTGCAGAACACTTGGAAGATGTCCCAGATTGGTATCTATTGCACAGGCCTTTACCCCTACTTGCTCATGGGCTTATCTACAGAGCTTTGTACTTCGCGTTGAGCGTTTGTGTGTTCTACACAGTCAGTGTGAGCACATTTACTTTGCTTTAGCTGGCCTCCTCGGAGTTATGTTCAAAAAACATCCATGAGAAACTTCCCTGCTACTTTCCTGTTCATTTTCCAACCTATGATTCTATGATTGGCAGGGACATTTTCTTGGTTGTGAAGCACTTCTAGTTCAGTCCAGTATAACACAAAGCATGCAGCTATGCTGGCTTCCATTTTGCCCATCTTTCAGCTTGAGATATTTTAAGGTGTTTAAGTATGTCTTTACAGCTCACCCAAAATAAAGAGTGAATCATTTTTCTATCAGTTATTCTGAGCTCTTCGAGCTTTCTTCTGACCATGTATGTTGAATGGGCATGAGCTGTGTGCAGAGGGTCACAATAAGCTACATAATATGATGATAATAAAAACACGTACACTTGATATCTCTGCTTGTTATCTCACCTCTTAATTTCAATTTTATCATTCTTTGCATCTTGACTACTGAGGTTGTACATTCCTTGGAACAGGAAGAGTGTGTTAAGCTCACCTAGAAGTCACCCCATAAAACCATCCAGCAACTCTTGCTCCAGTTATTTTCACTCACTCGCATTCCCTTTTGCAAGCAGACAGGAAACTCTTGTACAGCGCTCATAGAACAAAAAGAAATTTATAGGTATTCTAAAGACTATATGTACTTGGTATCTCTTCTAATATGGTGGGTGAGTTTTTCTGTGAAATCTTCAGAAAGCTGAAATGAAAGAGGCACTCTGAAGATAAGATTGTGCCCATAAAGCCATACAATATAAAAGTTAAACAAAGGGATAAAGGAGAAAGGAAATCTCCATGTATGCGTTCTCCAATCTCACTCAGGAGAAACAGGAAACAAAGGTTTCTTAAGTGGAAAAGAAACTTGCACATAGAGTTTACGATAGCATGAAAGGAAATCTTAGGTTTTAACATTTTATTATCTGCTTCCTCACAGCAAAGCTCTTATTATCCATACAAAATGTTAGCGTTTCCTAATCTTTTTCTTACCCCTATTCCTAACACTACTGTCTATCGCATGATAATGGATGGTGGCATCCAGAAGGTAGTCGTCAGTGGTTCAATGTCCAAATGGACATCAGTGACAAGTGTCCCTCAGGGGTATATACTGAGACAAGTACTGTTAAATATCTTCATTAACAATATAGACAGTGAGATTGAGTGCACCCTCAGCAGGTTTGCAGATGACACCAAGATGAGTGGTGCAGGGGACACTCCTGAGGGACGGGATGCCATCCAGAGAGACCTGGACAAGCTCAAGAAGGGGGCCTGTGTGAATCTCATGAAGTTCAACAAGGCCAAGTGCAAGGTCCTGCACA
>Ga0181612_125567_pt1 | contig 18736 bp, 21 predicted proteins | sample HoacroProtozoa21_FD_119630 | JGI IMG/M metagenome (GOLD analysis project Ga0181612, IMG submission 119630) | Hoatzin crop microbial communities from Cojedes, Venezuel. Combined Assembly of Gp0051906, Gp0051904, Gp0051908
CCGCCAGGGGGCGGGGGGCAGGGAGCCCGCCCCCCCCCGGGTTTCCCAGCCCCCCCACCCCCCGAGCGCGTGCGCGGCCGCCGGCATCGCCCTCCTGCACCACGGGGGAACGATCAGCACTAGACGTCAAAAACCAAATTGCTTTCCAAAATCAAGCAGATCTATTTTCTATTGTGCGAGAATCAACGTTTTCTAGAGACCTTGTTTTTGTATTTTTTCTAACCGCGCATCCCGCGGCTCTGCACCACGGGCCGGGATGTACCTTGGGTGTTTCTCAGCTACCCGACATCTTCCTCGCTGCTGCCGGAGCTGCAAGCGTTTGTCTGCGTCACCTCTTAGCTGGGTCAGGCTGGGGACTCTGCGGCTGCTGCTGCGCCAACCCCTGCCTCCCCGCTGTTCCGTACACACTCCATGTGCTCCCGGCGAGCACGGGGGTTGAGGCCGGGCTGCGGAGCTCTTCACGAGATGAACTACGTGATTGTCACTTTTTAAATAAATCTGTTCTTGATACGCCACCGGGCTCTGGCTGTCTCCTTCCGCGGTGCAGTGCTGTGCTGCGCAGTCAGGGATGCCTGAGCTGGGTCACGGCTGGCACTGCTCTGACCTTTTGCTTTGCTCTGACTCTGTGGCCCTGGCAGGGGTGACGGTCACAGACGGACAGCCCCATGCAGAAAGCCCAGGCGCGGGGGGCCAAGCCCAGCAGAGGCAGGGGATCTGTCACGCAGCTCCCTAACTGCACGGCTCACTGCCATCTGGCTGCGTGAGCAGCGGGGGCTGCATCTCGCGGGCCCCCAGCAGCTCAGCACCCACAGACCAGGCATCGCCTGGGGCCCCTGGGGCAGAAGCAAGTACCCAAGTCATGCAGGAGCCACACGAGGCTCCACTACTGCAACTATCACCTCCCCCCAGCTGCTGCAGGCTCCTTGTGGGGCTGGAGGAGCAGGCACCCAAGTAAGCAGGGAGAGCACGGTGCAGGAGGCAGATATTTATTGGTGCAGAGAGGAGGGGATCACGGGGTCACAAACACTGCAGAGGTGACCACAGCACAAGCTGGGACAGAGCTGCTCTCCACCCATCCCTCGCAGCACCGAGCATGTGTTTGCTCACCAGCGAGGCTTCTCCGCTGCCACACCACCACGGAGCATCTCCCAGCCAGCGAGCGCAGCAAGGAGCAGGTGCGCCACGCCATGCCCAGGGCTTGGCTCCCACCCCTACCCACAGACAGGCAGGGCCGGGGCAGGGCCTGGGGCATTTCTGCCGCCCTCTGCGCTCATCGGGGTGGCCCCGTGGAACCAGTTGTGCCCGCACAGCTCCATGGCACAAGGCAGGAGGCTGTGCAGGGTTCCTGCACCATCTCCTGAGGCAGAAAGAGCCCCAACTCCTGCATGGCTGTGAGGATCTGGTCCGAGCTGAGGGTGCTCTCCGTGGCGGGAAGGAGCTCAGCCAGCTCACAGAGCCCTTCCACGCTGCAGGGCAGGAGTGAGACTGAGAGCCGCTTCCACGGACACAGCGAGGCCACACTAGTGCAGCTGCTGCTGGAGCTCCACAAGCGCTCTGGCTCTGCCCCCACGCTCCCACAGGCTCCATCCCAGTCCTGGCCCTGGCTGCTCCATCTCTCCCAGGTCAGGGTTAGCTACAGGGGCATGCAGGGATTGCACAGCAGCACGGGCTACGCTACAAACCACACTCAAACTAAATCTCACAGGAAGAACACTGAGGAGGAGGCGTGCAGAGCACGGGCAGAGAGGACCCCCAGCCATGGCAGACCCGATGCATTCCTCTGGTGGTGGGAACCCTTCGGAGGCAGAAACCCCCCAGCCGGTGCTTGCTCTAAGAGCATAAGCAGATACAGAAGATTAGTACAGCGACATGGGGACTACTAGGTAGGCAAGAGGAGGTGTCCCTCCTGCTGCAGAGGGCCAAGCCTGTGCCACTGGTCCCTCTGGACCCCTCACAGCACACACAACTCAAACTTCAGCTCGTGAATAATTTAACTAGCAACTGTACAGTTTCCTCATCTGAGCCAGTTCCACAGATGGGATGTCCCTGGAGTCTGGGTGAGGGGTAACTCGGGGAGCTAGACTGGGGTCCCACCAAGCTCCAGGGGCGCGAGGGTCGGGCAGGAGCAGGGCAGGGTTAGAAGATGGGAATGTAGTTGTCGATCTTGGTCCTGTGCCGCTGGGCAATGCACTCTGCGATCCACACAATGTTACGGCACTCCTGCTCCTTCAGCTTCACGAAGGCATAGAAGACTCCAAAGTGGAACTGGTTGAGGAAGGCCAGCTTGTTCAGCTTCACCTGGGGAAAGCCAGAGGAGGACATGTCACTTGTCCACCTCAGACAGGAGGAGATGCTCAGGGCAAGCACGGAGCAGCCTGGGAGGCACCACGGCTTCCCCAGCAGGCTGGGGGGCTCAGCACGGTATCCTGCTCTGCACCTCCCCAGCTCTTCGGGGCAGCTCTAACCCTGGCTCAGGACAGGCTCCAGCATTTGAAGGTGGAAATATTTCAACCCTCAGGTACTGCGAAAATCCTCCTCTCCCATATAATTACACTCTGGCTTTGCTATCGACGGACCAGATGTCCACCACTAGCCCCAGGCTCGCCTCCCACACTGCTCTCATCTGTCTGGGTGAGAACAGGGAGCACGCACTGTGCTGGGCCCCTATTCCCTTGCTGGAGCAGAGGGCTAGCATCCTTTTCCGTCCCCCAAACTCCATTCATCCACAGCAGTGCTGACAGGGTGGCAGGCAAGCCTTCTGCCACCCTGAGCTTTGCAGACGGCATGGGTAGCCACATGCCAAGCAGTGTCTTGGGACTCGCTCACCTCATGCTCAAAGAATCTGTCTTCAAGGGTCTTGTCTCCAGGGTTGCTGCCAGCACCTTCAAACAGCAGCTTGTACTCCTGCAGGAAGACATCACGAGAGGATATACCCAAACCCCAAAGCTCTCCAAGCTCAGCAGCGTTTGGGGGCCCCATGCATCAGATACCCCAGCCACCATGACAGATCAGCAGAGGACACAGAGAAGCCAAGAGTGCCCACAGAAGCATCGGCAAGGGGATGCTGCTGAGGCTGCACTGCACACACACCAGCTGAGGGCAATCCCCAGCAAGGCAGAGGAAGCCTTTGTTCCATCTGTGAGCTCGTCCAGCCAGAGACCCTGTCCCTTCTCTGAAATGCGCAGCTCTCAAAGCCATATCGCTGCTTCGAGTCAGCATCAGGTACAGACCCCTCCACGTACAGACTGGAGTGTCTGGGCCAGGCCACTGTGCCCACAGACACTGGCACACGCTCAGCTGCTTCAGCGGGGACACTGAGGGGGACACTGAGGGGGACACTGAGCTCTCCGACTCCAAACAGGTCCCCAGCCAGGCACAAGAGCATCTCAAGGAACCCAGACACATCCAGAAGTGTCCTCCCAGGTCAGTGTCTCCCCTGCAACTGAAACGGAGCTCAAGCAACCCACTACGGCTGGAGATGTGGCACCCCGCTTCTTGCTGAAGACACGTTTCCAGCCCCAACCAGCCAAAGAGAGACTGTCACTGCTGTCACACCGATACCTCAAGGATTTGGTGGTGAGGGCTGTCTCCACACCCTGGGAGGGGGTACACAGGGTACACCTGGTCATCCTATCACCACAGCCACGACTAACAAGCCAACAGCACCCCAGGCAAGCCAACTCCATCCTGGCAAAGTAGGACCCAGAACCAAGAGCAGCAGACAGGCACTCCTCTCCCCAGCCTGTCAGTCCTCAAGTTCCCCCAGATCCCTGTGCAGCTCTGATCCAGAGCAGGTCCTTGCACCAGTCCCCAACAGCCCTCATCGCAAAGCACTCACAGGGTAGTAGTCCGCAACGTTCTTGACTTGTTCATAGTCATCTGCTCTGGCCAGCAGAGCCAGGCCCTCAGGGTAGAGCTTGCCACAGTGCGGGAAGAGCTTTGCTCGGTCTTCCTTGGACAGCTCAGTTCCAAATGAGTTAATGGTAATAATGAAGGCCCTCCGGTCAGCTTCGAACTGCGGGAAAAAGAGCGGTTCACCTTGGGATGCAGCATCTTCGCCAGCGGCCAGCAGACACCGACGCTGCTCTGAACAGAGCCACATCAGAAGGCAGTAGGAGCAAGCCTGGCTCGCTGCCTGGGACACACACAGCTAACTGGTGCTCAGCCACGGCAAGCCCCCAGAACGCCCAGTAGCTGATGCCTGGGGAGCAGTCAGGTGAGGAAAATCCCCATCCCAGGCACAAGCCAAATCACCAAGCAGAAGCCTGCCAAGGTCAAGGAGCCTCTCTCACTCACCTATTGCCCCTGAGCCCTGCACATCGCACAGCTAGCCTTGGCATGGAGACAGGCCGTGCACCGAACAGCTCTGTTCTCCTGCTTGTTATCCATGCAAGAGGATGAAGATGTTGCCACGAAGGCAACAGATGTGTTAGCACTTGGCAAGATCAGACTGGGGAACCAAACCTGTCCAAAGCCATGTGCAGGCAGCGTTTTCCTAGGTCTCCCAGTGAGCAGGCAGCATGTGCACGGAGATGCTGAAGATGTTCTTGAGCATCCTTAAGGCTGGCAGGCAAGCTGGGCCTGAGCACAGAGCAACGACTACCACTGCAATAGCGTCCAGCTATGGGGGTTTCCAGACCTACCTCCAGGATCGGGCACATGGCATCTGCTGTGGTACCTCCCAGCACCTTGCAGAACTTGTAGAAGGACTCCAGGTAAGCCTGGAAGAGATAGGGCAGATGAGCACTCTTCCACACAGACTCATCCACCGCCCCACAGGGCCATGCAGCAGAGGACAGACGGCAAGCAGGGATGTTCCCAGCCGCTTTGTAAGACAGCGCAGGCGCTCTCACCCCACATGAACTTGGACGCCAAGCCCACACAGGGGACACAGCGCTTTCCCAGGAGCTGGAGACATGCAGGGTTGCGGTTGTTCAAGCAACTGCATGAGCTTACTGCAGGCAAGATCGCCAGGCAGCAAGGTTAAAGTCTGTTTTGCTCTTCTGAGTCGTCTAACTCCAAAGCATTCAGTGAAGTCTCACATGGTTTCCTGACCCCGCTCTGGCCTCTGCAAACATGCCAAGCCACACAACTATAGCTGCAAGACCTACGCTCAGAAAGTACCGCTGTGTAAGCAGAGTCAAGAGATGAGACAGGACATCTGTGAAGGAAACTAGCCATTCTCTGTAATTCTCTTTTCACACTGCAGCCGCTTGGTCTCCACCCCAACTGGAGCACTGCAGAAAACACATAAGGCTAGGCACAGCTACGCTGCCTCCAGGAAACGTAATCCTTTGTGGAGATGTACTGTAATCCAGCTGGAAGATGACTGTATCTCCCAGGGGGAGCCCGTGAAGGCAGTGCATGGCTAAAAATGCTGTTCAGCAAAAACTTTCTCAGAAGAAGCCATCATGTGATAAAATACCTCCCTGGACAGAGAGCTGCAACCAGAATCAGTTCAAAGGGACGAAATAAAATGACGCTGAGACATCACAAATCTCTGCTTTGCCACAACAACTCCAGGAGTGAAGATGGACCAAGAATGCACGTGTTGGACACCCCCAGCTTCTGCACTAGGAAATCACCTATATTACTGTGCTGTGTAAATATTTGTTACCACACAGTGCAAGAGGACATTGCTGGGTGAGCACCACACATCAAAGAAACATCCTCTCCAGCCCTTGCCACTGCTCAAGTGGAAGAGAGCACAGAGCATCAGTCTGCAGAGTTACCACAGGAACAAGGACACAGGTAATGGACTTTGCTTGAAGCCCACACAAGAGGGGTCCTGGATAAGAGGTTCGGTCACTACCTCCACCCTTCTCAGGATTTATGCACAAACTTAAGGTAATAGGTAAACTCCAGTATCCAGCACTGAATAAGGATCTGGTACCACAGACACCACAGAAATCCCGACTAGAACAGCCACACTGGGTACTCTCCCCTACAGACCTCTCTGCAGATGACAGCAATTTACAGAAACTCTCCAGTGTCCTGAAACTCTTATCCCAGAACTGGTGCCGTCTTCGCATTTAATAATCCTTAACGGACTTCTGATTCCACAAACCCACTCATTTGATCTCTGCCTCCAGCTAGCCTCGTTTATCCGTCACCTCCACCCTGAAGCCAGATCTGTGCCCTGCCCATCCCTGTTGACTTTTCTAGCACTATCTGCTGTTACAACCGCAGCTTGGATTCACTCCTCTTCCAGGTGAGGAATCCCAACTGGTCTTGTAGTTTCCCATACAGAAGTCATTGTACCCAAACCTTTAAACGTGTCCTTCTTAGCAACTTCTTCTGTTCTGCTGTTCCTATTTGGAGATAAGAGGAAAGAGGAACAAGACAGGGTTCAGGACAAACCACGACAGATGTACGCAGCAGCACAGTGGTATTTGTGCAGCTCTCTCCTACTCTAGGAACAGCTTGCCTTGTAGAGATGCTTGCTTAGGTCAGTCATAACCCAAGATTTCATTCAGTAGTAGAAAAAAACAAGGAGACCCGAGGGTCTGTGCAAGCAGAGCCAGGATTACCTCCTTGCCTCTCCCATACATCACTCCACATTTATCCACACTGATTTGCCTGCTATATGTTATTGTCCAGTTACAAAGCTCTTTCAGCTGGTTCCTACAAGGTGGTCACCAGCAAAAGCCAACAGTCAGCCAGCTTCACTTCAACATATCCATTAAAGATGTGGAACAAAGGGAGTAAGCGTTGAAGATAACAATGCCAGCACACCTCTGTTGAAGGACTCCACTGCTGACCGCTTACTTTTAACCTCTGCCACCTGTCTTAATCATACTTCCATTCAAGAACCTGCTCACTTGTCATTGCTAACAAGACCCTTTGTAATCGCTTTCCTCCTATGAATTCTGCCCAAACATTCTGTCTACATGCTCACAGATTCCTTCAAAAAACCTCCAGTAGGTCTTGGAGGTAGCACGTGCCCTTCCTAAGCCAGCTTCTCCTGGACACAGGCATCCACCCCAGGCACCCTCAGCGCAGCCCTGTGCAGATTTCAGACGTGATTTTATTTCCCTCATTTGGCTGCGCAGACCATCTGCAGCGTATTATAGATTTTCCAGTCCCTGGGGAGAGAGGCAGCTTCATGTGAGAGTCTGTAAGCAGCAGTTACCTTTTCCACCCTTGCATCCCAGTGATTCGTTACTGATGGAGCCCCTGCGCTCCGCAGGGGCTGCTTTTTAGCAAGACCCAGTCCCAGCACATGCCAAGGGATAGCAGGTATCTGCGCTTCAGTTTGGGGGCAGGAAGAGCAGAATGCAAAGCAGTATCAGGCTTCAAAAAGGAGATGGCAGCTGGGACCCGAGGAGATGCGTCCCCCCAGCCTGTTTGCCCTGTGCTCACTGCCTTCCCCCAGCTGCCTTGTCTCAACACAGAGGTCTGCACCCTGCAAAGGTGCAGGTATTTATGTGTACAGGCATACCTCCCCCCATTACAGCAAAAGACGAGTACACGCTAGAGGCCACACGCAGCTGGGCATGACTGTCGACACACAGCTCCTTCTCCCCTCCCTTTGCCTCCTTCCCTTCACGCCTGACCTGTTCTCCGCCTCTCCAAACAGGCCACGGCTTCCTTGGGAAGCAGAGGTCACGCTGACTGCAGGCTGGCTGCAACCAGCCAAAACAAGGTTGGCAGATACAATCTGCATCCCACCCTTCATCCAGAGAGTCGAGATGGAGCGATAGCCACAGCCTGCATATAAACACATGCTTTGATACTGCCAGCTAAAACCAGAACAGGCCTGCTGAGGAGACAACAGCTCCCTGTGCAGGCTCAGGACAAGGAAAGCCTTAGCCCCCCCACATCCCTATGCCTGCAGGACTCCTCCACCCCGGCTGCACCTTTTACACTGCTCTACCCAGAGGATCTAACTCCAATCACAGCCACTGAAGGCTCGAGCAGACTGCTGGAGGCTCTTCTGGAAGAGCTCAAGACAGAGACAAGCCCATGGAAGTTCTTCAACCAAGTGTGCCAATCTAGGCACTTTAGCCCTTTGAATGCAGTAAACTACATGTCTAAACTCATGGGGTTAAGGAGCAGCCTTCTCCTGCCTGCCTGGGGCCTGAGGAAATGTATTCAAAGGCAGGACCTCTGCAAAATCTCTTGTACAGACTCGACAGCGCCAAAAAAAAAAAAAAAAAAAAAGCAAACCACCACCACACCACATTACCTAGCTCTGGTGCCCTGACTCTGCAGAGCTGGGTGATCGGATGTCAAGCTCCTCTAAGAGCACTATCTTTATTTTTCCAGCGGATGCAACTAATTCTTGGTCACGTTCACTCTATCACCATTCCAGGGAAGAAAATAGCAAGAAAGCAAATTTATTTTTGTACCTAAGAGAAAAATACCCTCTCCTCTTTTGTTGAAGAAAGCCTGCCTAGGTTGGAGCTCCTGACTCACAACAGAGCAGTAGTCACACTGGGAATAAACAATGAGGTTAACATCTCTTTCTCTTCCCAGAGACTCATTTACCTTATACAGCGTGTTTCGAATGATTTCGATGTTCATTTCATCCAGGTCCTGCTCAGATATGCAGTCTTGGAAGAAAGCAGCTGAAACAGAGCCACAGACAGAGTTAGCATTGCCCTAACCAGACCCATGCCCAGCACTTTCCCAAGTCCACAACAATACCAGGCAGAAGCACACCCTATGCTGAGCTTGTCCCTCCTAGGCCTGGCCCTTCTCTTCAGCAGCCACCAAATTGCCATGGCTCAAACCTCAGGCTCCACCATGGTTCCCCAGGCCACAGTCATTTTTGGGGCTCTCACACCAGCCTATTCTCAGCAGAAATTCTCAGCTCTAGCCCCCAGCATCAGTGCCAGAGCACCCTGTATTTAAAAACAAGCAAAACCCAAACTGTTCCCAGATGCAGGCACTCAGGGGTGACAAGACAGCTTCTGAAATGCCTGCTACAGCACTGCAGCAGTGCTTATGGATCCACGAGACAGCAGCTAGCGGGCACTGAGGAAACAGGTGCTGTGCTGCTCCCTCATCCTCCAATATCTTAACTAGATTAAGGAGGGCTGGGGATGCCACAGCTCCTACAGCCTGTGACACTCTATGGTTGGGGTCAGCAGCCATTTCCCCGGCCAGATCTATCAGTTCCATTTTCCACTTCTTCCAAGGCTTTTTACTTCTCCAGCTGGAGGAGACAGGATGAACTAGTCCATTTTGGTAGAAAGCTCAGCCTTACATACTAGAGTGTCTTTGGGAAGGAGGCTGAGAAGTTGTTGCCACCTAAAGAACACAGATGGGTTTCACACCTAACACACAGTACTGCGTGCTGCAGGTAAAGACGAGTCTTCTACATCTAGTGCAACACACGGCTGTTGTACCTCTCGCTTGTTAACAAGAGCACAGCAAAACCCATTGACAGGACTTTTATGACTTCTTCAACTCTCACTCAGCAACTGATTTTGCTGAATTTGCTACAAAGAGAAATATGATCTTTCTCAGCTTACACAGTCCAGCTGTGGGTAAGGCACACTGCACTCACGCTGAGAAATGACTGGTGCTCTGTTGTGTGCAACAAACCAGGTACAATACAGGCTCACACCTCTTGGTGTGCACTACTGTCACACTGTGAGCTGCCTGGCATGGACAGCAGCCACACCATGGGTCTAGAGAGTCCTGAACAGAGGTTAACCGTCGCAGAGGTTTCTTTGCAACAGCATCAGAGACCAATGCCACGTAGCTGGAGGAGCACTGCTCCCTTCGGTTGGCAAAAATGAAAACAGAGTGTGCCAGGACTGGTTTTCACTGCAGGACTCACTGGCTAGCCTGGATAGCTAAGCAGTGGCTACTTCAGAGTAGCAGAGGAATGAGAACACAGCTATTTCAGTTCTTGGCCCTCCAATATCCCAAATTAGGCTAACAGCAAGTCTTATTTTGCCCTGCTAACCTATGAAAGCCATTTGGGGTTAGGCATTCCTACCAAGCCACGTAGCTACTCAATTACTTTTAGGAGATAGAGCTGCTGTTTCTTTGCGTGTGGTCACTGGAAGAAGTGCAAGTTAAACAACTGGAGCCTGCATGCCCGCTTGTTTAGGCAACACAGCTACGTTCTCCTGCTGAAGAAATGCCACACTAGATGGTATACAGCCTCAAGGGCATGGCCAGGGCAAAGGTCTAAAGAACTCAGCCTAGCCAGGGCAGACGCAGGCAAAGCTCACTCATACACAAGTGCACGATCACAAGAGGCAGAGACCCTCAACTGGCAGCCTCATTCTCCAGAACGACCTCACCCGTGTAACTGGGCATTTTCACTCCATACACAGCTGGAAGTTTTAAGGTCTCCATGAGCTAATATCTTTTAAATACTCAGCTCTACCTTATTCCCAAAATCGCAAGGTTCCTGCTTACTTGCGAAGCGGATTTTCTTCCCGCCCATCACCCTTACAGCAGGCTCAACTCAGCCGCACGCAGACCCTTAGCCCTCCCGCTGCGTTGCCCTACCTTGCAACCCAACTCTCTCGAGACACGTTTCCCCTCCTTTGCTGGGCTCTATCTGGCAAGTCATTTTTTCCGTGACAGCTACTTCACTTGCCCCATTATTACACAGAGCATTTGCAAAAGCACTTACAGTTCCAAAAACAACTATTTCTATCAAAGACAATATGATGACTTAGAGTCTTTTGTTCTTTCTAGCAACCCCAAAAGAATGATTAATCACTGACTCAGGCGTACCTCATTACGTTTTTGCCCATGGAGGCTAAACTAGTAAGTCTCCTGTGACTATCTCTCCTACTACCGCAAAAAGACTTCCATATTTTCTCCAGAAACACTTTCTACACCTTTTATCTTTAAAGAACATATCTGTTGAACTAGCTGTTCACCAGACACTTGGTTTTAGCACTATGTACCTCCTGGCCAAGGCCTGTAGCCCTGAGACGGTGCACCTCAGTGCAAGATCCTGCCATACAATGACCTTAAAAAGGCTTTTGGAGATTTCTTTTTTTTTTTCTCTCCCGTTGTTTAGGGAGTTATTGTATATAAAGAGCTTTCCTTGATCTAGAGCTAATTTTATCAGTCTCAGAACAAGACTGGGCATGTGCAGATCTCTGACTATCTACAAAAATTGCCTGGCACAGAACAAGCACAAACCTGAACTCAAGCCCAGCCACCACAGACAGTACTGCCATGTCTGTGCATTACCCACCACTTTGTCCGCCTGGAGCACAACTTTAGACTTAGTTAGACCTAGATAGACTTGGGGGAGCAAGGGGCATCTGCTCCACACACAGCTGAGAGGTATTTTGAAAGGCTTCGCTCACCCAGGGGAGTGTCCACCAAGATTGCATTGTAGAGCTCCGCAGGCGTCTGAGCAATGTTCACAGCTTCCATCTGCTCGAAACTTCCCAGAGGATGGCACTTGGGCACCAGTTCAGAGATTGAACGCTGGTGCAGAGTCCCAGTGATGAGCAGAATGACATTGTCAATCATGTAGCTGTACCTGGAGGAATGCAAAAGGAAGCATGTCACCACACAAGTAATACAAAACCCAGCGCCTGGCACACCTCTTCAGTCCCTGTGAGCGTCTCCACAAAGATGTACCCTTTCCACAAGGAAGTAGTAAGGGGCCTTCTTAATGTCTCCTTATCGTGACAGCCTAAGAAAAGGGAGTCAAGCATAGTCCCAGGCTGTGATTTATGCTACAGCTGAACCACAACATCTGGGCATCTCCTACCTACCACTGAAGAGTGTTAGATTGCAAGAGACTTCTGGAGGTCTCTGGCCCAAAGTCCTGCTCTAAACATGGCCAGCTCCAGCTGCTCAGGGCTCTGTCCAGCTGAACTCTGAGTTACTTGCAAGGATGTGTATGTCCCAGTCTCCCTGGGGCTCTGCTTCAGTGTCTGACCACACTCACAATGAAAAGTCTTTTCCTAAAAGCTAATCAGTCTTTCATCCAAACCTCACACAGCTCCGAGAGGAACCTGGCTCCAGCTTCCCCACACCCTCCCACTAGATAGCTGGAAACATTTGTCCTTCCAGCATTCCCACTGCTCTCCTTGCATTGCCATGCTCTGTAAAGAGTACATGCAAAAGCGCGAGGGGTAGGACACCAGCAAAGAGGCATCTGCAGAGCCTGACTCAAACTCCGCCTCATTGCCAGCAGCACCGCTCCACCTTGCCAAGACTATGGAGAAAGGGTCATGCTTCTGCAGCCCCACTCCCTTCCAAAAACAACAGGGCTGGCAGCTTTGGCACAACCTTCATTCACACCCTCACAAAAATACACACAAGCTTTTTCACACCTCTGCCATCAACAGGTACATGCTTTTTCACATTAACCCACATTATGATGTCCCTAACCAAGTTCTCTGCTTACACTATACAGGATTAGCAGATTCAGTCTTTGGCACAGCAGTAATGACACATTCAATCTGGAACCACAGCACTCAGCACAAGGTCCACCAACACGAGCCCTTTGTGGCCCTTCTCTCCAGTATGTCCCTGTTCCTCTGGCACTGAGGAGCCCAGAACTGGGCACAGCACTCCAGATGATGCCTCCACCAGTGCCGAGCAGAAGGGAAAGATCACCTCCCAATTTTCCCAGTCCATCCAGAGAAGGGAGATACAGCTGGCCTGAACACTGGGAATACAAGTCAGGCTGGTGGCCTTCTCCAAGCAGAAGGTCCAAGCAAGGAATCAAGGCATCATGGAAATACAAGGAGCTGAGAGGAACAGTGTCCCTCTAGGCACTTTCACCACCAGCTGAGCCATAAGCTCACCAAGCTGAGAACCTGAAAAACATCAAGTGAGACGAGGTGGTTTTTTTTCAGTCACCAGAAGGTACCTTTGAAAATGCCCAGGGAAGAGGCACAGATGGTGGAAGAACAGGATATTTGGGATTTTACACTCCCTTGTTCTCGCTGCTAGAGCTCTAACTCTAAAAAGTTAGATGATGGAAAAGACGTGAAGATGCTCCTTAGCAGGAGCTGCTCCAAAACAAACAGGCTCAGGCCTGAACTAGAGCTGCAGAAGGAGCTGTGCACGTCTGGAGTTGGAGCTCTGTTGAGGTTCACGCTTCCCACATGTACCTGAGTAGTGAGGAAAGGGAACTTCAGGCCAGCACATCAGGACTGGGGCAAAGGCAGGGACGGTAAGGCTCTGCACACATTTGTCAGGCATTGGGATGCTGTTGGTCTTTATATTTCCGAGCTGACAAGGAGGACATAGTGCAACCCCACTTCCCATTGAACCACATCAAAGGCAGGTAAGCAGACCAATTAAAGGCAGTTTTCGGCAGTTTTTATTAGATGAGCTTAGTGCCTCTCAAATATGCTCAAAGGGCACATCCACAAGCAAACCCACACCTTAGTTCCTCAAACAGGTGCTGCCTTTTTCTCTCCACACTGCAGGGCTAGGCAACGCACCTCCTGGCCCCACCATTTTTGCAGAGAGCCTTACTGTGTTTGCAGCCTACCCTTCCAGGGACGTTCAATCTAGAACCATGGTAATCAGCACAAGCTTCATGTACTACCAAACCTCCTTTTGCCCTTTAATCTGCAAGGTCATTATCCAGCCTTCTGTTTGTGCAGCTCTCACCGTGGAGATGACTACAATCTCCAGGACAGCAAGAAGGGCTTGTTTCTGAGAGCTGAGGGTAAGTGCCCTGCAGTAAGCAGCTGGTTGCTGGTAAATACAAGCATCTGCACCCTAACTCTGATGCATCTCCATGAGGTGTGCCAGACCAAGGATACAGTGAACCATTTCCCAGCTCCACCATCTGCCCTCAGACACACAGGTTTGCTTAGTGCCACACAGTAGCTTTCAGGAAAGACTATGCACAGAACTACTCTCACGAAAGCAAGGCAACAACATAGGACTAGACCAAATTTGTTTCTTCAACTCAGCCTACGCTAAAGGAACAGGCAAGGAAACATGGTCATTGCACAGTATGCTAGCAAACCTCTTTCTTCTTCCCAGCTTACCACAGTTCTTGCTCTCTGCAAGATATTTGCAACTTGCAAGCAGCCTGGCCAAAGTCAACCATACAGGAGCAACTGAGGGAAAACACCTGGAGCCCCTCCTGTTTGCATGTCTTCAGAGCAGCTTAGCTCCCGGCTTACTGGAGTCACACCGAGCTCATCCACGCCCTTCCAGTCCAGCTCAGCACAAAGGCCACAGCCAGGTTTGAGGAGAGCAGCCCAAGCCTGATCCTCTTCATGCATGAGAAGCTCCTGCTTTCTTGACTGATGGTCCCAGAAAAGACAACCCAGCTGGCTTCCGCTGCCAAGAGTGCAAAGCATGGCTCTCCCCATGTCATTTATAGCCCTTAACTTGCTTTTTTCCTCATCCTTTGGTGCAATCTGGGGAAATGCACAGTCTATAGACCAAACGCCAAAACCTCTAATGAGGCCCAGTGCCAACTTTTTGAAAGAATACTTTACCTGTCAAGACTACATAAATCTTGCTGTCAGAGAAGGCTTCATCACTGCAAGAGGAGGAGTTACCATGGGCAAGACAGAGGGGAAACTTCTCAATCAAGTTTCCACTGTGACAGCATTTCAAGCTTTCACGATAACAAGAGAGCTGCAGCAGGACAAAGGTCTTCTCGTGCCTGCCAAGGCCAGGCAGGCAACAGCACCACTCCTAACCCTTGCTGATAGTTCCAGTTTCCTTCAAGCAAGCCCAGACCATGCTTATTCACATTCAGTTCCTGCTTCATCCCAGTAAAAACAGTCATTGCTCAGCCAGTCATGACTACAAGGCAAGTCTCCCAGTGCAGGGCAGCTGGAAAAGCCTCTTCTCATCTCTGGAAGGGGCAACACTTGCCATCCCTGTGCCAGGTCCCAGCAAGAACGCATCTGCCTCCATTAGCACAGCTGTACTAAGACCATAGCAGAGGTCCTGGCTACACCAGCATTTCCTCCCAAGCCCAAAGGATTAGATTTATCACGGTGGCAGAAGTTTTCCTAGGAACCTCCAACTACTTGTTTAATACAGTGGCTTTTGTCGTCATCTTCCCTGTCTCCTATTAGGTTCTGACCAGCTTCACGTGTTTCAGCTTTCACGGTTAATGCATGCTCAGACTCCTCCGAGACCACTTTAACGTTCACTAGCTCTCAGTGCAGCTAATAAGAGCACCAGACTGGGACACATTGGAAAATATGAGTAGTTGGTCACTTGCAACACCATGAATTCTTACTGCAGCCCACTTGGCATGGAATAGAGATTAGGACATGGGATGGCCTGGTGGGAGACTCAGGACAGGTAGCAGGACCAACAAGCTCCTTGGAGAGGACGAGCCTCTGCACTAGCTCGCTGGGAACACTCGGTAGGAGTTCAGAGGAGAGAGCACTACATGGACACTCCACATAAGCTACAGCCAGTGACACGGGGTGGCAGGGCTCCAGTTAAGTGCTAAAATGGCACCTCATCTCAAGCCCCGAACCTTGCCTCCACAAAGACCATAGCAAGATTCCCTCAGGCAAGAATGTGTTTTGCACTCCTGCTTAGAGCTGCTCTATGCCCACACAGGGAGATGGACACAAAAAAAGCGTATGTTCAGCTGGAGTTTCATGTGCACAGTTACGCCCTGCCTTGCTCTTCCTGTCACCCACTGAACTGAGGTGTGGTATATTCCAGAAATTCACATTCACAGAAACACAATTTTAGTTGATACTGAGAAGCGGCAGTAACATCTCACACAAGAGCAGAATTTCTTATTAAAGGACAGGAAGAGTCAGCATCTTCAGCACAGAAGCATCATCCACAGCAGAAGAGAGATGATAGTTTATGGCTTCCTGAAGCCCATGACAACCGGGGCCAGAAACTTCAGCCCTCTAGCAACACCCAGTTCAGCACAATATGCACTGGGTAACACATGCATAAAGAGAACAAAGCCAGGCCTAGAGAAGCCAAAATATGGGGGGGAATGTTCCTTCCAGCAGCAGCAGGTCAGAGAGGTCATTCTTACTGCTGGTTTTGGGAGGTATGGTCTCAGACAGGCACAGCAGAGTCCTCTCTGAGAAAACAGAGGTGAGCCAGGCGGCAGAAGATAAGCCCTGGGAGAACCATCTGTGGATAGCTATCAAGCAGAATCAAGCAGGAGTAGAGCACACACCCAAAAGCCACATACAAGTACTCTGACAATGTAGGTTTTCCTCCTTTTGTGGTTACTTAAGTACAGCCACTAACAAATGAGACATGCAAGCAAGATTGCAATGGCCTGCGGAACACTGGGAAAGGCTTCTTAGCAGGTGAGCACGTGAAATGCATGAAAGCTCATTACATGGAGTGTTTATAACTTGGCCTAAAGGCACTTGGGCATAGCCCTGCAAGGCAGCGACCCCAAAACAGTTAGGGCTTCTTCCTCCTCCACTTACTAATCTAATCTAATCATAAAGAGTATTGTCCCGAGGCAGATAGGTTGGCTTTTTATTGCTTTCTACTCCAGTATATTAAAGAAACCATAAACAATACTGCAAGTGGTCACAAAGCATGACTAATAACGGAACATTGCATGACCTGCGTTTCTCATCCTCTGAAAGCCTTGCCACACTGTAGCTTAACAGCTGCTCTGCAAGGGGTCATGAGGACCGCCCTCTGTGTCAACAGCAAGCGCAGGGAGCAGTGGGCTGATGCAGCAGTGCGCAGCGGCTTGGGGGTTCTGCTGGGACGGGTTAAGGTATTGCATTGCTCAGGCAACTGTAATGGTTTCCAAAACCAGCATCAGATTTTAATGCAGACTGATGCTAGCAAGGCAAAAGTCACTCTGTGACTGCATTGGGCAGTTACTCAGATTGCTGTAGCAGCGTGTGTTTATTTTGGGATGAAAAAGGGAAATCTCCAGCAGGATCAGAGCACTGCTCTGAACTTGGCATGAATTCCAGTGACAGCTTTAAATGACGATGAAGTTGTTTTGATTATAGTCACTTTAGCATCTAGTGCTTCCCTCTTGCAGCTCATCCAGTCCATGTACTCAGGGGCTGCGCCCTGGGGAGAAGTAACCTCAGGAAAAAGTTTTGCATTGGTTGTACCGCTGCTTCCTTGGGTTTGTGCGTAAGTACACAGACCTATCTCTGTCCCACCGGGTTTGACACCCGAGCAAAGGCGCTGGTATGCAGAGCCACTTGTCACACCTCTCAAGCTCCTAATGTAAGCAATCATGGGGGAAAGCAACACACAGACTTCAAAGCACAAAAGAGCCATAGCTGACACTAAGAACAGTGCCAACAGCTGAGATGCTTCTATCCGGAATGTCGTTTTAAGATCATTAATAAATAACTGTACAGCTGTTCTGAACTGGAAAGGAGAGGGATGTTGCACACCAGAAAGACCTCAGTGCCCCAGCAAAGCTCATTCAAGTAACAGACAGTAGATGAACCGAGTGAAACCCTTAAATTGGTTTCTCAGCTCAGACTGGAAAAAGTCAGACGAGCAGCTTCTGGCCAGGAGCAGTTTGACCCCTCGTCTGCAGCTGAAGTTCAGACAGCCCAGGGAACAGCAAGATTTGATGCAGCAGGTGATGGTCTCCACTTCGAGCGCACTGATCCCTTCCTATCTTTACACATTGTCTTTCCTAGAGTCACACCAACAAAAACCACACCTAAGTGGTAGGTTCGTGAACCTGCAAAAGAGAAAGCTGAGAATTTCATGGTCGCCACCACAAACCAAGGGCACTCAGCCAATGAGTGGGTGCCCTGCTAAACTTAGATCAACGAGACTATTTCACAGCAGAGTTCTAACTTCACAGCACTACAGAGGCTGTGGCAACCTTTCAAATCCAAGTATCCAGGAATGTTCTCAGCATTAATCTATATTTAGATGCCTCTCCACATGATTTTTACCATCTTCTGCTGAGTCCAGGTTTCTTGGGATACTGACATCAGCTTTCCAGTGGTATCATCCGGTAACTTACAAGCAGTCATACAGCATTTGCTGTGTTAAAGGCTAAAGACAAAAAACGCTAGATGAAGTACCTTAATTTTGGGGCTTTATGAATACAGTGATGTGTTCTAGATGAGTACAACCCCCTTGAAACACCAGAGAATGTTCTGAACACCTCACAGCCTCACGAAAAGAGTCTCTGGTTGCTTAAACTTGATGCTTCAAAGCTTGAGAAACACTAGGCTGGTATGAAAAGCTGAGTCCTGGGTACTCCACACTGTCCTGAGCAGACTTCAGTGCTAATTACATTTTAAATATTGACCAGAAACATCTGATTAGGCTGCTTTCACATAGACCAGCTGCAAAAGCCAAACTTGCATATACTGTCTTCTTACCTTCCTTACATGTAAAGCACTAAAAAAAATTCCAAGAATATAAAATAAGATTAAAGGCTGCACTGTGCAAACTCACATTGTCCCCAAAAGTGCCTGAAGTAGCTAATACAGCTGAGTGAGTTTCATGGCCTAAACGCTCCTACCCAATTCTCAGTGAAGGTGTGGTCTGGGCTTAGATAACACGCAGAACACTGCTGTGCATACAGATCCACAGTCAGCAGGAGACCAGAAAAATCATCATCCTGCTTGACATGCAGTAAACCGCGTGGAGTAGACTCAAGATTTCACTTGGCCTCTAAATATTGCAGTACTTTGCAGTATTTACGCAATGCTCCAAGTACTTTCTAGACTTCAAACTAGCATATAGAACGAATCCAGAAAAGTGGGCTAGTACCCAAGATGCCCTCAAGAAGCCTTCAGAAGTAGTGCCCCATGGCATCCAGGACTTCTTCGGGCTGAACTTGCCAGCCTAGAGCACTGGGTGAGGC
>Ga0181612_137252_pt1 | contig 18735 bp, 14 predicted proteins | sample HoacroProtozoa21_FD_119630 | JGI IMG/M metagenome (GOLD analysis project Ga0181612, IMG submission 119630) | Hoatzin crop microbial communities from Cojedes, Venezuel. Combined Assembly of Gp0051906, Gp0051904, Gp0051908
GCGAGCCGGAGTCACAACACCCAACCTCCCACCTCCCGCGACGGGGAGGTGTCAGGCGTGACTGGGCCGTGGGTAGGGGTGGGCCCTCCCGGGTCGGCCTAGCCGGAGCCTCCTACGAGCAGGCGAGGCGGGTCGAGCCGCGGCGCTTGAGGGGACGAGCTCCGTGAGGCAGCGCGCGGCCGGCCGAGCCCCGCGTCCTCCCGCGGCTGAGGGGCCAGCGGGCGGGGAGGCGCGGGCGCGGCGCCGAGGAGTCTCCCTCCACGCTTAAAGGGTTGTCCTGCTGGGAAGTGTTAGCCAGTAAAGCCTTTACTGGGAAGGCGGAAACGAGTGGGTGAGTCATTTGGGTGAAATCTTAAATTCTGGGAGCCTGCTCCGTTTAAGATTAAATCTCGCGTCCTTGTGCTTTGGGCACACGGCTGCATCACGGTGGTGTAGTGATGCTTGAGGAATCTGCAACGGGGAAGTTAACGCCGGCGGCCCAGAATCCCTCTTCTGAGCCTTGCTGCGCACGTTCGTTGCGCTGTGCCAGCCCTCGGGCTCGCTGGAGGCAAGCCAGCACCGTCGAGGTCCCGCGACATCGGTGTCACAGCTCAGTCCCTGCTCTGTGTGGAGCTGACGGTGATCAGCGCGTAGCCTCTTTAGCCATTGGCGGGTGTGTGCGTTTGGATTCCTTTGGGTTTTTTTTTTTATTGCGATGTTTTCGCCTGTAAGCCAGAACAGTTAATGAGGATCCCCTGCAGAAAGGCACAAATTACAGCAGTCGCAGGGTTGCTGTAAACTTACCTGGTTTCATCCCAGAGTCAAGGAAGAAAGATGAAAACGGAACCGCAACGCATTTTGCAGCCTTCTGTTTCTGGTTCAAGTACCTGTATGAGAAACTGAGCCCTGCATTTCAATCCAGTTGCTACTGTTGACTCATTTTGTGACCTAAAGCTGGTAACTGAAGTGCTGTGGCTACATATGTAGAAAGAAAATAGTATCAACAACAGGTGTTGAGGTGTTCTTTACCTTAAAAAAAAAAATTTGGTATCTTGAGAAGGTAGGTGCCATAGAAGTGTTAAGTGTTACATGCTGTAGTAGGTGCCTTGAAAAACAATGGCTAAAATGCCGGTAAGGTGAGAACTTAGTAACATAAACTTAAGTCTTTTTGTAATATAGGGGCAAAAAAGTCTTTGTAAACAGTCTGGGCAGGTGTCTTTTCCTCTTCCCTTCCCTCAGTAGCCTGTCTCTCCAGAGATATGGTTTCCAGTTTAATGCAGTTAACCAAAAATCTTCAAATCTTTTCAAGATCAAGTCTGACGCTATGGTGTATACCCAATCTTTGTGGTAGTGAGAAGAGGTCATGGCAGGAACAAAAAAGGCCACCTAGCAGGGAAAAAAGTGTGAAATGTCATTTTTCTGTAATGATTAAAGTAGTCATGGCGGAGGATGTAGAGGTAGGGCTAAGCAGCAAATTTGATTAATCAGTAAGGTGATACTGTCAGCAGCAAACACTCAAAGAGAAAAGAGTTTGAGCTGCATTTCTGAAGGCATTGTATTACAGAGAAGGGAGATAATATGCCATCATTATATTGCTCTAGCATATCCCCCCAGCAATGCTATTTTCTGTTGGTATCCACAAACCACATTACTAGGAAAGTATTGACAAAGCAGTGTTTGCTGAAGCCAAGTGTGACGGAAAATTTAGCTTCTTAAGAAAGATCAAAATACAGGACTTAAGACAACTTGATGCAGGGACTAAGAAGAACTCAGAAATACAAAGTTCTGTGAGAACTGAAGGGTTTTGATTAAATGGGTGAAACAAAGCTGTATGTGGAAGTACAAGTAGGATTAGCTCAACTTAGTTCACAGTGAAGGAAAGGAGAAGGCAATGAGCTCTTTTGCATTGTAGAGTAGTCTTGCTTTGGAAGTAATATTGAACTCACGCTGAACTTGTGGGAAAAATCTTTGCTTTTGGTAGTTACTTTTATATTCAGTTTGACATTGGCCAGGTAGGAGTTCAGAGCTAAAAAGCTTTTACAGCTCTAATGTGTCAGTTTCGAATTCTTCAGCACTGATAAGCCAATATGTAGTAAATAAGTGTGATTTTGTCTGATGGATTGCAATGAAGATCAGTCCCCAAATACAGCTGTTGTTTCCTCATTACTCCAAGCAGAATATAATTAACATTGGGTTAATTCAAAATTTTGGAAAACTCTAGGATTGTGTATGTCAGACATCTTGTTCAAAGCTTGGGTTTTCTTTATGCATGCGTCTAGGCGAGTAGTTTCTTCACACGCTCCTGATCCATTCTCCTCACCTTTCCACTCTTCTGAAAGAGTGTAGATAACCTTACTGGGGACAGGGCAGGAATCCATGGGACAAAAAGGGCATGTTTGTCACAAAGCTGAATGCTGCCTTCTTGTACTACCACTCCCTCAGGTCAGGAAGACTGAAACGAAGGCAGGCTATACTTCTGTCTGATTTTTTTTTTTTTTAAAGGAATGTTTATCCAGTTTGAAGATCCTTTTATCAAAGAAGAAATTATAGTTTATTCCTCTGCAGGACAAGTCTTTTATTTGCCTAAAGAGAAACGTAAAAGGTTGTTGAAACTGTGACCTTGCATGCGTTTTTTTATATGCCAAAGATTCAGAGTCTGTTGCAGAGCAGAAGTGAAGCTCTCAATCAGTCTGCTTCTGAAATGCTTAATTATACAAATTGTACAGCGTTGTTGCTGCAATAACAGTCATACAAGGCTCTATGAGCACATCTACCACTGCAGCTGAAATATAACCGATGAGTAATGTGGCCAGCTTAATGAAGTAGTAGCAACTTGAACAATTGGAATTTCCATTACTTGTTTCCTTCCGCCTTATTTTAGCATTGACATTAGTGGTTTTATTTCGTTCACTTAATGGCTATGCACTCCCAAGCATGCCGTTCTACCTTTCCTAAAGTCAGTTCACTGTAATACAGCATGGTCTCCTAGCATATGTGAATTGTTTCCGCTAGTGTAACGTCTCTGACGTAGCTGTGGAAGGACGGCTCTGCTCAGGCTCCGAGGCGTTTGCTGGAGGTGGCAGCACTCTCCTCTGCCGCAGAGCTCACGGGGCCTGGTACCCATCCAGCTTCTGCACAACTGTTCCCATCAGTCAGCTGGGGACAGCGCTGGGGGGACCTGGTGAGCTCTGGACAATTCTCCGTTTTGATACCTGTAGAGAAAATGTCACCCTGCTCCCAGAATATGTTTTTTTCTTTAAACGTCGCTTCTTCCACCAGTAACCTCATCTGACTCAGCACAGCATCTGTCTGAAGGGAGGGAGCTAAAGCAAGTCATGAATTTTGACGTAGCTGGAGAATGTAGGGAAGAAGGCACACCAAGAGAAACAAAATACTGTTATTTGAACAAACAAAAAATTATTTTTGGAACAGTCTAGTAGGCAGTTATGTAAAGCAAATAAAACCTAATCTAAAAACTGCAAGCTTCTGAAAACAAGGGGGTCGTGTATTATGTACACGCAGTTTATTTCATCCTCAGTTTCCCAACAGGTTTAGCTGGGGTTTGTGCTGATAGCTGTGATGGCACTGTACCTGCTGCACCAACCCAGTTCCTGGGTTTGCTCTGGGTGTTTGACATGGCAAGAACACCTGTGCTTCTCACCTTTGAAAACAGGGCAGGGTTGAAGTAGTCATCTGGGTGGATCACCAGCTTTCTTATTTAAAGGCTGATTGTATTACAAGTCTGTAGAAGACAAGTGAGACCTATGCTAAGAGTGGCCCCAACAAATGAAGCCGTGGCTAAAGCATGAGCTTCTTTACTGTTTGCACTTCATTATTAGGCACAGAGCTTTATCCAGGCATGCACAGGGGAAACAAACACAGGAGGGAAGGGACTTGGAGAGGCTTGGAGAAAAAAAACTGAGGAATATTTTGACTCCAAAATGTAACTGGTAGTGATAGCGCAGGCAATGAAAGAACAGTGGTCCTGTTGTGTTGAAGGGAATGTTGGCCAGGACACTGACATATCCTCTACACTTTCTACTTAAAAGTGCCAAGCTGAGCTGGACGTTCATGCAGACACAGACAGAAACCAAAGGAGTAGGAACAAGTGACCTCAGTTTAACATTTCATTCAAATGACGGTGCCCCTAATGAGATTACCACTCTAGCTTCCTAGGACACCACCCAGCCTGAAGGATCTCACAGACCCTTTCAGATGTCCTAAACTGATAAGCAAATGGCATGTTATGTATGTGAAAGTAGGACAGAAGCACATAGTGTTTGATTAAGCAGCATCCCTGTTTCTTAATGCTTAGCTCTGTTCAGCTTGATGTCTGTGCAGTTTTATTCTGTTCTGGGCTTTGCTCCCCCCCTCCGCCCCTTTTTTTTTATTCTTTTTATTTTTTTAATGCAAAATGACTGAAGATTTAAGTATAGGAATGTAACATGCACAGAATTCACAGTCTATAAAGATATAACCTCTCTTCTAATACTTTTTTCTGTGATACTATCTGTACTAGTCAAACAATGACTTGCTATGTTTATCTTACTCCTGTTTTTATTCCATTCTCCTGAACCCTTGAAGTGGAGCCAAGAAAGGGCACTAAAAACAGTGAATTCCTAGGAAAGAGAATAGTGCAATGGGGATTTACCTGCAATCTTTTGTGTGCGCATTTTTAAAAATAAAGAAATAAATAAAAACATCCATTACCAGCATTCAGAAAGAGACCTACTGGATAAACTGGCAGGCTTGAAAACTGCTGTCTGAAGTGCAAAAAGTTAGTTTTGCCTCCCCTCAAAGTAATAGTCCAAACATCACTGGTTGTGGCCTCGTATGGAGTATCTGTTATTGTAAATGTGCCGATTCTCTGAGAATCGGAAGACAGAGACGTCAGAAACCCATTCTCTTTTCAAGCTGTGTGTCGCTATCTGTGTTGATTTTGGTTTGGGCCAGTTCTGCTGGCTGAGTGCAGCCTTCACTGAAATCCATGTGAATTGCCATGGTTTAATTTGGACTTCTGACTAACAAATATGGTTATGTGGTTTAGTCTAGTATCTATATGGAGCATAATTATTCTCTTGTACAAATGGCTTTTTTTCGCCACTCTAAAGACAAAACAAACAATTCTGTTGCCTCATGATTTTGAAAAATAATATATTGACCATCTCCTCAGATAAAGACTGAGTCCCTAGTAGTGTTTGCTCTCTGCCGTATCACCATCAGTTTTTCTATTGCATTTTAAGGTAGGTGTTTGGGCAGAGTGACCTATTATCAGCGCTCAAACTGAGCTGCCTCACTCTAGTGCATTTTGTGGTTTTGGTTCTTTTTGATTATTACAGTAGAACCCATGCTTTTTCTTTGGGTTTTTTTTTGTTGTTGTTTTTTTTTCTAGTGTAATGGGAATTTCTTTGTAACTGGACCGTAAAGGTGAGGATGCTGCAGAGATACAGTAGAGTGGTTCTGGAGGTCCTGCACATATTAATGACTTGAAAGGAGTGAGCCATATTTAATGCTTATAGCTTTATCCTGAGAGCAGAAGCTTTTTGTTTGTATCTGTAGTTCTGCCAACAGCTTCTCCCCTTCCCTTGTTCTCTGTATTTTAGCTGTTCCCAGTCTAAGGCAGAAATGCTATCCAGCGTTACTCAGCAAGGGTTATAAAGTTTTATGAAACACCTAACAACTGGAATATAAATGATGAAAAATCAAGGAATGAATTAAGGAAGCAGTTAGCTAGCTATTTGTATTCTTAGCCTTCCACTCAAGTGTCGTGCCTTTAGAAGACTTGTATTGAAATAATGAGATAGGTATGTAGTGCAACTGTACTTTTGCCACAGGAATTAAATGCTGGTTAGAAATAACCCATAATATCTCTGTCTGCTTTCAAAGAGAATAAATTTTAATTTTCCTTTGAGAAAGCAAGGGCTATGGAACCAAGAGCCAAACATGAAGTTGTGGGGGTTTTTTTTGTGATGCTAAATGCGTGTAGTGTATACTTTTTTCGGTTTAACAAACCAATGCAGAAGGCAGCAAACACTCTTTCTTGGTGCCTTTCTTGCTACATATGGAAAGATCTATGTAAAAAGAACTTGTTTGTAGTACATTATGTAGCACAGTGCAATAAACATATGTTCTGAAGCAGAAGTTACAAATGGCTATGTAGTTGTTAACAGGTTAGTAAAGAGATTTGGATGTTTGGGATTTTAGCATGGGATTTTGTTTGCTTGTTTTATTACAAAATGTGTTTTGCCCATAAAGTAACTGAGCATGAAGAGGGGCTTGAGGAGCCTAGAAAGATCTGTCCTCTTCTCTGGGGGCTATATTAGACCTCTGAGTCATGAAGTCTTTGCATAATAGGTGTCTGGTTACAAACCTTTTATGGGCCCTGCTCAGCTGGGTTATCAGCATCTGCATTATAGCTCCCATCTATTCTTAGGTGATATCGCAGCACGACAGAACAGGCAAGGCAGAAAGAGAATTGCTTTCGTTGTGTAAAACTCTTCCCTTTTCTCATTCTGTATTTTCACGCTTTCTCTGTCTACCCCATCCTTCTGTTCTGCAGTGCCTTGTTGCTGCCTTGTGAAAGAGGTACAAAATGGCTTACAGCGTGACTCTGAATGGACCTGGACCATGGGGTTTCCGACTGCAAGGGGGCAAGGACTTCAACATGCCCTTGACCATCTCCAGAGTAAGTGAGCAAAAAAACTTCATTGAGCTTTTTTAGGTTGGAAAATAGCAGTGAACTAGTCATATGTACACTCTGACCTGGCCTAGCAAAGTAGAGAATCATTGCAGCTAGGTATGAATAAAGAGAATATGATGTTGACTTTAAATATACCAGTTCAAGGTACAGCCTGGCATTGATGATGCCTCAGGAAGACAGTTCTGGTTAGTATATTTTTAAGAATGATGATACTGTCTCTTTTAAATAAGCTTCCAGTTCTATTTTGTAGAGTGTTGTCTTTTTTTCTGCTATAGGGGCCTCACTGCTGTTGTCTGTTTGAGGGGAAGGGAGTTGAACAACTGTGAACGGAAATATAAAACTGTATTTCTAGAAAATTAACATGTAACTGCTTGTAAATACATGAAGTCTAGGTGTTAGAACTGGGCAAAGATAGAGATACACGTCCCCTCTTTTTTTTTGGGGGGGGAGGGGAGCAATAATTGGATGAAAATTAGACATGTCAAGCAGAAAACTCAATAATGCTTAAAATACAGTCTTAAATTATGCAGAAGCCTTCCATGTGCAGCTGACAAACAGCATGTGATTTAATAATTAATTACCTAGTGTGTCTGTCGATTACAGATTAGTCCATTTATTTCTTAGCCATCTTTTTTTCTTTTATCTCCCCTAAGAGCAATATTTTAAGGTGTTGCAGTAGAGTGTTCTTATTACCTGAATTAGCTCAGCTTCTTAAAAAGTTTTTAACATTGGATGGTTTTCAGGAGATTTGTGTTTCCCTTACCTACCTTTCTTTTATCAGACTAGATAGTTCTGTGTACCTTCTGATTTGGGAACTCTGCTTTCTGTTACATCTTGCAGCTCCCTCCTCCTTTTCTTTCCTTTTTTCTTTCTGACAGTCTCAAATCTGTTCCAAAATGTTCAGATCTTTTTAGAGACGTCTGGTTCCTCCACAAATCACCTGCAGAAGGCTTATTTTGCTGTGCAATAACAAGAGAGGTTACTTACATAACAGTGTTTAAAAGAAATACCAGAATGATTTAATCAGACAAACAAATAGAATGCAAACAAAAGATCTGCTCCACTGAAAAAAAAGCCACCTACAGCACTTCGAACACTGTTAACTTTGAGAGTCTGACTGAAAGTATGTTAAATTGCGGGTACCAAATTGATATCCTTGCAACAATCATGATTCAAAGTCATCAGTGAGCTTCTGAACTCTTAACTACCCTATTTCATATCCACACTGCAAAGCTCTGTCTTATTTGATCTTCCTTATTCTTATGCACAATATTCCTTTCTCTGTAAACAGAGCCATATTTACCTTAATCTTAAGACCTGTGATGATGAGAGGACCTTTTCATAGCCCCTTTTTGCAGAAGCAGCATGGCAATTGCAAAGAAGGCTGTTTTGTCAGTGTTAATAAAAATAAACAAACAGAACCCTACAAAACCTCCCCCCTGCCCACAAAAATAATCTCACTTCATAAGCTTATGCTAACTTCACTGTCGTAAATAGTTTTGATGCTTCTTTCCTTATCCCACCGAAGGTAAGTACAGAGAGGTGCCAATATATTTCTGCAGGTATTTTCATGACGCTTTTCAGCCTGCACTATATGGTCTTGTTTTTTTGTCATGCCTAGAGGTTGTCAGTCAAGAGCTGTGTCTGTGGCACTTGCACTGTGTATGACACAATCAGAAATTAAAAAACAGTTGTTTCCCAAAGAACCTATTGTCTCAGATTATAATCTCTTTAAGTATACTCACTGTGCCCAAAGGCTATATGATTCTCATGAGGCTTTTGAAAGCGTATGATGAAGGGGAGTGAAACTGCAGTGACTGGATTCCCAGAGGTGTGGAGGAATTACCTCTTCACACAGCTGGTTGCATTTCCAGCACTAGAAGTGTCAGAAAACACTGTTAAATGGTTTGAACTCTTCCCCAGTGAGGTCCAGTTTTTAGCTGGGAGCATTGCTTTGGGATGGGATTGAGTTTTGTAGCCTGCCTTAGGTGGGAAAAGCAGGCATGTGGAAATGAAGATAGCCTTGGTTGTGACATTTTTTTTAAATTGCAACACAGTCTCATACTTTGATGATAATATTCTTAAAGTCTATTTTTTCTTTAGCATCTTTCACATAAATATATCCCCAAATAGATCAGATGTTCCCCTTAATCAGCAATTTGCAGTCATAAGTGAGGTGACCTGTGAACTCAGCCATAGTTGCAATCTTACCATGGGGGCAAACGGAAAGCTGTATTCTCAAAATACATCTTGGAGGTGAGGAGAAGGGAAGAAAAGTGTGAGGAAAATCCACTTCTTGGGAAGGCCACACCGCTCTAAATGTTGGCAGTGGGTGTCATGCACTTATTCAATAGACTGTGTTTGATCCACAGTTGCCCTGAGATGGAATTAGACTTTCTATGTGCAGGATGAGCGCTAAACCCCAAACATTTCAATTTGAAGGGTCTTATAATTGCTTTTAATACCAGATGTGCCATGACCCTTTTGCCTGCATATGCATAGTATCCCTCTATGCAGGCAGAACCTGATAGGGTTTACATGTGGACATGCTCATTATACTCTAACTGCCCCCAAGCAATAAGGCTGTCTGTGGGTGGGCCGCAGAGAACAGAAAGATTGATCCTTTTTCATGGAGGCTCTGTGCTCTTCTGTCATGCCACAAGTCATGCAGTGAGAGAGTTGCCCCTGAGCTCCTGAGAAAGATGACAGCAACAGTCTGCCACACTGGGGTTGCTCATCCCATCTGTAGTCTTACACCTGCATGTTTCCAGGGACCTTCCTGAAAGGGAAAGCTAGTATTGGGGTACTAACCTAGCCCACACTGAGACATAAAGTGGGCACCCTGGACTTAGGAACTTGAGCTGTGGCTTAGCTGTCTGTTGATCTGCATTCTGTCAGCCAGCCGCTTACAATTCCCAAGCAGCTTGCACTTCTCCACCTGAGAAGCAGGGGAGAAAACCTGAAGGTCTTTGAAGCCTACTGACAAAAGCACAATACAAGATTGTGGCATTGCTAATGCTTCTGTTCAGGAAAATGCTCCTAATACAGTGGGCGAGGAAGGGATTACTCAGAGGTGTTTGGCACAACAGTTCACTTTTAAAGGACTCTTCAGAATGCTGGCTGGGACATTGTATTTTCTTTCCTTCAGGTAGGTCCAGGTGATCAGCTCACTGCTGCATAGTCAACAGCATATGACACAGGAGTCACAGTCAGTTAGCTGGGTGACAGGTGAAGATGTGTTCCCCTGAAATGGATTGTTCTGCCTATCTGTTCTCTATCTAAAAATAAGTGCCTGACTAATGTAGGGGGATGGGGACAGGAAAAGAGGAGACAAAAACACTTGGAGAAGAGTTAAGGTCACTCTGCAGCTTTGACACTCCTTTAACAATGGCATTAGAAAACAATCTGGGAAAATTTAAAAATATTTTTCTAGTCCCTGCCCTGCAGACCATCCGACCCTCTAGAACAAATTCTGTCATGAGATGTCATGGGCAGATAGCAGATGTAGGAAAACAGTATTGACAGATTCTTAGTAAAGCTGAGCATCTGTCAGTCTTAGTGAAATGAATGGCACTTGCAGGTTGTTGGTAATGCTGAGACCTGTCACCAGTGGCGTGATCATATGCATAAATCTGGTCTTTCCAAATTGATGTGGGCAGCAAAGCAGGTTATTTTCTCCTACTGCTTGCATGAACTGTCTGGAAGCAAGTAGAATTCATTAATTTTATAGACCTACTCCTCTGTAAGAAGGCTTTTAGTCATAGTTAATTATTTAAGTGCTGTGTTGCCTTGTTGCCTAAGACAGTATGATTGTACATGGATGGGCGCAATAGCAGAGCCTCTTCACGAATTTGTGAATGACGATTGCTGAACAGCAAGCTTTTTGTAGCGAGAAAGACTGGCTTGCAGGTGATGCAATGAGCTGAAAGGTATGCAAGAATTATCATCATCTGAGATGGCAGATATATAATGTAGAACAGTGCAGTAACTCACAACTGGTATATTCACACTGTCGTTATCCATACAGTTTTGTATTTCCTAACAGAGGATTTTTTTAATGTTTCTGGGTTTCAAATCAAAAGCCAGATCCTGAAGCTGAGGGAGACAGTGTTTAAACAAGTGTTAGATAACTATCCTGGCTTTATGCTATGAAGTGAAGAAGTTGAAATCTGATGATGACGTAAGTGCAGTGAGGGGAAACGGAAAACACTAATAGGAAAAAAATGAAATTAGCTGATCTGTGTACTTTCTCTGATATAAGCAGCCTGAAACAGCTCTTTGTAGGGGGGAAGACCCTATTCTAGCATTTTGCAGTCCATGTCTCTGGAGGAGCAGGAAGGCTTTTCTCACATTTGTTGGGCTCCTTTCTTTTACCAGCATCTTTTCCTGACAACCTCCTGTCTGTCCTCCACTCCCTAGCATACAAATGTCAATCTCTCGCTGTGACTGCTTTTCCTTTAGAGGAGCTACATGAGAGTCTTAATTTCCTTTTGGCCTTATTGCATGTGGGGTATCAGTGCATTACAGCAGGCACGTGATGGGCAAAGGGAGTCCCTCTTGGCTTTTTTTCTTCTCTTCCTGAAGGCAGGGAAACCTCAGATTATCTGGGTCAGGCACCATGCATTCTGCAACTCTCATTTGAATGGCCATGTGATGCTGTACATAAATTGTAACCAGAAGAGTGAAGTGTACCTACATTAACTGTACTGAAGAAATTTAACAAGTTCCCTTGAAATGTTGATTCCACATCACCTGTTAAGCATCCATCTCTAGTGAATCAAACTGCTGAGTAGTTGCCCTACAACTACAACTGCAACTTCGAGAGGTTTTGTTTCGTTCCACATGTGAAGTCCTTCACAATACTAAAAGCCATATATTAGTATTTATAATAGTTGATGTGCTACAAAACCAATAGGTAAGTCTCATGTCCTCTAAAAGCCGTCCTTTTTAAGTACTATTCAGTAGAGATGTTTCCTTTCTCCCCCCAAACTCAGATGACACTGAGTCAACTTCTGAGAGTGGGAGTGAGCTATTTAATGTAATGACTGTCCTATGTCTAGATAAGCTGTAGTAATTTCTTATGCATGGGTGGTTTCACATTCTTCCAGTCTTCTACAATTTAACTCAAAATAGTTCCTTGTGAGAGGAAAATATAATACTTCCAGGCCAACTGTTAAGAACACTCCAAAACTTTCCTATATGTTGTTGATAAAACAACTGTTGTGTGGGTATCAGCATTGCTTTGGGATAATCTGCTGAAGCTGGAGATCACTTCTTCAGCAACAGTCACCCCATACAAAGTTAAAGCATTCTGAATTTTGTTACATGCAGCCATTTGTCGTATGTATGGATGTGTCAGGATCATGAGAGAATGCTAGTTACTTTAGATGGTATCTTTGCTTTCAAACTAATTTGCAAGCCAGTTCTGGTATGTTTACAGTCACGGTTATCAGAAATGATTGCATTTCTGTGAGCCTGAACTCTACAAGTAACTCTAAACCTCCTGATTTGGTATTGTTTATTTGAGATGTTCCAGTAGTCAGCACCTACACTATAAATGACAGTTCAGAATATAGGGCATTTGTGTGATACAGTTGCATCTCTTGTCAAACACGAGTGGCATGTGTATGTTGGACAAGGATGGAGGGAGCAAATTCTCTGGTTGCATTCTTTTTAAATAATATTTATTGGACCAGAGAAGGAGATGGGTTCTGGGGCCTGGGGATCAGAATGACCCTGGATATTGGGGATTTGATTCAAGTCTCTGCTCTGAATAAAGCAGAATAGGTTTAAACTTGGCGGTGCAGGTGGTCAAGAGGTAAGGCATTAGTCATTCTGAGACAGGCAACATTCTTTGTCTTGATCATAAATACTGTATCAGGTCTGAGGGGTAATCCCAATGGATGTTTCACGTAAGCTGCTAACACTTAAAGAGAAGGTTTGATTTCAACAAATACCTTATTTTTGTAATACAAAGCAGTTCCAGCACAAGATGTGCTTTTTTCCTTTCTGCTTAAACAGTCATGATCTAAAAAGCTGTTGTCTTCTTTCCTTGCAGAAAGTGTTCTGAAAAATCTATGCAGCTTATTGTTGTACCTTTAAACTCAGGATTTTTTGGGGAACAATCCTTTAAGTATATTTTTATTTAAATCTTAGCATCATAATGCAATGTGATTTGAATGCATGTGCTGTACTTGACCAGATAACTTTCAGGAAGGATATGGAGATAACTACAGCTCTTGGTCAAATTATTTCTTCTTTAAATCAAATATGAGCTTGGAACTGAAAGGCAGCCCCTCTTGTCTGTCTGTGTGATGAAAGTAATCCCTAAAGACTAAGCTCACTGCTGAAGGCCAGAGGTATATAAGGAGCATTATGGACTCTGAACAGTATCTGTGCAAATATCGTGCATAGCTCTGTCTAAGGTTCTGTATCTCAATTCTGTCTGTGTTTTGAATTTCAGGAGAAACATTTAGACCTCTTAGAATGTAGGCCACATTAATACAAATAATAGACTGTAATAGCTGAGGTACTGCCTTAAATGGTGTTACATCATCAGACCTGCTGCTCTGACTGTTCTGACCTATAATACATAACCGGTAGGTTTTGAAGCCCACCCTTTATTTCATCTGCTAAATGCAGCTTTTCTCTTTGGGGTGTGATTGTATCTGAATCATGATCAACACTCGTGTGGCATTATCCATGAAAAGAACTCGGTGTGTGAAATAATGGGGCTGAATGGCATCTGTGCAATTACCAACTCTGTTATAAATACTGTCAGTATTTCTTTGTGCTAGCTTTACTACTCATGCCAAAAAACCACTCCATAGTAACTTGGCAGCTTTCTCTCCTGCAAAAGGGAGGTGAACATAACCCTCCCCTCGAACAGGAGGCATAGTGTTCACTGTGAGAAACAGAGAAGTTCACAAGTGGGGATAACCATAGTTATTGTGTCTTTATGGAAGAGGAGGAAAAGGTTTCTTAACCTAAGGAAACAGGTCCACAATTCAAATGAGTTACATTTTTTTTTTTTTTTCTTGTTTTAACAATGTTCCCTGGCAACTGGATATTCTGGTCTGAAAAACTGCTCAGCCTTTGACCTAGAGTTTATTTAGTTGAGAATATAGTTGATATAGTATATCAGGAAGTCCTCAATTTACTTAATAATAATTAAAGTTAATAATTTTGCAGATCCTTTAGAACCAGTAAACACAGCAGGAGGTAACCATTAAATCATGAATTTAAAGCTACTGAACTGTTAGTGCTTTATAATGCACAATAAGCTTTTTTCAGGTAGAACTTTTTATTAGTGTCTGCTGTCTGAACTCAGTAAATGGCTGTCTTCATAACACAACTGATAACTCTGTATTAGCTCCACTGTGAATACATTATTGCAAAATGTTCTCCAGTAGGTGGAACACAAAGAGGAAAATTGGGTCTGCAAATATTTTAACAGTAACTTTCTATACTAGCAACAGCAGTTCCCATCTGGTCACTCTTGTTGTCTGATTAGTAGTGTAAAGAGTATGTTATTTTATAACTCTATAAAATGTGGGTATTTAAAAAAGCTAAAACTAAACCTTCAGTAGCACTCTGAAAGTATCAAAGTGGTCTACGAAATGCAATGGTCTTCTTTGCAATCTAGCATTCATAGTAGACTGGAGATAGCTGAGAACACAATTTGATATAGTTTATTTATTTTGTGTGTAACTAGAAGTTTCTGCACATAGGGATCTGAGATGCCACCATTGTAATGCATAATATAGCGTTAAATAGGGTCCAATATAATATGCGATACTGCTTTTCTTTTTTCACTGGGTTTTGTTGCAGGAACAGCTTGATGTTCAATGTGCAGATAAGTTATTGATTCCCATTGAAAGATCATGAGGAAGGAGGGAATTTTTTGCTGAACATGGTTAAAATCAATACTTGTAATTCTTGAGGAAACAAATTAATTCAAAATGGTGTCCAGTAATGTCAGCTATGGTATGCTTTGAAATGAATAATGATAATTGAAAACGGATGGATTATACAGCATGTTAAAGGGCTGTTTCTTCTGTACTAGTGTAAGTAAAGCCTTAATAAAAACGTTACCTGAAAGTGAAATCTCAGAATAGGCTTTTTGTTACAATTGTCTGAATTTTTAAATCCTTATTTGGTGAAAGTATGGAAATGGCACTTCATAAAGAATTTAATTCTTGCCAGTACAGAGTGAGGACAAGGATATTAGTGTGCTGTTCAGTCCCATTGCATTGACCAATAATTTACAGAATATCACACATTTAAAAGCAAACAGTTATCACCTGTCAAAATGTGTTGTGTAGATAAGAAAAAAAGGATGTATTTTACTTAGCTGCTATCATAACTTAGGGGCCTAAGTGAAATAAAAACTTGACCATATGAGCCATCAGCCTGAAGCTGGCCCTGAGGCTTAGCCCAACTTTACTGTTGGGTATCCTTTGGGAACCATCCTAAAAACTTCCATTTTCAGGTCCATGAACAGTATTTTTTTCCACCAAAAATGTGAAGCTGTTTCTATGTTCTTCTGAGAGATTTCACAAACATAAGCACCCAGCTCTTATTTATAAGGGGAAGAAAGAACTTTTTTTTTCCACCCACTGACTTGGAGTGTAAGCACTCTGTGTTTTCTGGAATTAGATATCCTGAAAATAATTAGTTTCCAGTTTACAAATGGCTCCAGATGACATCTTGAACGTGCTTCATACAAGGTGACTCCTCTTTTTGTTAGCAGTGGCTAGCAGCCATTTTTCCAGAAAGTCAGTGAGATCCTGCTCTGCTTTTAGGAAGATGTAATGGGTCAAATGTCTTAAAGGCGTGCAAATCCCCTGGCAAGGGTAGAGTTACTTTCTGCACCTCCCACACACGTAGCTGGTGTTGTGATCATCTGTGCCACAGGTGTTCAGTGCCTGGACACTGTGCATAAATAGATTTTAACCTTTCCCCAAAATCCTTCCAAATATACTTGATTTGTAGCAATGGCAGCTGAGGATTAGGAGGAACTCAGTCTTTCATGTGCTTGTACCATATCCCCTCCTTCCCCTTGCTCAGAGTCCAAATTCCAGCTGCTGGGCTATTTTGGCTCCCTCATTTGGTTAGCCATACTTGTTAATACACATAAACCCTTATTCTCATTAAAGGTACCAGGCTTAAGGGCGCACGCTTAACTTTAAACAATTTATGGCTCTTCAGTTTAAAGCCAACATTAGTGACAATTAGTCTTAGTGGCATGAAGAAAAATAACTGTAAGGCATTGTAGTCCTTATTATACCTGGTTAGGGTGCCATGCACACTCTTCAGAAGCCCCTGGGATTCTCATGCTATATTTAAAGCATCCTGTAACTTAGGAAGCTATTTTAAATTGGAACGAATGTTACATTTACCTCAAGCTTCTGGAATGGGACATGGCATCCAAAACTCCAAAAATACTACATGTAACCCCAGATTCTGGTACGTAGTGCCAAATCAGAATGCTCTGGTATTAGGGTGAATTTGGGCTGCCTTTTCTTGATCCTGGGGGTCACTGGGACCATCCTGCTCTATTTGAGAATGTCAGCATTCTCTCGTTACCTAGTCATAGCTGGTTCAAAAATGGCCAAGGGCAGTTGATATTATGGCAGGTGTTTAAAAAAGAAATAGGCAGCTGAAACAAGATGTTGTCTTTCATCAGAGCTGGCTAAGATTAACTACTCTAGGAAATAAATGTGTAGTCTTTCTGCTAATTTTTTGACGGGAGTTGCAAAGTACAAGTACCCTCCTGAACTACTGTCAAAATTGCTTTCCTATATAGAAGATTCTTGTCTCACTTGTTTACTTAAATTATCTGACAAATTATTCAAAATTAAATGCTTTTGCCAACTGTATGGGGTGGATGAGGATCTCTATTACATGTCTGCTTTGCTTTCTTGATGGCAAGAAGTGGTCTAAAGTCTAAGGGTCAGCTTGTTCAAACAACAACAAGCCAAGCCTATTACAACAGTTTAATTGCCTACTGCTCCGTACTGCTGCTTTTCAGTGTAATATTTCTAAAATTAAAATGTGTGCTGTGTTGGCAATAGTTGTCAGTAGTTCAGGATGAGCGCGCAGAGTTTTAGGTAGCAGGCTGTTGGAGGTAAGCCCCTGATGGAAAGAGTGAACAGGCCATTAGGCTGGCAGAAGTGTTTGGCAGTTTCTTCCCTGAGCCATGGCAAAATTATCCTCTCCTTTGAGGGAGGAACTATGCCACACTTCAGAACTCTGGGCCTTAGCTCTAGCAGCTGGCTTCAAGGACAAGTACTGATATTGCTGTAGTCTTGTGGGAGTTGTCTTGTGCTGTTGGCTCTTGGCGTTCATCCTTGCTTCATGTGGAATGGTACTCTGCTGTCTCCTTCTTCCATACGCCTGGAATGCTGATGTGGGCTTCCTCCCCTGCCTGCCTTTCCTTGCCCTGCACATTCTCCCTCCTCGGAGTCTGCCATCCTTTCTTTGCTCCCAGCTTTCGATGGTTGTTCAGATTAAGTGCACTGTGAGCAGAGGAGCAATGAGATGAAGACTGCATTTGGAAAGTGAAAGTTGCAGACTCTTCCACAAGGTGTTTTCATTTCTTATAAAATAGTGAAGGGAAAGAGAAAAAATACACAGGTGCAGGAAGGAATCAGCTAAACAGTGTAACTTCTGGAGGTGCACAGCTGCTCTGTGTGTAGCTGTGGGGCTTCCTCTTTCTCTGATTACATGCACTGCTGTGTTAAATAGTCGTCTTTACCCTGTGTTGGGGAACCCAAGCTGCAAGTAATACCAATGTAATTTCTGTGTTGAGAATAGTGTATATCTCTACTGAGAATTTCTGGAAGAGACTTGCTTCCCTTTACAACCATACATCCTATGGCCCACAAAACGATGTTTTTGTCCTGCGCATCAGCAGTTCCCTCTTCCAGCATTTCTGAGCTTAAGTTTCTGCAGAGCTTTGCTTCCTCTCCCTGCAAAGTATCATTTGAGACTGTAATCTTCAACTTTTTCTCTGAAGAAAATATGCTGAGCATAGATAGTAGTACACATTAATCTTCTTTAAAAAAAAATAATAAAAGCAGATAGTGGTTGTGAACATTTCTGTAAGTTCTTCATGGCAAAACACAGGAATATGTGCATCTTTTCTAAGCCCATGTTTTATCTTCTGAGGCTAATATTTACTTTATTGGATGTCTATAAAACATTCTTTAGGTGACCTAAAGAAGTAGGCAAATGAGAAAACGTTAAAAAAAAATATCTGCCCTGCAGGGTAACAGCAATAACAAGTTTTTGTGGAAATTGTGCCCTGCATGTGTGTGCTAAACATCAATGGAAAGACCCCAAAGACTCGCATCAAAAAGGTCTGGATCTTCAGCTGGCACAAATCTAGGATTTCTTCTTTTATACAATATGGTAACATGTTTTGAGCTTTGGGAGTCTGAGCTGAATAAAGTGGGGGAAAGAACAAAGCAGAATAAACCTTCTGTAAGCTCTAGAGAATTCGTGAATTAGATCAGTTTTAATTTCAGTTCCATTTCATCTAGACCCAATTCTAATTCCTTTCCTAGCACGAATGGGAAGATGTCTAAGGATCGATAATTTACATGAACAGGGTTGCTTGCTATCTGGAAGAATATGAAGTGAGGAGTGATTGGATTTTCCCAGTGTGTGTGACTTGTCATAGAGGTTATCCCAGCTTGTGGGAACATTCCTGGTAACAAAAAGTGATCATCACTTCCACAGTATTGAAGACATATTTGCAGTATGATTGACAAGATGAGGAGGTGGTATGTCATTTCTTTGCACATCGAGGGACTGGCAGCGAATGAAACCAAAACTAGAACTTAGCTGCTTTATTTATCCCTTGAACAGGTGCAGTACAAGCAGCTGCAATAAGATCTTTTATACATTCCACCCACGATTCCCTGGAGTTCATGTCTTCTAAAGACAACCTGGAAAGGAGGCAGGACACTCTCTTGTACAGTATTATAAGTACAGTGTGAGATGCTGATCCTTCCCATGGGGAAGGAATCAAAAACTGGATCTGATTTTCA
>Ga0181612_114113_pt1 | contig 18734 bp, 12 predicted proteins | sample HoacroProtozoa21_FD_119630 | JGI IMG/M metagenome (GOLD analysis project Ga0181612, IMG submission 119630) | Hoatzin crop microbial communities from Cojedes, Venezuel. Combined Assembly of Gp0051906, Gp0051904, Gp0051908
GGAGGTTGTGGAGTCTCCTTCACTGGAGATATTCAAGACCCGCCTGGACGAGGTCCTGTGCAGCCTGCTGTAGGTGCCCCTGCTTCGGCGGGAGGGTTGGACTAGATGACCCACAGAGGTCCCTTCCAACCCCTACTATTCTGTGATTCTGTGATTCTGTGATTCTGTGATTTCAGTTTTAGAAGGAAATATCTGACCACACACAAAAAATATTTTATTAAGAAAATAGAATTGAAATTATCTGCCTCATGTCAGCTGAGCATTAATCTGTACCTGAATTGCTTGTATGTGTGTGCTGTATTACGGCATATATAGTCCGGCGAAGGAGCCCAGCTCACAGAACACTGTGGGATCGCGAGGTGCTTTTCACTACAAATCTTATGATATACTGCTGTGGTTTAAAGAAACTGCGGGTCATTATTCAGTAAAGTAAAAATCAAGTACTTCAAGCTTTCTGTTTTAATCTCATCCAGAAACAGGGCATTTTCTTTTGCCCCATTCAGTACAAAATCAAATATTAAAAAGTATTTGCTCCATAAATTGTAACTTTGAACAACTCCAATGAGTATTAACACCAAACTATGTAGCTTCACTGGAAAATTAAGCATGGTCCAAGAGTCTGATTAGTTGGAAGATGGATTTTACAAACTGAACAGAGAGGTATAACTTGGTTGTCTGCAGGAATGAGTTAGTGGATCTGATGATGCAAGGACTCTTACCGGCTTGTATGCCTAGATTCCTGTTTCATCTGTGCATCCTGGAGTCATTCTCAGTGCAGTCTTCTGTTCTGAGAAGACTTCAGGACACGTCTCAAGGGACATAGATCAAGGAGTGCTCTCAAGGGCCATAGCTCCCCAAATTTCCATGTATTCATATTGGTTCACACAAGTTACTTTCTCCACTGCTTTAAATGGGCTATCTCTCTCGCCTCAGCAGAGCTATCCCTGGTTTGGTTTTTGTCCCCAGACAGCATAAGCCTTTTTTCTAAACAGATAATTTTTTCATTTTCCCCTGAGTTAGGATACAGTTTCTTTACCTTCATCTACATTGGGTCCCAGGACAATTACTAGTAAAACACTCCACTGCACCTGCCAGAGCTGGTTCCTGTGCAAGACATGTGGGTGTTACAGAATTAGACAAAAGAAAGTAAACCAGGGCAGTTTAGCTGATAATGCTGTTTCCTTGTAAGGTTATAGAACGTAGCAAAGTGTCCTAATGAGAGAAATCTCTCCTTTATCAAGGGAAAGCTATTTTTAACCAGTTCTTTTAATTGACTTGCTGTAACTCCTTACATGGAGCAGCAAATATTTAATCATCTCAAAATGTTCTTCTTCTCTGACTTCCTGCAAAAGAAGATCTGTTAAGAATATCTGTCATTTTTGTATGCTAAAATCAAAACTAAAAATGTGGATTTTGGAGTTAATTCTGACATGAGTCACTGTAGCATACTATGAAATTAAAAGGCAGTGAGGAAGGAAGAGTCTGTCCTTTTTCATTTACTGTGCCTCTTACTCCCTCTGTAAAGCTCTGTGTGTGGATGTCATGTGGAAGAGACAAAGGTGACTAAGGGTCCCAAAAGAGTCCAAGTGAAATGTGGATAATTTTCTAATTTCTGTCACCTCCACTATTCTGCTTTTGCTCTATGAGGGGTTATTCTTTTTTGTCACAACTTTTAAAGAATGTTGTGAATACGTGAGAATCTCTGTAAGCTGAAGTCTCCCTGATCCTTACATGGAGATGCAAAGGGAAAGTATGAAAAGGGAGAGGATGCAATAGGAAAGGACACCTTATCTTTTTTGTTTCTGAGGGGCTTTTGCAAAGGCCAACCTTTAACGAAAGAAACTGTGGTCAAAGAAAGATACTCTCCACACGTGCTCTGTCCCCTAGTGCCCTACAGGGGATGTTTCCCGAGATGTCAATGCCATCTGAGAGGAGAAAGGCTCTCTTTAATCATATAGGTTACAAAACAAAGATGTCAGTGAGAAAGGCATGGGCTGTCTGCCTTTTGTAGGCAGGTATATTCTTCTTATAGCACAGTGAGAGTTTCAGACACTGAATTGTTTCCAAGCATTTCCAAGAAGCAGAAGGCCTCACATTGCTCCCTCTGGGACAGATTGTTCTGCATTACTCTCTCTTTGAGCTAAGCCTTGAAGTTATATTTTAGCCCTATGCGATCAAGAGAGAATTTTTCTCTGCATAAATTTGTGTTCAACTGATTTCAAGGTAGTGAGAAAGCTATTTTCTTCCCTATGCACAGAGGATTTACCTTGCGACCTACAACAGAGCAATTAATGTTACAAAGAGTTAGGTACATAAATTCAATCCCCTAGATAACAAGTACATATTAAGCTGCATGGTTATGAATTAGGTGAGTTATATATATAGAAATCCTGTCCCTTGGACAGTCACCAAATGTAAGAGCAATTCTTTCTCTATGAAATGCTCAGATTAAAAGAACAATGTCCCAGTAGAGTATCTCTGTCCATTTACAGTCCAGGAAGTCCTTGCTTCTGATCTGACACAGGTTATTTTCAGATATTTTTTAATAATAAGAGTAGACTTCTTTAATTATGACATAAGATTGCAAAGTATGCCAGTAAGCAGAACTAACATCAAAGGACTGTACTGAGCGATTGGTCCTCTGCAGAGCAGAGTACATAATCAACTTAAGAGCTCAAATTTGTTGACATTCAGTAAGATTCAGTTTCCTAAACCACCAAACTGTGAGATAATTTTGGTGAGCCTGAATGGTGCTCTCGCACCAGACCCCTCCTCAAAGTGTTCCTGTGTGGAGTTTTTGGTGAGGCTATCCATGCTGGGACACAACATCACAGCCTTTCTCGTGTTGCAAGACATAGAGCATCTTCCCCATGACCTGGAGAAATCTCTTCCTGCACACCTGGAAGTAATAAAATCCCTTCCACTATCTTAAGCCACTCAGCACACCTTAGTGAGGGATATTTGGAAATGTTACCTGCATGTGGGCTCGCCTCCATGCCTCTTTGCTGGGATGTAGTGCATAGGACATGTCTGCTCATCATCCAACAGCAGATGGGTCAGAGTCACTGTGCGCTGCATGTCCTGCCACAGCTTCCCACACTGCCTGCAGTCAGCTGTGTGTTCTTAATAACATCCAGGGTTCCAAGCAATCCATGAAATGCAGATATTTCACAGGTCTTTAAAACAAGCAGCTGGGATCTGCACCATGCTATGATATCTGCTATATGTCTTGTGTGCCCTGGGTTGAGATGCAAGGGCATGTGGAGATGCACCCGTGGAGCGAAGCACATCTGCAGGGAGCAGCCACTGGAGAGAACTGATGCCTGAGCTACCTCCATTAGGCATCTGCCTCCAGTATCAACATTTTAATTGTCAAATATCAATACTTACAATACTTAGCTTATTGTTAAGTGTCAGTGTCACATTATTGGCAACCATTAAGCCAAGAGTAAATTTACTCTTTGCATAATTTTACTCTTTGCTGTCAAAGACACAGCATTCATATTGCATATGTATGAAGTTTGCCACAGTAGCAGGAAGAGCTCGCTCTCTCTTGCTTTGTTTTCATGTGGATGTAAAATTCTTAAATTACTTGCACCTACAAAACATTACATTGCGGGACTTGCAATGATGACACAAAATCTTCAGGCAAAATGCAATCTGAGCAAACCCTTTTCTCAGTATTCTAAATCATTTAGATTACAGAAAACATATTCTTTTCCAAGAAAAGATTTCTGTACAGATAGAGGGGAATGGTGATTATCTTTGCAATGATAATGAGACCAGTAGTTCAGTTCCTACGGGTATGAAATGTTCATCTGCTTTTAGAATACAGTGATTGCAGAAGAGTCATAAAATCTCCTAAATCTCCATATCCAGTTAAATCTGCATGTCTCTGTTTCTTGGCAAATACAGAACAACCTTTCAAAATCCCACTTCTGATACCAGAATTGCTAGGATTCTCCAGCCAATACCACACTGCATCTCTCCAAATGTTTTGTTTTGTTTTGTTTTGTTTTGTTCCTGAAGGAAAACTATACACAGCCTTTTCCATCAGTTAACTTTATTAACTGAAGACCACTGGAAATCTGCTGCTGTCTTTTCCAGATCTGACATCTACTACAGAAATCTCACAGAATCACAAGATGGCTGAGGTAGGCAGAGACCTCTGGAGGTCATCTGATTTACCCCACCCTGATCAAGCAGGGCCACCTAGAGCCGATTGTGCAGGACCATGGTCCAGATGGCTTCTGAATATCTCCAAGAATGGAGACATCACAGTCTCTCTGGGCAACCTGTGTTAGTGCTTGGTCACCTTCACAGTGAAAAAGTGTTTCCTGATGCTCAAGCAGGAACCTCCTGTGTTTCACCTAAGATGCTCTTATCTGGTGTTTCAATTTCAAACCCAACCTGGAGATACTCTGATTTGACAGTTTTACATTCTTGTTACAGCAGGGAAATGACAGATTTCTTGATAGTGCTGTCTCTCCTGCTGACGAGGAGATTGGTTGTTTTATCGTTAGCGCAATGATGGTAACTCACAGGGCTGAAAAGGTTCTGTTGCTGTAACATCCATTTTATGCACTCACATGGCCTATTGTGAAGGTATCAGGATATCTCAACATTTTACTGTTCTAAACCTCAAAAGATTTCTGTGAAATATGGAAAAATTGGTGTCTTTATTTTGTGGCTGAGGAAGCCAGAGCAAGAGAAGGTAAGTGATTTGTCCAGTGGTACCCATGTGTGTAGCTGCAGCAGAGGAAGTCAACTGATCCCGCTTCCCAGAGACTTCCCTGCAGCCCTTGCTGACAGGGAGGGCATGGCTGTTCTCCTCACCTGACAGTGATGATGTCCTTCACTGAGAAAAGACTTTATATAGTGCTGGCTGGACAAAAACATTCCTTCATGTGTCTCATCTGCTGTCACTGACGATGTATGTCACCATGATTCACTGAGAACATACTTCGAATGAGCCTGGTTTGCAGGCAGAAGTACCTATTTTAACAGAACAGTATTTCATTCTGAATTCTAAAGTGAAAACGAAAGGTTGGTGATATTTACTTTTTATATCCAGAGTATTTGATCCAACATGCAAAGTTTTTCTTTTCTTATTTGCATGCATTTTGTGGTTGTATGAAAAAAACCTAAACAAAACACTGATCCAGAAATAAATCCTTTCCGTCAGACAGATTTCAGACTGGAGAAACTGAACTGAAATATTCTGTGCTGTTTTCAGGTAAAGAGAACCAGCACATTCAAATCCATTGAGTACTAACTATGGGTACAGTGGAAAATTACAACTAGACTTTTATTATGTCAAACTTCTACTGCCTTTGCCAACTAAAAATTTGCAGTATCAGTTATTCTCCTGGTAATGGCTGCATGGTAGCAGAAATTGTGTAAAGGGATGTAACAGGCTCCCTCTGACTCAAGATCAGACGGCAGGCTACAACCACAGCAGGAATTATGAGAGCTGTTCTTTTGACAAGAACATTCTTCCTATCGGCCTCCATCCCTACATTATAAGAGAAAATGGTGGCATTAGCAGTCACCTTCCTCTTCTAATTCCTAACAAAAATGTCAGCCAAACTCTACTGCCTATTTGTCAATCCTAATCAGACAGCTCTCAGTGGAAATGAGTAAAGTAAGAGGGTTTTGGTGGTTTGGTTTATTTTTTTTTTTCCCCTCAGTGCTCACAGGCCAGCTAATCCTTTTGCTGGGAAAATGAGACAAGCCAACCATTTCTTTAATTTCAGCTTTTATAGCCCACCAGCTAGCCAATGATTTTCAGTAGATTTTTTGGTTTTGTTGGTCTAGATTTATCTAGATGTCAGTTCTCCTCCCGGAAAGTTGTCTTTATAGTCTCTTTCTGTCATGATCAGTCTCCATTTTGCACGTTGGCACCCAGGTTCTCCTGACAGATACATCCCTGGTGGGATTCTGGAGTGGCCAGTGCCCTGGGGCTTCAATGGAAGCTGTGTTAATAAAAAATTTTCAAGATCAGACAGAAAATCAACAGTATGAGTGTATTAGGAAGGATGTCTGAATTAGACCTACATGTTGCTTCATTTTTATCAAGCCTTTGGAAACAACCTAGCGACATTCTTCACTAGATGTTTGTAAAACAAATATTATCTACTTTGAAAACTAAACTTCTTTAGATAAACATATACCTAAAAATAAAATTGCATTGTTTAAGATACTTTTCAGCATTAACTTTGTTTCATCCACTGAAAATTACGGTGTCAGCAAAAAGCTACTGGCATATATTTAGGTTTTGCTACAGGTATAGTGTTCACAGACCTAATCATAAACAGATTGAACAAAATGACAGGCTGGAATATAAGCACCACTGAGGAAATAACTGCCCTGCCTTCCTTTGTAAACTGCACGAGAGTGCTCTACAGTCTCTTAAATAAAATGTTGTGTCAACTACAGGATGCAGTTTTGGATTGTTTTCTTGGTTTTGAACCCCACACAGGACAAAGTAGTCCATTAATTTTATATTTCCCCTAGCTTATCACCTATCTGACTTCTTGCATCCATTCATTGGGATTAAAGCTTGCTACTTTCTCCTTTATCTGTCTGAAGCAGAGGCTGCATCTGATAGCCCCTTTCTCATCAGCCCATGCAGTGGTCGGGCAGGTGAGGGCACTACTGGCCCCCAGAAGGTCACCCAGCTCATCTCAGCCGAGTAACCCAGCAGGAGATCTCTGCTAAACTGAAGTAGTGACGCATGTATGGTGAGCAACTCCATCCAAGTCGAGCTTTGCTGTGCGTGCTAAAAGGTGGCCAGGAGAAGAGCTACCTCTCCTTCACCACCTCTTGGACACTACCTCTGCTGAAGGTGCTCCACCTCTGGGGAGCAAAACGTCTGCCAAGGATGCAACACAAGAGCACACAGTGTGATTGTGTAAAAGCATGAAACATGAGTGCTTCTTCTCCTCCTACATCTTCAGTATGCCCATACCCATGGTTGCACCCACTCCCCAAAATGGTCATACATCATGAACAGAGTGCTGTGTTTCTAGCAAGCAGCTGAGTGCAACTTCTTTCCAAACTCTACAAAACCACTTTCTATTCACTCAGGCTAAGCTATTTTCCTTCCGACACATCTCTGCTAATGTCTTCTCGCTTTCCGTGTCAGGTTCAAATCTGACTTGTCACCCCTTAATGTCCACCCTTTAGTTTCACTTCTGCATACAACTCTTCTCATATTCCTGTCTTCGAGACAGCAGAGACTGCATCTTCCATGTCTTTCCATGATGCTTCTCTTTTATGCTGCCAACTGGAAACTCTTATCGCCCAGCAAATAGCCATGAAGATTTTTTCAAGAAATCTTTCTCTTGAAGATTTCTGTCAGGTTCTTCAGCAATAATCGAGGAAATGAAACAATCATTGCTTTGCTTTGCGCTTTGATCATTTCTCATTTTCATGAGGTAGAAGTTCAGTACCTTCTAATGTTGTTTGTTTGTCTCATGCCATGCTTTCTAGTGTATGAAATTAGTAAAATGATTGAAGACAGTAGTAAGTATTCACCTTCATTACTTCCTTGCTATCTACTTCTTCCCTTCTGAAAAGAAAGCTCTTAAAGTCCCCTGTGCTTTCGGTAGCACTGATGCTATTCCTCATGCTGTCTCTGAGACCTTCCTGCAGCTCCTCATGCTTCAGCATGCTACATTCACATTTCTACACCTCAAGTAGCTGCAATTTGCTGTTACATATTAGGTCTCACTTTCTCTTTCTACTCTCACCCTTGATTGTTTCTCTATCTTACACCTATACACCAGATTTTAAGTCTCTTATAACTCTATACCTAACCCACCAAGAAATCCTTCTCCCTTGAATTCAAAAGCCTGCTTCTTGCTTTCTATGTTGTGTTCATTTTACTGGGACAAAGTATGGCCACACTCTTCCCTGAATGTTTTGACTAAATTTGTTTCTCTTGAAGACCCTACACTGTAAGTTCATTTCAAGCACAGTTTGAAAAGACACAGTGATATAGACGTGAAGGATAATACAGATTAGAAGCTGAAGAATTAGAATATCCTTTGTCTCACAGAAGGGCAGTAAGCATTCGGATCTAGATACATGCTGAGCTCACAAGGGTTTTTTTTTCTTTTCTTTAAAGGGAAAGGCATTATCTGTAGGCATAAGCAGGCATTCCTGCAAATGCATTGGGGAATACCACTGGCACTGAACTATCTTCTGGGAGAAAAGCTTAAAAACCTGCTGCTGGAGTGCCTAAGCTCCAAACAGCACAATGCTTACTAAAAAAGCCTAAGCTTGTTTATATACATAAACAAGTCTATATATCAAAGGGGTCTATATAGCACCACAGAGAGATATTAAGAAAATGTGGTTATTGGTATGCGGGCACCTCAGTAGACCTGATACAAGGCAGATAATCTTAGAAAATTGAAAGAACAGAATATAAATTATATGAGAGAAGAAGAATTAAAGAATGGCTTTTTCCAGCAGAGGAGAGGTGCTATACATTAAGGAAAGTTTGGAAGGAGATGAGTGAGCTTGAATAGTACACAACATTGTCTGTCAACGCATTCCTGGTGATTGCACAGGATCCCCAGCAGCTGCAATTTCAGGCCTACATGAGGCGTAGACTGTGGAGCTGTCCTGCAATCACCCAGGGGAGAGACCACCTGGACTGCGACTGCTAAAGGAGTTATTAGAGAAGCCACAAAGGCAGAAAACATACTAAGAAAAGACAGGTCTTATTCCTCCTTGCTTCCTTCTGCACCTCCATGCCAAGGTATGTGCCCCAATGGGATGTTATGGTGAAGCTACATTTTTGGACATCATAGGTGTTTTAAAGCTACTATCTCTTGCAGCAGCTGGTTAGAAAACCCACAAGCAGTTAAGCATAATTTGATGTACTCCTCATGGGATCAGCTCACAGGTCCTAGTGTGAAGCACTATTAAATTACTACCTTGTAATGCTGACTTCAAAGTACTCGTATTCAGCAGCCATGCAGAACGGAGAAAAGCCCCCTAAAAGACAGGGGAAAAGCTCTTAGGCCCACACTCCAGTATCTCTTAGCTTTAAACCAGGAATGGCATAAAAATGATATAATTTCTTTGAAGGAAATGAAAAAGTCCTGCTAAGAGAAGAAAATGATTGGAGGTGGCAGGAAGGTTGCATAAAAGCATTAGATTAGAAGCTCACAGTAAATATGTTCCTGTCCAAAAGAAGTTCAAAAGGTCAAGAACAAATGTGGGGTCTTGTAGCAGAGCAAAGATGTTTCTGGGAGTAAGAAACTAACACATAAAATGTGGAAGCAGTCTCCAAAGATGAAAACTGGAAAAATCATATACTCTGGCATGCTGAATGTAAAACTATTGCAAGATGGGTCAGAACAAGTTTGAGGAACAGCTAGTTAAAGATACAAATGTTAGTAACAAACTTTATCCAGGCATATCAGAAATGGCACATCTGTTAGAAAACTTGCAGGACCACAGCCTAGCTGAGGTGTAATAGGATTGTTCAAGGAAGATAAAAAAGTAGCAGAAAAGCTACATGCAATATTTGCATCAGCAGTCAGTATGGCAAAACCTGGGTCTGGTTTTACCTCTCAGCCTTTCTTTACAGGAGGCAGAGTAGGGGAAACATCTGAGTCAGAACAGTCAGCAAAAGACATTTTAGGACAATTGGAAAAAACCCAATAGAGCATTGTCAGTGCTGACAGCATTTACCCAGTGGGTCTTAGATAGTTCAGATTAGAAATGATCATGCTCTCAGCTGTGGTCTATAACCTATCACTTCAATTGGCCTCAGTACAGAAGGAGAGGAAGACAGCAAATATAATGCTAGTTTTTAATAAGGACTCCTAGGGAATCTGAGAAACTATAGACTAGGAAGTTGTACTTTTGTACTGGGCAGATTAGTAGAAGCTATAATAAATAACATCACTAGCAGTATACATGAATCAATATGACTTAGTACGGGAGAGTTAACATTGATTTTGCAGGAAGAAGTACTGGGTCTCAAACCTGTTTTAGCACATGGAGGACTCATTGGCTTATCACTGATATAGTTTATTTACTGGGCTTGGATTTCAGAAAGCCTTTCGATAATATAACTTTCTAAAAGCTCTTAGAGAAAGTAGGTTGCTATCAGGTAAAGAGAGAAGGCCCTCTGCAAGAGTAATAGCTAGCTAAAAGATAGGAACGAGGACAGAAAGAAATGGTCAGTCTCGAAAGTGCTGTGAGGGGATCTGTACTGCTGGGTATATTCATAAATGAGCCAGGAAAGGGGTTATGTAAGATGATTGTAAAACATAAGTATATGTAAGTTTTCTGACTTTACAAAATTATTTAGGGTAGTTAGAAACAAAGCTGATCACAAAGAGCTGCAGAATTATATTGTGATACTGAACAATTGTTGACAGCTGCAAAGAAATGCGCTTGAGAAAAATAACCCTGACATTAACTATTACGTAGTCAAAAGATGGATTTATTGTGGGTTGTTTTATGAAAATGTAATATCTCAATACTCACTATAATTCAAAATGAAAACAGAAAGTACTGTCAGGCAAGGAGTAGAGACTCAGCCTTTAAATGTCATTATAATTACACATAAACTCCATTACATTCCCGCATTCTGGGTTTTGATTGCCTCACATTTATGATACAGAAAAGACACAAACAAGAGCAAGAAGAATGGCTTTCGAGCAAGATGAACTAAACCAGGGCACACCAAACAGAAATATTCTGCAACAAGTTCGAAACAAAGCAAGCCAGACTTTGTCAAACTGCACAGCAAGTAAAGTCATTACCAAAAAAAACATTTTAGATACCAAGTTAAAAATCAGTTTGAAAGCAGATTAGATGAAAAGAGAAACAAACGTCCATTAAAGCATCACAGTATAAAGATATAGGTGCCAAATCTTCCTCAGGAAACCTCTAATCTGCAGCTTTCTGTGAGCAGAGAAGATAACTAAAGAAATATTGCTTGTCTGCTTATACTCAGTAAACAACCTGTTCTTAGGACCAAGGTAGACACTCCTTGTCTGAACCCAGTTCAGATGTTCTTATGTTTTAAGGTGTGTAGAGAATCAAACTGTGGAGGGTGCATCCCTGAAAAAGTCATGACGAGGTTTTCTATAATGAAAAACATCAACTCCCGCTCCCAGGGAAATCTGTGCAACATCTCTGGGAGCAGGAGCTGCTCAGTAGGTCTAGGGCTGCCTGGCTGCCAAGCGACTTCACGTGCTGCTATTCCGGGTGTGCAGTGAAAAGTTATTTAGGGATGTTTTCACACAAAAGTAGTAACACACACTTGTGCAGACTATTCCTTCCAGGAACACAGTGGTATTTGGCTAATAGTGTGTCACTATTTTGACTATGTTCAATCCATTGTATTTAAACAGCTGATGCCGTTATCCCCTCATGCACATATTTGCTGCCTGACACTCCTGCTTCTCATTAAATACCAAGATTGAGAAACATCTGCCACTAAACCTTCTTTTTTTTTAAGTGAGCCAGTAGAAGACTTACCAAGACTGATTTCTGTTAGCTTTCTAAAGCACCTTCTGCTGAAGATCAGTGATTTGTTAAAAGAAAAAGAATTCAGGCCTTCTAAATACCAACTTTATATATTTATAAACATTCCCAGCCCAAAATCAGTCTGGATCATAATCAGTTTACTTCTTCTACTCAGCCATGGACAATTATTTCAAATCTATAAATATCAGCATTCTGTATGCTAATTAAAACTCTTGACAGATCTGAAAGTCTCAGCCAGAGACTGCAACATGGAAGTTATTGCAAGGAATCATTTTTATTCTCCTCCTTACACTGGCCTCAGTTTTCATGCTGTGGCTGAGTAGCTAGCTTCACCCAGACCACAGGTTTTTCCCTTTCCCTTTGTTGTTTTATCCTCATTCACTGAGTTTCTCTTGCAGGCTTTTTTTTTCCCTCGTTGGCTTTTTTCAGGCAGTGGGCCACATTGTGGAGTGCAGCTCTTGCTGAAGGAAAGCCCCATACAGCGCCCAGTGATTCCCAGAGGCTGGTGCACAAACTAGTACTGTTCCCAGGCAATCTCCTAAGTGCTTGCAGCTGTCCCACAGAGCTGGGGTAGCTTATCACATTTTTGGTTAAAAGTTTGGTGACAGAGCACAGCAGCCTGTGACAGATCTTGGGGGCTGACAACTCCCTCCAGAAGACAGGAGCTTTGTGAGTGCCGTTGTTGGTCACCCTCTCAGGCATCTCCCTTGACTGACACTGCAATTTTCTGACCTCAGTTTCAAAGTTCAGATGAAGGAATCAGGCTTGGGCTTAACTTTCTTTTTCGTATTAGGCTTCTATAAATACACTGGCTTTGCAAATCTAAGCATTACAGTCACGCCAAATGCTTTCACAAAGAACAGTGTTACCTTCTGCTCTTTTTCAACTATTAAAACTTATTTTGTTTTGTTTTGTTTTGTGAAGTAGCATATTTATTTTTAATGCAACTACAACAATGGGACATCATATATATATAGCTCTGGTCTTTCAGAAACATTTAGTAATGAAAACATACAGACTTTCGTCTGGGTTTCAGCCACTGCTTAGTGTTCATGCTTGCCTCCAGCTGAAGCAATGCCTACAAGTCATCTATTTCCCTGCTAGGTGCAACACCTCCTTTGGTACTGGGTTACTGATGTGGTGAGCCTTGTTCTTCAAAATGTTTAATTATCTGTGCTGTGTAGAGCAGTTGCCCAATGAACCAGTAACACTGGCACCCACTGACTTCTAGAGAGTCATGCCTCACGCCCGAGGCTTCTACTATGAGGCAAATCATGATGGGAGGGAATCAAACCTTTCATCCTTTTTCTGTGCCCTGAGCAGTGCCAGGACACCTGAGACATCGGCAGGCAGGATGAAGGTCTGTTACTCCAGCCGCTCTTTGGAGAACACGATCCTTTCTGCTTCTTCTCACTAGTATTATTTACCAGGAGATTTCAGATAAATTCATGTTCATCTATAGCTATTTGGCCCAGACAAATCAGTTTAAAAGGAAGCTGCTGCGGGGATTGCTCTTTTTTGGAGGAGCATTTTGGTGGTCAGCACCTTGCTATAATCGCTGCAGCCACTGCCATGCATTTTACTTTGAAGACAGACGTGCGAAAAGCAGGGTGTTGTTGCTCATTAAGCTGATGCCTTTCCAAGGTAGCGAAAAGCCAGGTGACCTGGCACTGCAAATCCTCCGTCTGCAGCATGTTTCCGGATTACTACTGAAGCAGGCAAAGCTCCACTGTACAGGAGCCAGCACGGTTGATACCTTGGCTGTAGATAACGGGGTTATACAACGAGTGAAGCAATCCTAGCTGGCAATATGTCTGTGATGTACACTCAGATTCAGCTCTAGCTGTGTGAAAGACCGCAGTGTAATACGCGGTTGTGGCTTTTAGTTGCCTAGCTCTGTATAGCTCTATTTAGCAAAAGTGTATAAATAGCCATGAACAAATAGCCATTCAAAATTTTCACCAGCAAATTACCGATTCTCTGCCTCTTGCCATGAAAGCATTGAAAAGTATTTTAGATCTTTATCAAAAAATTAATCCGTCTTTCAAGAGAGATGAATAGAATTTTCTCAAGTGTTGATCTGAGCTCCTACATGTTTATTGAATATATTTGGCATGTATTTATAGACTTTCCATACATGCCTATAAACATTTTGTACAAAAGATATTTCAGACCTGAAATGTTTGTGATACATATAACACTTATGTTGAGCCTATAGGCACACAATTTTTTAACGGAGGCAAAAAATTCTGAATTGATCTGTAGCTCTTTCAACAGGATAATGCTTCTTCACAAGGTAAATAGTTTCGAGTGAAATGCTGGAGATTGCTCACTAACACCATTCGCTTATATTTTCCTTAGAGAAAATGTGAAAAATATCCTTCTAATTCCATAGGTCTTAAACATTAATACCTGAAAATATTCACAGACAAGACATCAAAGGCTGGGGTCTGCCACTGTACCGTGTTTACTGGCCATCTGACCGACTCAAAGACTTCACGGCAGACACACAGCGGTTTCTGTGGGGAGTAAATGGTTTGAACTGTGAGGGTCCCACATGCACCCCAGGCCCTCACGATTCCCCTGATGGCTCAAAAGAGGTGTGAAACAGGCAGTCCTCCAGGCATGGACACAGCTTGAACTGTGAATTATAAACCATGAAGATTTGCTACGAAACTGTGCAGAGCGATACTGATAAACTTTCCGTACTTTTGATTGTTTGTTAGAAGTTGATTTGCCAGATACCTTACAAGTCTTAATAAGAATTTTCAGGATTTTAAAGATAAATAGAGATTGTTCAAACAATTTATGAAAGAAAATGAATGAACTGATTTAATATTGCTGATATCTTGAAATACTTTATTTTCAAAAATAGGAACAGCATTTCTGTCGCAACCCTAATTTCTGCAATCCAGAACAAAAGGTTTTGAATTTGAAGACCTAGATTCTGTGTGATTTATTGAGCAGCTTGCAAAAAAAATAATCATTGCCATTATTTGTGACTATTTCCTGAGTGTCCCAGGGTGAAGCTGGTCCAGGGAATTTCTGTGATGGAGGAAAATATTTTTCAATTACATGTCCTGTGCTGGTGTGTTCTGCGCAACCTCTGAGTCTCTCACTGTGAGAGATATGGATGTGAATGTGGCGAGGAGAAGGTGGTGGAGGTATGGAAGCGGTCTTACTACACTACACTTGATCTTAGCCAAAAGGCCGAGAAGCGATAGACTAAGACAGCTATGGAGGGCGTAAGGCCATTTCTCCCCTCTTAGGTCCCAAGTTTAAGCAAATTAGTATTCCTCACAGTGGAGCAAAATGAAACAGTGAGAAAAACCTGAAGTGGGAATACCTCTGTGACTGTGTCCCTGCCAGAAACTGCTGCCTCATGACACCTACAAATTTCTTAATATTAGCAGAGGGCTGAAAATTAAGGTAGTGTAAGATCAGGCAAGTGGAAGCCCATACAGAAGGTTTTTCCATTCCGCTGTCTCTGAGAGGAACTTCCTTTAAACCTATTATGGTAAACCCAGCATCAGGTCTTTCCCTTACCTTATTTTGGCAAGGGAAGGGAACTGGCGTGAACACTGTATCGTTGTTAGTGAATTAACCAGCAACAGGAGTGCTCTGATGCCACTGAGGCCCTGGTCTTCAGCACGACTTTGGCCTGGGCCAACCAGCACTTTCTGAAACACCTCCTGAGCCTGGCTGAACATTAGCACAGGACCATTCCTAACAGAAAAAGTGAAGTCATTCCCGCACTTTTGTGTTCTCCGAAACATGACCCAAAACTACGGAATTTTTTTCTCTGCCTCTGGTTCTCTGCCTGCCTTTTTGTATTTTTAATCACTGTCAGCATTTCTGTTAAATAGCTAATATCCCCATAGGCATTCTGCAGGTGCCAGAAAAAAATGAGTTATTAAATATCAGCCATTAGGGTAAAATTCTGTCAGGGGCTTTATTCTGTTTTTGCTGCAAGTCTGATAGATATCTAGCCACAAAGTTATCTGTAAGTCCCATTTTACCAGTGCCTCTCAACAGCATCTTCCTCAGGACATCTCTTTTTATTGTGTTATCATCATCATTTCTTGAAAAGCTTCATTGAATTCTGTTTTCTTCTCTGTCGCTTTCCTCCTTTTAAAGGGAAGTATCCCAACTTTATTTAAAGCTTCTGAGCAGAGGTCAAGCTGCTTGCGGAGGCCTCAGACACACTTGGATTAAACTCTTTGCAGCACCTGTGGGGAAGAAAGTGCAGCAGCCAGTGTTGGGCTCTGCAGGTAGGGATGGCATCGCCTCTGCTCAGCAAGCTGAAGCACTCACACAAATTGCATTTGACCTCTGGATATACTTCAGTTTACTTTGGGGGCCGGAGGATGCCTGTGGAACAGGGAGAGGGCTTAACAAATATGTTTTAGGTTTTTTGTCCTCAACCAGTATGTCTGTGGCTAAAAAAGTGTTATTACAGGCAAGATTTACAAATACTCAAATTAGTAAAATATATCCTGCCAGGGATCTATATACTGTGTTCTCAATCCACCAAAAGATTAAGCAAATAACTTACAAAATTGCATTATAAAAGCCTCATCAAATTTACACAAACAGAAACTCTCTGGCTTTGAATAGGACCAAACAACTTCACATTCTGTCTTATTCAGGAAGTAAATATAATTTTGAAAGTAAAATATACCAAAGTCATGTTCAGGTTAATTCTCCTTCCGGAATCCTGTGGCGTTGGTGAAATCAGTGTGCTGAAGACAAAATGTGCCAGATATTCTGTAAAGACCATCTCTGGTAACCTCAGGCAGGATAGGTACCAGTGCTGCAGCTGTGAGCCTTCACTGCCTCCCCTCATCGATACCGCATGACACTGTTTTCTCCTCTGAACAGGTTAGTCCTGAGCTGTTTACTGTGAGAACTGCAGCTCTGTCCTCATCACAGAAAAGCAGCTCCTTGTATTACAGACTCTGCTGCTGTTCTGATAGCAGTATTGCTGTGAAGGTATTTATTGACCAGGCCAAGTAATAAGAGTATCTGAAGTGTTACAAGAAGATGCTACACTCATTACCAGACACCAGAATTTCAATCACTAGCACCTTTTTGAAACTTTTAATTGGAAATCTCATAATTAATCCACTCTTTTTAACACATGTCAATGAACACTGAACAAAAAAGGGTGAATGCACTCTGGTGCAGTGCTGGTTGTGTAATGCTCATTCCTTAGGCTAGAACCCAGGTGGGCGCAGTCATCAGTCTCCTCCCTTCTAGGGCACAGAATCAAAGAGGAGTTCAGCATACAGTCCTGTGGACAAATATCACGACCCCAAAGCCATATCATTCAATCCAGATGCAGTTTAAGACACTAAGATTAGGATTCACAAACAAACTCATAGGTTGTTACATCCCAATAACTGAGAGGATATGTGATCCTAAGACTAGTGAATGCTATCCCCGAAGTATGACAGGGAGCTGCTCAAGTATCTTAACGCAATATTGGGCAAGGAGTTTCTGAGCAAGTGGTATTCAAAGCTTGAAAACATTTTTTGGACTTCATAAAAATTCATTTTTGATATGCACAAATAACATCGTTTCCTTTGAAGGAGTATCTGTACTGCATCTAAGTGCCTGTGTGAACCCTGTCCTACATATATACATCTATGCTTTAAAATCATCATTTGTTTTAAATCTTGACCTGAATTTTCAGGCTCCAGAACCAATCTTCTTTTATCCAGGACATAGTGCAAGAGTTTCTGGTTGCACAAATTCATATCTGCTTAGAAACACACTAAAATCAATGTTATCACATAAAGCAAGGTTAAACTAAGACAGCAATCTGTCTGGCAGGTGAAAGGCTGCTGCTTGATTTACTAAGCCTTATAATCTTTTGACTTGCAGTTCACTGCTGAAGAAGATAATGGAAGAACTACAGCCCATATCCAGGTGTTACAAGTCTGTATTTGCTATCACACTGAACTCCAGTAAAAAGGTTAAAAAAGATTGCTTAGCATCAAAAATTACCAAGCAGGTTGATAGACAAGGAATAGAGCTGCATTTTGGAAGATGTGAAAAAATGAGTTGTGTATTTATCAGTATCAACACGGACCCTTTCCTAACTCTTTCCCTTCATGACTCAAAGCTCAGTGTCATGTCTGAGCTGCCTGAACTAAACTAAAATCAGGGGATGCTGCACAAATGATTTGGATTTTCAAAATTTGACAACAGGACATTTTTAACAATCTATTTTTATTCTTTCATAAATAATTAACTTTATAGATATACAAATATGGGGTGTCCGTGGGCTTCTGCAGTAGCTCGTTCACTGTTGTATCACCTCCATGGAAATCAGAGTGATGAAAATATGCTTGTATGAGAAAAGCTGAAATAGGGTAGAAGTCTAGCCCACAATTTACATACAATCTATTACACTTCTGGTAATAGCAAAGTGACGGTAGAAGTCCTTTGAGACTCCAGAAGGCCATTCCTGTAACTGGATTACAGGCGTGGGCTCAGTATTTTGGAGTGGGCTGTGCAGGCTGAGATGTAGAGAAAGGTGAATCACTGACAGGGGAGCTGAGTCAGCATTACCGATAAACAGCCCCATTAAAACCAGACACATTTGTGGAGAAAAATCACAGCTTTATTTATTTATTTACTATAAAGCCTGAGCATTGTGGGCCTTCTGCTACCGTCACTAACCATGAGGAGGAATGTTTGACCAGCTTTTACAAGATGCAAAGGATGTTTCCTTCTAAAAGCTGGAGCAGCATGTGCCTACATGTTCTCTCACAGTGTGTTCTGTGGGCTTTAAAGGAAACCTAGGGATGTATTAGGAAAGGATTGTAGCAAGTATTACTGGTGGTTGAGCAATATCTAGTGTTAGCCCTTAAAAAGTGGCATTTTCCTGTCCTGCAAATGTTTTCTCGATAAATACACTAGCAAACAATTTATAACTCAAATAATTACAGTAATTGCAAAATTACCTAGGAATGGGTAATTAGTAATAGGTAATATCTTGTTGAACTGCAAATCAGAAACTTTGAGCTAAACATTCACATGTGTTTGGTGAACTATGGTCTTGTCATGAGGAATGTATTTAATTAAAAGTAATCCAAACAACTTCAATATTCAGATATCACTTTGCTACCAGGAGTCTCACAAGCAGTTTCTGATTTGCAGTGTAAACTGGTTGAAAATATTGATATATAATTTAAAGCTGTGAA
>Ga0181612_131103_pt1 | contig 18730 bp, 9 predicted proteins | sample HoacroProtozoa21_FD_119630 | JGI IMG/M metagenome (GOLD analysis project Ga0181612, IMG submission 119630) | Hoatzin crop microbial communities from Cojedes, Venezuel. Combined Assembly of Gp0051906, Gp0051904, Gp0051908
CGTGAGTCCTTCTCATGGGCTGCAGCTCTTCACCAGCTGCCCCAGTGTGGGTTCTTCCCACAGAGTGCAGTCCTTCAGGAACAGGCTGCTCCAGTGCGGGTGCCCCATGGGACTCTCTGCTCCAGCATCTCGAGCACCTCCTCCCCCGTCCTTCTTCACTGACCTTGGTGTCTGCAGAATTATTTCTCTCACATAGTCTCACTCCTCTCTCTTAACTGCCGTTTCACCGCGGTTTTTTCTTCCCCTTCTTAAATATGTTGTCACAGAAGCGCTACCACTGTCGCTGATTGTCTTGGCCTTGGGCAGCGCCGGGTCCTTCTTAGAGCCGAGTGGCACTAGCTTTATCAGACATGGGGGAAACTTCTAGCAGCTTCTCACAGAAGCCACCCCTATAGCCCCTGTGATACCAAAACCTTGCCATGCAAACCAATAATATATATATATATATTCATATGGATATTTGTATACAATATACTTCAAGGTAATTAGTTAATTAGGCTGTCCCATGGGTAAGGAACACTATACTTGCACTGAAATTTCTGAGAAGTTAAATGAATTTTTTTTTTAGTTTTAATATTTTCTCAGTTTTTACTATATTTCAGTTATCTTTTGATTACTTAAGATCAGAAATCAGTAGTGAATAAAGCTTTAATCAGAAAAAGTCCTTTTAAAAAACTAAATATTGTGTAGTTTTTTTTTGTGAAATATATGTCTTGATTCAAATTGGCATTAAATTTCAAAGTTTTGTTAAAGTGTTTTTTATGGGGTTTTAAAAATTTTCCTCTATAAAAAATAACTTTATTGTAAAGCAACTCTTAAGTGACAACTCATAAGGTATATTAAACAGTTGACTGAAAAAAAAAATCAATGCATTGAGAACTATTGTATTAATCAAATTATCTGTAAGTGTGGTTACACTAACAAATACATCTTGCTGTTGTTGTTGTTACTGCCATATTGTATTGGAGCTCAGAAGTTTCAGTCATTGACCAGACACTTTTCCATCATAACTCTTCTATACTGCAAAGGCTTGTGGTTTTGCTTTGGTCACCTATAGCAAATGGTCTTGCTGAAATTCTTAGGACTACTGATGATGCATTAGGTTAAGCAGATGGTACAGCTGTGTTTTGCTATTGCAACACCTTATGGACCATAGAAATTGTTGTATTGTTTGTATTAGATGATGGGCTTGAGATACAAGAATGAAGAGTTATGTAGTGTCATATTGACAAAACCTCTGGAAAACAGTTTTATCAAGGCAGCATGACTCCTGTGAGGGTTATATCTAGCTCATTTCTTGCACTGTGTTGCAGACAGCAACAGCCAATTTGTAGGCCCAGTTAGAAAGTTCTCTGTCACAGCAGCCTCACCAGACACACGCCCAGAGATGTTTGATTTCTGCTGAGATTTTCAAGTAAGGAAGATATGTGACACAGCTGTGATTTCTTTTTTCCCAGATGACTTATTTCCAGGTGTGTGATGAGTTGATTTTAAGGGTACGAATGGAAGTTTTATGTGGAAGGTGAAGGCTCAGCAAGGTAATGTAGAAAAGGATTCTGAGTCCATTGCTCATGGACTTGATCTTCATCCCTTGATCTAACTGATGTCAAGAGATGCAGAAGTCTGAACTCTGAACTACTGGTGCTCTATGACCATTTATCCCTTTAACTATTTATTTATTTATAATGTAAATCCTATCTGGTTGAAAAAGATTTTTTCTTCTCAGGTTTTCTAGGAGTCATAAATTATAAATGTTACTTCTGTGATCTCTCCGGAATGTTCTCAGACTGATATGTTGCAGGGAGTTTCATGTCTGAACTTGAGACTGAACTTTACCCAAAAAGACTGTAGTAATCCCCACATACTTATGAGCTTTATCCAGAAACTTATGTTGTCAAAATATTTATGCCAGCGTGAACAAATGCATGTTCATCATTGTTGTGCCACTTTCATCTGAAAATGATCATATTTAATCAATGGTGATTGTCCCATGCAAAAGACTGTATTAAACTTAATAGTCCAAATCCTCAGATCAGAACTCGGCTGAGCTCCACTCAGTGCATACGGATAGTTTCACATCAGATGAAGACCTATCCGTCAGTTTTACATAGTTCAACAAAATTGTTGTATTTTGGCTCTTAAATTTCTTTTCAGGGAAAGAGCCTAATGGAGTCCTATTTACCACAAAGCACTGTATTCTAAGTCAAGTGCTACAATTTCACTGAAAACCAAAATAGTAAAATAAGAATAAGGTAATTGATTTTCTTAGAATCAAGACTTTTCGTTTGTTTTAGAAACATATTTCTGCTAAGGTGGCTCTTGACTTTGCTATTTGGACAAACAGTCAAAGAGCATTAAGAGTAGATGAAGGGAAGTCTTGCAAGACAAACTTGATAGCTTCTGTTCTGAGATACAGGCTGAACATCAAGGAAAGATTCTCAGCAGTTCATAAAGGAGGGGATTACAATCTCAAGAAAAGAGATGAGGCACCTGTCTCTCCAGACATTAAAAATTAAACTGAACTAAACACGCAAAATTTTGCTTTGAGGAACAATTATTTATTAGCAGGAAAATTGAACAGAAGATGTATATTTATTTCACCTTACCTTCCTTGTTTCTCATGCTATGTTCTGTAGTCTTTTTGCTGTAATTTTGCACATTACCATAAAACTGTTGGAAATTTTGGAGCATTGAATTAGCTCCTAATAAATTTACAATCAAAGACGAAGTGGCAGGAGTCTCCTTTGCCCCTAAATGGCTTCCTAAACATAAACTGCCTATCTCTTTCCACTTATTTTAGGGTTTTAATGCCAAAAGCATCAGTATGGTGAGTTTTAACCACGAAGTTTTGGCCTTTATCTCTTGTTTAAAAATGAATTTTGATTAGCAGCTGTGTTCTTTAGTATCTTTGCTGCATTAAAATTGACCTGTCACGCTTTACTGTTCAAAAGTATAGGGCTTGCTTTCTTGTTTTACAGTTAGAAGAAACATATGTATAGAGAACTTTTAAAGAGCTTGGATTTTATTTCTTTATTGTTCCTAATTTATTCGTGTTGACCTTTCTTACATTTGAGATTAACTGATTTTAGAACTGAACTTTTTAAGAACTCAAGCCCTCCTGTGATAGATCGTTATCTTTAGAGTTGGTCACAGGCTCTGCAGTAGCAGAACTTCAACTGACTGGTGTAAGAAACCAGCAATGATGGGTTGAATGTTGAGTCCATCTATTATTCTATCCTCTCTCTGGCAGGAATAGATACTTGAATTTGAAGCAAGCAGGAACTTGACCATTTCTAGTAATTTAAGGTTATCAGGGAGGTAGGGATTCTCCCTCCCTTGTCTGCAACCAGGACTGTGATAATATGATATTTTGCAAGTATGGCGTTGTGATACTATACTCATTTGTATGGCCAGAGCCTGGTGCTCTAAGATTTGGTTTCTAAGATGTCTCTGCATCTGGAGGTGGAGGCAACCCTGGTCTGCACCAGGGAGGAGAGTTGAGAAACCATCAGGCCATGGCTATGCCCAGGATGAAGTGTGTTCCTCACTGAAATACTTGGGCATAGGGACACGTGCTACCTCTGTTTATCCCTGCAGGGAGAGGACTTCCATGGCTGCAAGCAGCACCCTAGTCACACCAATGACACATCTGAGCTCCAGCCCCAGGTGAGGAACTCATAGCTACTGGATGAACTTCTCCCCTCTTTGTTTATGTCCTCGCTGCAACCTCATAGGATTTTTGTTATTATTCAGAGTATGTCCTCCATTCGTCCTAACCAATTAAAGCTCATCTCCTTGAAAGCTGGGTTACTGCAGGTGTATTTGGAAGTGATGTATGACAAGGCTGTTTTTTCTCTTTCCTTCATACATTTTTGTTACTATTTTCAGGGCATGAAGCAATTGGATTTTGCAGCAAGTTGTGACCTTTTGCCTGCAAGAGCTTCCATCTGAGTTTTGAGGTGATGCCTACTTGCAAGACATCTTAGGATACTGAAAAGGAATTTTAATTGAGTCATATGAAAGGGTCAATACAGTAGCCTGCAACATTTTAAACTAGAAAGTTAGGAATTCCCACAATCACTGTCTGGTGCTGGGGGAGTTTAAACATGCAGAAAAAGCATCAGCCATGTAATTAAATTATTGAAACAAAAAGATTTCGTGAATCTCTTTTTTAAAAACTGCATTAATGCATATAACTGGCAGATAACTGCTCCCCACAAGAACCATAAAAACCACTGGATAACTTTTATCCTCCTAAGATTTAGACCACGATGTAACTACTCTGTTAAGAGTGTTAAGTGATTGGTTTAACTGGAAAAGTTACTGGGGGAATTATATAATGCAGAATCACAGGCATTGTTTCTTTGTTAAGAGATCTGGATAGCAGGGCTCATATTGTTTGGATATATGTATCACTTACCTATGCATTTTGATAAGTGTGTACTGTGCTTCTCTGACTTCTTAATGTTATTTGGTATTCACTAGTTGTCAACACTTCTGAGATGTTTTTTGTAGTACACACCTTTCAGGAGACCTAAAACCTACCTGATAACATAAAGAATGTGTGTTTTGCAAATGCCTGATCCTTGTCATTGTGACTGCTGAATGTTGTTGTTAATATGTTTTTGCTAAACCATATTTGATGAAGTAGAATAAAAACAGAAAAAGAGGAACTAAGCCAATGTTTTCACTGAAGTTATTTCAGGCATTCATTGTGAAAGAGTCAAGAGAGAGACTATGGGATTTTCTCACATGATAAGCATGTGCATCTGAAAGAGAAACAACATATACCTTAAGAAAAGAGAGAAAATTAGAATCATAGAATCATAGAATCATAGAAAGTTTTGGGTTGGAAGGGACCCCTAGAGGTCATCTAGTCTGACCCCCCTGCAGCGAGCAGGCACACCACTAAATAGATCAGGTTGCTCAGAGCCCTGTCCAACCTGGTCTTGAATGTTTCCAGGGATGGGGCCTCCACTACCTCTCCGGGCAACCCGTTCCACAGTCTCTTGACACTTGTCACTGTGTGACTAGTCAAAACATAGTCATTAGAGATGAGTAATTTTAACTGGGAGAAAGAACTGGTTATTTTAGAATCATATGAGAAACAAATTCTGCCATTTAAATTTAGCAGCCCTAAGAACTGGTAACTAGCTTCTTGAGATGAGTGGTGAGTTATGGAAACTGAAACAACTAACCTCATGGACCATGGCACACATACTCTGGTATCAATGGCATTGAAGCTGATTTAAGCAAACACACACACACACTGAAACAGCTAACCCTTATGGACTGTGGCACACAAACTCTGGTATCAATGGTATTGAAGCTGATTTGAGCAAACACACACACAGAGTGCCATTGATTTGTGTGTTACAAAATTATTCTTGGTTCCTGAGGTGTCCTAAGAATTTTACTTGTGTTAATGCTTTGCAGTTAGCAACGTGGATGCGCTGGAGAAGTATTTCCAAGGCATGCCATATTGCCATGTTGGCTTTTTGTACTTTGTGTGTGTATTTATACTTTTCTCCCTCAAGGTGAGATGGCTGTATTCCCCAAGCTTGTCAGTGCTTAAATACATATTTAACTCTGTGCAAAGATCAAATCACATGCCTGTTTGCGGTACCAGAGCTTTAATACCTGTAAACTCTCTCATGTACTGACTCTATCCACAGTGCTTCACAGACTTCAAAGCATCCTATGGTGAGTTAATCTCTTGCTGCCTTGACTCTTAGTTACTAGAAGTAAAAGCAAGAAGAGATTTGTTCAACTGAGATTAAAAGAAGGACAGCATGAGAGAGAGAAAATACAAAAACAAGACAGGCATTTCAGGCAGTAGAAACACTGTACGTAGTCACCCTTGCCATCATAAAAAGATATGTCTGCAAAAAGTCAGTATTTTGTGGTCAGGCAGAGAACTGGGAGGGGCAAGACAATGTGATAGAGGAAGAAAAGAAAGGAACAGCCAGCACTGCAGATATGGAGGAGAATTATGAAATACCAATCCATTGATAATCCGATGTATGAATCTGGTCTAATTTTTTCTCCTTAGAATAAAAGTGGTTATTTTGGTATGCTAAAGAAGTAAGCTTAAAGGAGATGGGTAAATTTCTCTTATTTCCCACTTTTCTTTCTGAAATACTGATGTATCAGTAGGATCTTAGTATGCTTTTGGGCTTCCCTTGGGGCCGTTTCTTTTATGTAATATAACCTAAGATATAGTTTACTTGCCATGTGTGGTATATAGTAAAATGTGATGCTGTGTAAACATTTAGATCTTTAATTTTATTGCAATACATTAACAACTTAGGAACTATACAGTGAAAAACAGTGGGTAGGGTTGGGCTTAGAGATGTTGCCAAAGAATTCCTTACCATCATGTTGGTTGTTTCTGCTAGGGAACTTTGCTGAAGATAAGGCATACCCTTTCTTTCTCAGTGACAAGGACTGGGGGTTCTGCCTCCAAAAGTCAATCTAGATCAGAGGATGTGACCCAAAAACTTGTCAGACTTGCTTGTAATGGTAAAAGAATTCCGTTTCGTGTTGTCAGCATTTCATTACTCTGTGTCACAAAAATTGTTCACTTCACATCTCCCATGTTCCTGAGCTGGATTAAAATGGCAGAGTTCTGGTTTGATGTAGAATTTGTTCTCTGTTTGTTACATGGACATTAACTGTTGCCACTGTTTATCCTCTGAAGGAGGTTAAAGCAGAAACGTAAGTGAATGTGACTTTTGATAATGAGAGGGTGGAAAGTGTACATTATGTCAGAACAGAAAGCAATTGCAGGGCAGAGCAATTTCTCCCCACTTCAAGAAAAAAAACCCAGAAAATAAGAGGAATATTTTCATTAAAGGGAGAATCATCTCTAATCTTACTTTGTCTGTCATCTTCCACTGCAGAGCTTTCATCAGTAACCTTCCACATCCCATCTTATTTTAAAAACAAGAATTAACATACAAGAAGTTAATAACATGTTATCACATGTTGAAATAAATTGTTGGGTCAGCCACTCAGATGTAAACACTGCCTGGCTTTGAGGAAAATGTTGTTCAGTTGCTTCTCTTGGAAGATCAATGGCCAAAGAAGCAATCAGGTCAGTGTGTTCATGACATCTTAGTAGGACAGTCTTACTTCACTAAGGCTGACAAATTGATGCTGACATATCAAAAGATGGTTCAAATGCACTGACAGATGGGAAAGATAAGAAGGTTAGAGAACATGACCTGTGAAGGAAGGCTGAAGGAATGGGGTTTGTTTCTGCTAAAGAGGACTGGCAGATGGAGGGGGCAAGAGTTAGGTGTATCAATATATAAGCAGTTGTTGGACATGGAATTAATAATTGCTGTGTTACTGCTAGGCTGAGGAACAATGCATCGAACTTGTGATGCTATTTAGTTTGTTTCAGTTACAAAATGGGCAAAATGCCCTTATTTTAATGGTAGATTTGAAAAGGTGAAACATACCTGGGGAAGTTTTAAAAGCCCTCAGGGGTTTTGAGGAGTGTGTCAGATGAGCATCTGGTGATGTCAACTTATTTGATTTTGCATGAGTGATGGAGTCTCCAAAAGTAATTTTCAGCCCACATGTCTGTGATTCAGATAGTGTACAACATAAAGGGTGGAAAAGTCTGAATTGTGTGAAGAACAATTTAGACTTGTGGGAGGACTGTGATTTAATGTCCTCCTCTCCCTCCATTGTATGTGAGCACATGCCTATCTTTAATGGGAGCCTTTCTACTAATATCATAGAAGAAATCCACCTGAATTACAGTTGCAGTTGAGGACATTCTATTTCCCCTTTCATTTTAGCCCTTCACATACTTAGGCAGGAGAAGTCTTTAAAGATAGAGAGGTTTTGAGTATCCTCACCTCTATCCAAGATGATGCAGGAGCAAAAGAAGCCCTTATGCAGACACCATGCCCAAAGAAGATTTGCCATGCTTTGTCTGGCCAAGTACATGCCAAAACAGCCTTTTTATTCTCTTCATTCAGAAATCATTTGCCCCTTAGTGGTTCAAGTGACTAGCTGTGAAAAGTCATGAAAATATTTTTTTCTGATTAAAAGAAGAGGACACTTTCACCAAGCTGTCCCCTGATGGCTTGTGGGAAGCTGAAGTCTAAGGGGATAGCTGAGATTTCCAAATAAGTGTGTCAAGACATAAGAAGGTCCCTGCTTCTCTGAGAAGTTAAGACTTCTCTGACTTTAAAAATTTAAGTTCACCTTTACTCTCATGACTTTGATCTTAAATTTGTCCTTCTACTCTTTAGAAGAACATTCTCCAATTTCCCTGAAAGACAGAACCTATCTTATGAGATTTCCATGCATAACATCAAGCAATTTACATAGAAATATCAAGGTAAAGCTTGCAATTGCTTTACCTTGGGGGCTCACATATGGTAAACAAAATACAATAGGAGTTGGGTAGTAAAATATGAGTGTTCCTGAGCTCAAATAAGGATTTTCTATCTATCTCACCAGTAAAAATAAAAAACTTTAAGTTAATAATTTTATGAATTATTACCTGGCATAAAATGGCAGCTGTAGAATGCACTGAGAATTGAAGATAACTTAGTTGGCCTGTTGTAAAGCAAATTAATATTAACAACCTGTCTATTTTTCCATGTAATTAAGCAATAATGATCAAAGCTCAATGCCTTTCTTGGAGATTAATGATGACTTGGAAAATTAATGGTGAGGTGAAAGCAAGGACCTTTAGCCATAGCAAATTGTTAAGAATCCAGAAAACACACTGGGCTGAGTCATTCAGTTTGGTTTATAATTATTTAAATACTGATTTTTCCTGTATTTATTAGAAAACAAATTGATATTCATACATGCTAAATAGTGCAAGATTCAACATTTTTGTAGTAAGCAGCCAAATGAAGAGTAGGCTCAGGTTCCAGCCAGGGTCAGCTCTGAGAACAAGCCTAATGACTGTTTCTGGCACTGTTACCTAAAGTCTCTACTTCTCACTCTTTTCACGACATGGATTCTAGGATTCATTACTGGTACTCATGTTGCTCTCACTCATGAAATTACTCTCTTACTAGGTGATTAAAGCAAAGCTAGCATGTGGTCTTTGCAGGATGAAGTCCCATACATTGCTGCCTTAGTGCCTGGTAAAGGAAACACATCAGCACTTTCACTCTACTTTTGCACAGTGGGAAAGACATTTCTGAGGCATTTTTTTTCTTTTTAAGAGTTGCCCTTCTTTATTAATGTTCTCAGATCAAATAGTGGACAGCAAAAAAAATTCAGCAGAAACTGGCCATCTGGGGTCTTTGTGCCCAGGGAGCTGCAATAGAATTTACTAGATCTTCTAAAAATTTTATTCTTCAGGTTCTGAGCTGAATCTGGCACTCACTGCAGTCAACAGCATAACTACTATCGAGTTCTCTGGTGCAAAATCAAGATGAAAGCTTGTTCTCTTTTTTCTTTTTTTTTTCCTACAATAGCACAAATCAGAAGTAATTTCATTGAAATCAATGGAAATACTTCTGTGAGAGGTGACTCAAATCTAAGCTATTGCCAGTTCATGGTACACTCATTCTACCACACCTCACCATGGGAATACTTCTGTTTCAATTAGACACGATATGAGAGAAATCTTTTTCACTAAGGCTTTTAAAGTGGTGATAGTTACTGAGATTTTAAAACTGTTTCTGAAATGTTTTACTGAAGTTCTAACTGTGGGCGGTAGACGAACACCCTTTGCTTCTTAGTTTGTTGCCTAGGTAGTAACTAGACACCAGTATTTGACAACATTTGCACGAACCTCCTGTTTTAGACATTCCTTTGCAATGGCTGCAAGAGACAGCTTTAATAACTCAATGACAGCCAGAAAAGAACAATATCTGCAGATACCTGTAGTGTGAAAGATGCAAGTATCTCTAATACCAAAAGGCTGGGTTTTAATCTAAAAATGCTGAACTCTTATATACCCTGCTTATTTCTCCTCTACATAGACAGATTTGTTTGCAAATGTTTGAGAAATTAAAGAGAAGCTTGTTTATCCGTTTATTTGTTTAAACTATAATTCTATTTGAAGACCAGCATAAATCAATAAACTCATTCAGAATGGTTTCCTGCATAACACAACCAAGCATGTTGCAAAGCCAGACGGGCGGATTAGAGGGTGGGGGTTTTTTTGGTTTATTTGCTTTTCTTTCTTCCTGAATGAACTCTTCATCGAAGTTTCTGTTTCTTTATATTTTGGTTGGAGATTGAGACAACGGAAACAATCTGTAACTCACTGAAAACTGGCCAACAAACCAATCCCTCTATTATTTTGGTAAATGTTACCTTTGTTCTGATCTTTAAATGTATTAGTGGAACAGAATACTGATTTGGGTGATACTAAAAGCAAGATAGTACAAAAGTCATGTTTCCCTGCAGCAGATTGCATAGTATACAGTGGGATCCTGCAGACATTTATGAATATGCATGGTTTTATGTGAAAATGCTAGAAGCCCTGAAACAAAAGCCAGTCTTCTCTTTGTTGAGAGTGTGGATACCAAGTCTTACTAATAATCACATAAAATTATATGCTTTGTGCTTTTATTTTGTTGTACAGCTTTATAATATGTTGCTTTTTGCACATACTCTTTTGTGGCAGTCAATCCTGACAATGTCCCTTTAAGATTTAATTTATATTCCTTGTGGCTTTTTAATACAGCATACAGCAGTTGCTGAGAGGTTTAACGAGTGTGTGCTGGAACCATCTGGAATCACAGAAGTAAGCAGCAGCATTTTATTTCAGGTTCATAATCCATTTGTAAAAGCCTACATGCTGTCATCCTGCACTTTTTAACAGGAATGAAAAGCTGAGCCAAACGGGGAGCTGCTTTGTGGTGCTGGTAAGGCAGAAGTGAAAAGCTCAGGGAAGTCTACGTGAGTCCTGAGTCAGGTGCCTTGTTAGTATAATCTGGAGTACACTGAATGGCGTCTGTCTCCCAGGGTAGTGATGCACAATTTTCCTGTTTTATTTGCTGTAGGCATTGCTAATATTGTAGAAATCCAGAGGCAACGTGTGGCAAAAGAAATTGTCTGTATTAAAGCAAACCTCAGCCTCATATCAGTGTGGAACTCCAGTGTCGCATGTTTTCTTGCAAAGTGTTGAGGAAAAAATGGGAGTGTGTGGTGGCCAGATATGTCTGCATTGCAAGTATCCTACATTCTGCTGTGCTGTTCTAGGGCAGTAGAGTGCCTAAAAAATGTGCAAGCACCGGCCAGTGCGGTGCTATGAAACAGCAGGATTTGATGAACACAAGAATCTTCCTTCTCTCTAGCCTAGAATAGTGCTAAATTCAGAGTCCTCTGACAAGAACATCTGTCACCCCTGTATTCACTTTTTTCCTTCATCTTAACTGCTGTACTACTTTAACCCTGCCAAGTGTCGTGGCTGTGGTGACTGTGCAAAGTTGTTACGCAGGGTCACAAAAAGACAACTGTTCTGCACTCACTCTTCACGCTGGGTTACCCCACCTACATTCTGCATGTAATGTGGCTCAGAGAAGACACAGTTTCTGAACAAAAGAAAATATGCAGACTTCTCTGTTTTGTCTGTGAGTCACTGAATTCAATCAAATGATTAAAAGAGAAGGTTAATGCAACTGCTTTTGCATGTAACACATGTACAGAAACTCCAGCTGCCTACCTACAGCATCCCATGTGATGGGGAGGAAAAATGCAGCAGAATCAGAGTGGTGCTGCAATCAGCTTTATAAAGGCACTGATACCTATAGCTGCTCCCATCTGTCCCCAGACAAATGAGTACCCCTACCTCTGTTGAGGTGGTGAAAAACATGTCCGCAGCGAACACCGCAGAGACTGCAGTGACTGCCTTTTAAAGGGGAAAAAAAATCTGCTCTTGTGCTGGAGGGGCAAGCTGTGGAAGAAAGGCCTGAACAGAACTGGTGCAGCTGCCTGTTAACCTGGTGGAAAACTGCAAAGGTTATTTAGTGAATCCTGGCATGGTCCTTCCTTCTGGGTCCTGTGAGATTTAACTTGACTTTTCAAATCCCTAGACTGTCTGCATTTTAAATACAGTTAATGAGGCTGTTGTGTTACTCTCAGGCATCACTGCTAGGTCCAAAGCAACTTTGCATTTTTATGTCACTGGAGCCTTCTGTAGTAATGGCTCCAGAGAACATTATGTCACAAAAATGCTTATTTTCACTTCCCTTCACCACCGCAATTGTCATCTCTCAGGTCTCCTTGGAGCCAGATGAGAGATTTCTGCTCCTCCTGTAGAACACCATGACATGTTCCCTTTCAGACTCTTCTCAGCTCAATGGAAAAGCAACTGTGCCCCTAAACTACTATTTTGCAATTGTTGAACAGTGAGGCGAGAGAAGAAATTGGTATTTGGTTGTCAGAAACTTTGGTATGTGTGCAGCTCATTGCTGAGAATGAATAGGATATCAGTGAAATCTGTGATTTAAATACAGTTGAGATAATGTCTTCACTGCTGTGGTATCCACTCTGTTATGTGATGGTAAGACACATTTCATTTTGAAATTTGTAATTTTCTAATCCTGTCAGTAATACAACTGCTTGCTGAGACATTTGCTATGTTGGGAAACAGAGACAAATGTGCTTAGTTTCTCGTTCATTATCTTGCTATGAAATATAAAGATGGATTTATCCAGCTACTTCAAACAAAATTATTCTCTCTTGTTTAGTCTCACAGAACTCTTTTCCCACCATTAAGTTTTACTGCAGCAGTTTCCACACCAGGAACTTAATGTAAGTTATTAAGCAGTTCTGGTTTTCCTCATTTAAGGAAAAAAAAAAAAGGTGGTGACTAATCCTTCTGTTGTTACTCCTGGTAAGTGAAATGAATTTTAGATGGCAGTACTAGGACTGATGTTAGTGTCTAGGCTGCTAGAAAGCTATACTGTTACTTGAGTACCTACTACAGCTATAGGAACACCTATTAAAACTATAGAATAGAAATATTAGAACATGAACAGCATATCCACACCAAGAGTAGCAGTTGTTCTTCGTTTAAGCCCTCTACATTTTCTGCGTTGAAACAGAAATTTGACAGAAAAACAGTTTTCAGGCCTTGTCTGTAATTACTGCTCTTATAAACTGCTATAGAGATGTTGGCAAAAGCAAGACTGGCATCAGACTGCATGGGTTATATTAGATAAAAAGACTACTTGGCATTTGTTTTTTATTTTTATTGATGATGAGCCTTTCAAACTTTCTCTTCAGGATTAAGGGAAGAATACAATTGAAATTATTTAATTACTTTTAGAATGAGGAATGGTAAAGGTCTTTTTAAATGCTTCATAAAGTTTAAAGCAAATGTTTGAAAATTCTGTAGATGAATGTTACAAAAGTTGATATTTTTTGATGAGTTTGTAAGTTAGGGTGCTATTTCAGGTCATTACACAAATTTAAAAATTAAGACAAATTTTTTTCATTTCTTTTGCCCTTTGTCAGACGTGTCCCATTACTATTAATGACTACGGCAAAACCTCTTTTGACTCATGTCAAGATCACCTTCCTGACTAGGAATGTCAGGCTCCCAAACTTTAGGAAAAAAGCCATTTATATCAGTTGCTTATTTGTGTTGTTACAGCGAATATTAGCAAACACTCTGATTTGGCAATTTTAAGTGTTTTCTTTAAATTAATTTTATCCTTACATGTGATTATATTAGAAATCAGCAGTTTTCCCTTACAATTCTGTGGGGAATTGTACAGTCTTGAGTCATATGGGGTATTTCAGAGTTAATAATCTGCCAGGAGCTCACTTGTCAACATTTGACTCCAGCTTCCCTGACTGGAACCTGAACAACTTTAAAAGAAAAAAGCAGATGCTGGAAATAAAATACATTCTTTATGAGCATTTGTTTCAGGTGGTTCTGTGCTCAGGAGAGGCTGTTGCTAGTGGGCAGCGCACAACAGATGGGGATGCAGTCTGCGGATGGAGAGGGTGATGCCCAGAGTCCCTAGGCTGGCTGCCTGAGTCTGACTCCATGTGCTGGGATTTGCATCACCTGATTATTGCAGATCACTACAGAGTGTAAGTCTCTGCTTTGCTGCCTGGAATAGCACTTCAACCTCACTGTTATCTGTGACTCTTTCCAGAATTTTAAAACCTGACTTCTGAATGTTATTCTAAGTGTTAATTTTTGTGACTGGGAGATGCCTTGCCGTCCCTCTTGACCCCTTTTTCCTTAGCAGTAAAATACAATATTGCTAAATGCATTTGCCTCACTTGAGTAGTTAGTTAGCAGTTGCATATTTATAAATGCTCTGTATGCTACAGTAAAGTTAAAGACGAATTTACTGTATAGCCTATTGCCACAAACTCAAAGAAACAAGGTCAAGTTTGGGAGAATGCCATGCCAATCAACACGTTGCCCAGGGAGGAATATCAGGCGTGTTTATGACTGCATTGGAGGAAAAACTTGAGGGAATGCTACAGTCAAGGCAAAAGAGATTTTACCAGTGGTCCTGTGTGGCAGGAGCCCTGCCTTGGGCAGAAGCAGCCTTAGTGGAGTACTGCTAGAGAGTTGTCAGGGCAAAGATGGAGCTGATTCCTTCTCCCGCCATATGCAAGATCATCACCCAGTGCACAGCCTCCTGGGGCATTACAAGTAGCTGATGTAATCAGTAGTTTTAGCTGTGGAAGTCTCCCCGCTTTGCTCTGTCAGAGCAAGGTGTTCGCTTCGTAGGCCTGCTGTGCATATGCAGCCCCCTGGCTGTTTGAAGAAATAGGTTTAACATGGAATGTTTGTGTAAGAGTTGATGGCAAAGGCAAGGATAGCTTTGGAAAGGCCTTGAAAGTGAAAACAAGTAGCATATGTTTGTGCTAGAGAAGTGGGAACAAGCAGAGGAAAAGTGTGATGGGAGTCAGTGACAGGTGAAGACAAGAGTCCTTGCATGTATTGAACAAGGAAGAGGATGTCTCCAATGGACAGCTGAATACTGAATGAGACCTTGGTTGAGGATTTTGACTATGTGGTCTTGCCAGCTGATATCTTCGAGATGTTACACAGGAAGAATTTGCAATGTTTAGATTTAGTTAGAGTGCAAAGATGAAAAGGGATGTTTAATTTTTTCTGCAAGTTCTTGATCAGGGTTCTACCTTTAAAGCCTCTTTACATAGCATCCCACAGAGTTGGCATGGTATGGCTTTTGCTGAAAGGTAAATTACCCTCTTCTGCTGCCATGGCCAGTTCCTTTGACCCTGCCGCTGGGTGTTATGTGGTATCACCGTAGTCTGCTCTCAGGGCTTGACCAGAAAGAACTAAATCAACTCTGAATGAGTTCCCCTTATCCTTAAGGAGAATCAAGGTTCATAGCAAGGAACTACAGCGAGGCGATAAATTTTTCTCTATAAACAGGCCAGCTATCTGATGATAAAAAGGGAGGTTGTGTCTTTGGTCAGAGTATTCAGAAATCTCTGCAAATATCTGAGAGAAGACGTCATGATGCAGCTTTTTTGCTGCAGAAATCCATCCTCCTGTTTTCATCTTAAAAAGCAGCGTATACTCTGCATAAGTCCTTTTTTTCCTTTTTTTCAGGAGAGAAGGGGAAGGAGTATGGGTTAGTTGATCATGTGCAGACTGAAGATCTTTCCCAAGCACGAAGGGCCACTGCATGCCACAACAGTCTATCATACAACACACTCGCATTAAGCTCTTACCTCAAGCTAAATGTTTAGTCTGTTATCATCCCTTCTGAACAGTGTAAGCAAAAGGAAGAAGCTGGGGCACACATGCAGTGATCACAGACCTATTGAAGATTTAGTCTGGGGTCATGGCCAGCTTTTAAGTTTCAATGATTGGCGACAGCATAATAATGGTATTCATTTACTGCAGTGAGGGAGTCAGGTACGGGAGGACTTACCTTTGCTTTCTGTATGACTGCAGGAGAGAATGTCTGTCTTGGTCCCAGCATCAAGAGTAACCACGATTTCTGCATCTCAGAGAACAGAAATCCTCCTTTCAATAATAAACCCTTGACAAAGCCACAAGATTGCAGTCTTTTTCTGTTCCATGCATGTAAACAAGCAAACCACATGTGTTGAGGAAGGAGCATGCGAGAAGATATGTATTGATGGTACTTTTAATGTCCATGCTACCAATGCAGCAGTTTAAATCAGCTGAGGATCTGATACAATAGGCTGGCCACATGGAGTTCATGAAAAATACTGCCCCCATTTAGACACTTTTTTTTACTACACAAATTCTGCGTTTCCAAATCTTGTGTTCTTGCTTAAGACCCTTGTTTTTTTGAATGCAAGAGGAGGCTGCACAAATAAGTTCACTTTATTAAGTAAATTAAACTTCTTTTCTGGATACCTGAGTGTACTTGAAGTAGAGTTGGCTAAGCATGTTCTTCAGGACTCATTCAGCACCTACTTTTATCCAAATGAGATATTCTCTATAGGAAAGGGAAGAATTTATTCCTCCGGCTGTTTTAATTCAGATTCAGTTTCTTTGCCAAATTTTGTTTTGGGATCTGCGCAAATAAGTTCTTGGTGGCAGAGAAGATAAGTGGGAGACAGCTATCATGATATAGGCAGTGTTTAGTAAAGCCATGTTTCAGCGTCAGCTGTTGATAGTATCCAGTGGTCAGAGATGGGCAGCTCTTGACTTTTCATTGAATAGGGCAGTTACAGACAAGCTGCAGAGAATTCTGCGGAGAGTATCAGCATCTGCTGTTCTCTCTACTTGAATGTATTCCTTCTGTCTTGTGAAGTGTGGGTGTCTGTAACTACTGACCTTTCTTTGAACTTTAACTTTTCCTGTTCAGTTGAGAGTTTTCTTCTGTTTGCCTTGTTTTCAAGGCTATATGCTTTCAAAAAGTTTTCCTCAATGAAATAACTTTTGGGAACTGGAGGGACTGTCGACATAGAAGTCTTCTAATATGTGAAAAGTATTGTGATTTCTGATTGTGAACTTTGTCTGAATAGTGCTCCTCAGGTGAGAAATCACTAAGTGTATTGAATCTATCTTAAGGAAACAAAGACTCTTGATTAGAAACCTTTCTTAATAATCAGGAGGTACAACCATGGCACATAGCCTTTTTTATTGTGGCTGTGACTCTGATCAGCACCTGAAATGACACCCTTGTCCCCTTGTATTGAAAGCTTCAATCGATTCTATATACTGGGTTTTTTACTGCAAAAGCCAGCTTTGTAATTTTCCCAGTTACTGATCTCTCTTTTCAGGTGATTCTTTTTTTTTTTCCTTCTTTTTTTTCTTCCCCCTCCCCCATGTCCCCATCTCACAGCACCAGAGGCTACAAGCTCAAGGGAGACATTGAGGCAGATATTGATGTGCATCTAGAAATGCAGGATGCAATCCTAAAGCTTTTCACCCTCTCCTTGCTTGGATAACTCTTCAATTAATTTTCTGAAGTTATTTAACTCTAGGTGTAGTCCTGAAGCATTACAGCATGAAGTCATTAGTCACGAGCAGAATCCTGATATCCTTCTCTCATGGTGCAGACGATAAAGCTGCTTCTTGCTTAGAGAGCTGGAAGCTGCACTGACGCTGTCAAAGACTGACTGGTGTCAGTGCAAAAAGAGGCAATGTATCATTCCTTTATTCCTCGCAAGTGCCCAAGAAAACTGGTAAGGCCCTCCTGCGACGCTTATCTCTGCTTTCTTAGGAGTGAAAAAGGAGAGATTTGGTAGTTTTCTTGCTGTGGAATGCTGCCAAAGTGTATTGCAGGTTCTTTTCTGAAAAAACCATGTGTATAAGTGTCTTAATGTTGCCTCCAAAACAAGTGTTGCAGGGCTCACCCTAACATGGTGGTACAGTATGTCTTTCAGAAACACTTTCAAACCATGTCATGAAGGAGAGAGCTTAAATGAGTGCAGAGGCCCAATACCTGTGCTGTTTAAACTCTGGACTGTAGTGCACAGGCCAGGCGCTGAGGAGGGCACTCTTATTGCCTGTGGTATGTCTTGGAGCTTTCCTGAGCCTTGCTGTGCCTTCTTGGCCCCAGAACTTTTCTCTCTGCTGTTTTTTGCATTTTTATTTTCTTTTCTTCCCTGCATGGATCTTGGAGATGTTTATACAACATAGGTCTATAAACCCACTTGTGGTTTGTAAGTGCTTTGACTTTCTGCTATTACCCAATTCCCAAGGCTGGCTTCTGCAGCCACTGGCCAAGCTGCATCACTAGACAGGTAGGTATTTTTTGAGAATCTGTTTGCAGAACCGAAGCTCCTTCTATATAGATAAATCAATATGTTTTCCTTTTTGTGGAAACGGGAGCTACAAGTGTATTACCCTTAAGTGTGCTACAGTTATTACTTTATTTCCTGCTGAAGTACTGTGATGAAGAATGGAGTTGTTATCATGCTTATTTTGAGAAACCAGGAAAATGATATCTTAATTAATGATGTCTGGTACTGATTCCTTTTCTCCCCAAAACCTTTATAATGGCCTAATAGCATAGAGTAACTTTAAAGGGGGTGGAAGCTGCTTGAGGCTGCCAGGGCAGTGTAAAAGAGATGTGAAAAGGCTTAAGAATTAGTTTGCTATATGCTTTTCTTATATAATCCCATTTTGACCCCTTTTTCCTTACATCAATTTAGTCCATATCCAGGCAAGTGCAGTGTTTCTGAAGTGCAAGCTTCAGTTGCTAAATAAGGTACGAATAACAGAGACTGTAGGCATCCAGGCTGAAAGCAAAGTACTGCTTTTATTATGTTGCTAATAAAAAACATATGAGAGAGGGACTGAGAAACA
>Ga0181612_168088_pt1 | contig 18730 bp, 9 predicted proteins | sample HoacroProtozoa21_FD_119630 | JGI IMG/M metagenome (GOLD analysis project Ga0181612, IMG submission 119630) | Hoatzin crop microbial communities from Cojedes, Venezuel. Combined Assembly of Gp0051906, Gp0051904, Gp0051908
AACAGTTGCTGTTTGTGTCCGCTACAACCGCAGGAAAAATTTTAGTGTTTCTTCTTACCCCCTGCACTGTCTATCTCCTCCTGCTCTGCTGTTGCACTGCCACAGACAGCGCGCTCTTACCAGAAAGTAACTTAAATGCAGTGTTAATAACATGAGTAGTACCAGTGCTTAGATGTGAGTGGGAGATGGTATAAAGGGTGGAGGCTAGGGGACATTCTGCCTTCTGGTAAATCTCTGCGCTGAAACTGAGCTGCAGAAGTTGTTACTTGCTTGGAAAATAGCTTCTGTGCCTGCCTGCCTGCCTGTGTTATCAAGATCTTCTGTTGGAAATCAATGCTAATGCTTTTGGAGCAGTATTTCAAGGTGATCTAGAATCCACGTGTAGTCTATGATTTTGCTTCAGCTACGTTGCAGACACATTAGTGGAGATTAAATACAAGAAGATAAAAGGCAAGTTGATGCAGTAATTTTTGCACAACAGTAGACCTGAGAATGATCAAAGGCAAGCGCATGGCTGGGGCACTTTGCTGGAGTACTCCTGACACATAGCTCTCTTCACTTGAGCTGCTCTTAGCAGTTTTCCAGGCTCTTTGGAGCAGGAGTTGGAAGCACGCCCAAGAAGGGTGTTTTGCCATTATACATGAAGTTTTATTTACTGCTTGACAGCTGAGAACCAAAGAGTAGAGCCCGTTCTTTGATACGTGGCTGACTTATTACACACCTCTTTAAAGTCCTCTCATCATCGGGACTTAGGCTTCAGCCAGCCCTGAGGTCTGAGATACTGACTGCCTCTTTGGTATGTGACAGATCTTTTGAAGCTTTTGAAGCTACTAACGCTGGAAGGACCATCAGACTTCCAAGTTGTTTGTAGGGTGTATAACGGCCTGTTAGAGGAAATAAGAAAGGGAGTAACAGTAAAATGTCCATGACCTACGACTGCTCCTTGCTGAACAAATAGTGTTACACTGCAGCACCTCAGTTTTCCTTCCTGCGAAGGAGGAGGTCTTACCCTCATACTTTGAGGCTGACAGCTGAAGGGGACTGTGGAAGTGTTTGGTTAATTACTATTCATCATGGTGTTACTGTTATGGCTACCACTGCTGTGATCTGATGTAGGCTCATTTATATAATTAAACAATTCTCTTGTTAACAAATTTGAGTTGCAGCTTAAATGTGGTGATATATTGAGACAATGTGGAAACTTTCTTGTGACTTGCTGTGGCAGAAACCCATTGCTGTCCTGGATTTTAGTGAGGATTACTTAGCAAAGTGATGAGCTCTAATTTTGAATAGCTGATCTGTTTGGTTTTTGAGGAGCACTGTCCTATGAAAGTCTGAATGTACATACGCTTACATGTTTTTGTAACAGCTAAAATGAGTCTGGCTTAATGATGTGTTCCTATAGTCAAGACCAGACCAGCAGGTATAGAACAGACATTGGTAAAAACATTTGAAGGATGAAGTGCCAAATGTTACAACTCAAGAGAGAAGCTCAGGAGAGACCTTGGGGCTAAGAAGGAACTCACTGTTTACTCAGACATTTCCTTACAGAAACTGTGGAAGTCTGTAGCTTTTGCCAGAAGGGAAGGATTGATCGGCAAAGGTGAAATGGCACTGATGAAAGCTGAACTACTGCTTGATTTATGACAGCCACCCGCAGTACACTGAGCACCAAGGGCTGCTGAAGTGTCACGCTGCTGGTTTTAGCCATGGAAAAGGGTGCACGGTCTGGTTTTGAGCCAGACATCTATATTTTCTAAATATGACCCACTCTGTCCAGGGAGAGAGTTTGCTCCAGGAGAAATCTTGTATTATTTTGACTAAAGCCTCTAATGCCCAAAGGGAGAAAAATGACCCATCTTCTCATGCAAGATGTATATTTCATAGTAGATTGGGTGTTTTCCTTAATATTTGGGTTTTTTTATTGCTCTCTCTAGCTATTTTGTATGGTGTTTGGAGATGTTTATTAATCATGGGTGCATGGTCATTTTGCATTGGTTTGGTGAGGTATCCAGCATGTTAGTGCCTGTGAGCTGGCTGCCTCCTGTGCCAGCCAGCCACAGGATCACACCAGTCTGGCATAGAAATGAATAGCTTTACCTTCCCCCATCTTACAAATGTGCTGAGTGGGTCAGTCTGACTTCTTTCTTTCCTTGGCTTTCTTCCTTCCAGCTTTCATCTGCTGTGCCTTTGAAATACACAATAGATGGTATAATACCAGTTTTACAGAACGAAGAGAGAAGTGAAATGACTTATCCACATTCAGGAAATAAGTAAGGCAAAAGACAGAAAATAAACTCCTTAATTCCCAGAGCCTGTCTGGTAGAGCCAGCACAATCCCCATTCTGACAGCTTCTCTCTCTGCTTCTTACCATTTCTTTCCCATGCACATTCGAAGAAAGTTTCAGGACTGCGTGCTTCGTAACCAAAGTGGTTTGAGATTCCTAGGTCCTTTCAGCTATAACTGCCTCGTTTTCTCTGTTTAACTACAATTTAAATACCAGCCAAACTGTGTCAGAATTGTTACTTGCCAAGACCACTTCTGACTACCCTTGGCTACTTTCTTGCTTGAGAGCAAAGTCTAGTAATGCATTTTCCTTTCTCAGTAGATTTCATTCCTGCTCTTAACCTGTTCACCTCCTCAATAGCAGTATCTGGGAAGCCATGCTTTCAGTTTAATATTAAACACACTTCAATGACTACTTCCACAGCGTTGGAAGATAATGAAAGAACTTTGGTTGCATAGGTTGCCAAAAGTGTATTTAGCAAATATGCAAATATCCCTTGGCAAACGAAACTCAGTGTGAACAGAAGTGATGGGGGAGAAGGAGGAACAAACCCTGAGCTGAACTGTCCCTGGGACTGTAGATGGCTTCCGGACCGTGGACTGATCACTGTTGTTGTGGTGATGCCGTGAAAACCCGGAGTTGAAGACTCAATAGTTGGTTTGAAGTGTTGTTTGAAGATGGCAAATAGTACTATTTTTTTGTCAATACTGTCCAGAAAATGAACTATATAAGTTCTATCAGAGTAGGTGTGGACTAGATTCGCCAGATTCAGAACTTCAGTCTGTATACACACTTGTTCCACAGTTGCATGTGTTTTGAATATGGAGTGCCTGACACATCCCTGTCTCAAATGAAATGCTACAACATAAGAACTGGGACATGCAGCAGTTAAGAAGACTTAACAGGCTGGAATGCAGCTATCATAACCTCAGAGCGTGTCACTGAGAGCAGAAAATAGGTATCTAAATGTATAAAGTGCCTGATCAACCCTGGGTCTGTGCTCATGCACAAGTGGGTCTCTAAATGTTGCAGTGCGGCATTTTCCAGCCACTCTTTTTGGCGATTTCTGGTTGTCTGAACTTGTTCATGAATTTTTACACTTGGATGTCGGCTATACAATGGGGTAATACACTGATTTTATTTATTTATTAATTTTTGGCTCAGTTAAATATTCTCTTCTGCTTCAGAGTGTACCAACATGAATGTACTTTTTTAATGTATAAAAATGGCTTCACAGTTGAATGTTTTCCTACCATGCCAGTCTATTACTGCACTTGTTGTCTTAGTGTTCTTGTTCTGAGGGCAGGAAAGAAAGATCCGAATGAGGTCTCCATTTTACGCTCAGTTAGTTACCCAAAACCACTTTGCTATGTCTAACAGTTTCATGTTTTTCACTAACAAGATCCCTCAATCATAATTTGATCTTTAGAGATGATTTTGAAGAAATGCTTTACAAGCAACTTTTGCATGTTATTTAAGAGACTTCTGCATCAATCTTAACTGTTGACATTCATAATCTGGGAAAGAAAATTGTGCAACTGAAGAGCTCTCTTACACTTCCACGGTATAAATGTGACATCCCTCATTCTTTCAGTGTTTGTGGTATGGGTTTGTTTTTTTAATCCTTTCTGAAGTTTAGCAGAAAGCAATATAAGCAAGGTTTCTAGGTAGTGTAGTTAAATTCAGTGTTTTTCTGCAGTGATTGAGTGCTCTATCATGTCTGACTGTATCGCTCACTGATTTCCTTTCATTCCCAGATGTGAATTCTTATCATGCCCTTTGCCTCTTCCACCCACTGCAATTAGCTCAGCTAAAGTAAAGTTTCTAGAATCAACCATATTCCGTTTCATGATTGTTCTAAAGAAAAATCAGAGTCTCTTTCATCACATGTTTGGGGCACCTCAAATAAATAGCAGGTCAAATTACTAATCTATTAGCTCTTTGTCTGCCATGGTATGCGCAGTTAGTCATGAAATATTCATGTAATTCAGAAAAAAGGTTGGGGGGGGGGCGGGAAGGAAGGCAGCTCCTGAAATGAAACCACAGTATCATAAGGTCAATCAGCTTGCTGCTGTTAGATTCAAGTGCAGGTCAGCTCTTTCATCCTGGAAACTTTGCCCAATAATTATTTACTTTCAGCTGTCAAGCTTATTAAATGATTACCTAAGTCAATAGTGTGCATTTTCTTTATGCACTGGAAGATTTTTGTAAATTACTTTTTTCCCTAAAGGACGACAATTTTACAGTACACGGTTCTCTATATGTAAGCTTTTCACTGAAGTCCTAATCCGGCTTCAAATTAAATCGATTGGCAGCTCCTGTTGACTTCAGTCAGAACAGCATAGCACCTGTCTGTCTTCAGCATGTGAAGAAAGTCCATTCAGCAGTAGAAAGCACATTCAGTGGCACATAGTTATAAGATTACTGGGTTTAAAGGAACAGGAAGTTGCATATGTGCATAAATACAAAACTAGATGTACTTTAGTTGGGGTTCCTACCCCATCTCCTCATCCAGCACTGGAGAATGAACAAATGCATGATAGAAGAGGAGATAATCTAAATTTTAAATATAAAGAAAAATAAGAACCTGTGTTAAACCTATGCTAATATTGTGTTCATTATTATAGTATCAGGATATCTTCTTCTGTGTACTAGTGACATATGCATTTTTTCTGTTCTTGTGCTTCCTCATCAGTGTGAAATATGCGTAAGGGAAGGCTTCCATTTCAGCGGATGATTTTTCCTTTTTAAATGTGTGTATGTATTAGGGGAGGTGGGAAGAATACAACTTGTAATCTGGAGCAAAAGGTCACAAGGTTGGCTTCAAGGTTGGTTGAAGGAAATTTAATTTCACAGATTCAGGCTGATGCTTGTAGGTGCTTGCGTCTTTTTCCATTATGTCAGGTGAACAAAGCATTGCCTGTCATCTTTATTTCGGCACCTCATTTATTTTGATTAATCGGGTTCAGAGTTTTGGAAATTTTGCAGATTAACACCCGATACCCTGATTTTATATTTATTGGCCAGTATGTTGTGCTCTGAGGATGCACACTGCAGTATGTTGTAGCACTTGCAGGTGTCTGAACACATGTGGGTTTTTGGCACAGTCCAAGACAGGAATGACTTTCTAATTCAGGCTGGAGAGTCAGACTAATCAGAAACATTGGCTGAGTGTACATAAAATTGTGGAGTCATAGGGATATTGGCTGGAAAGGACATGTAGTCCAGCATCCCTCTAGAGACAGAATGATTTCCACTGGGCCAACTCTAGTTTTGTCTAGCTGTGTCCTGAAAACCTCAAAGCATGGCCATTTAACCTCTTCCAGGTTCTCCAAGGTGACCTCCTGCTGGAGATTTTTCTACACCCCCACCCCCAATATCCAGTGTGACTCTCACAAGCCCCAGTTTCCAGTTGCAATTTGTTGTCCCATGTTACACTACTTCTTACTAAGGAAAGAGTTTAGCTCCATCATGTTCATAACTGCCCTTGAAATAGCTGTAGGCTGCTCTTATAACCTCCTATTGCCTCTGGCTAAACTGAGACTAAACATGTTAGAAAGAACAAAATATTTCGTAGGCAAATTTTACTGTAGTAGAAAATATATCCTGTGGCACATGCCACATACACACATCACCAGTGGCTGGTGAAGCTGATGAATCACGGTAGAAAAGAAGCGTGATCCATAAAACATTAAACTTCCACTGGCTGCCAGCCAGTGTTTTTCTTGAGCATTTCAGTGCTCCACCCTGTAGCAGGATACCCTGCCCAGCCGCAGAGTCAGGAAGTGATACATGGGGTTGTTTTTTGAGTAAGAGCCCTCACCGGCATAAAAAGAAAATGTGTCTAAATCCAACTGCCTTTGTGCATCCTGCAGCGGAACTGACACATCACATAACCTGTTCCTTTTTAGTAATGGGATGTGCAATCCTTTGGCTTAACACGCTACCGTTAGAGATGGAGGAGTAATGGGGAAAGGGAGCTGGTCTGGCTACAGTGTGTTATTTCTAAGGAATCGTGTAGAGTTAAACACCTTCACATTACCCGTTTCCAGGTAGCACCTGCAGTGTTGTTGCTGCAATATTTATGGCAAAGTATAAGGTAGTTCAACTTCATACTTTCAAAGTATAACGTTTCCAAGACACTGGCTAAAAAAGATTTGCCGCATAACTTACATCAAATCACCAGACCAATGGGAATCTATTGGCCTACCATAAATCCTGAAGAGGTAAATACGATGAAGATTTAGATATTGAAGTGTTACATTTATCTCAAATTACTGCATTGTATTAAAATGCTAAAGCAAACCTATTTACAATGTGATGCTCTTAGGAAACTGTTGCTGATTGAAGAAACGTTTTCTGGGATACGGCTTTTTTTTGTGGGAGAGGAATTGTCCGTTTCTTGTGCCATCCCATGGACTATGCCTTGCAGTAAAGCATTCATGATTTTGTAATACAGAAGATGGGATTTTTAATGGGAAATACCCTTTTTATTGCCAGCATGGGGAAAAAATACTTGGTACACTTTGAAAAAATGATTTCCTATGTAGTTATACAATCAGGAATTCCTTCAAGAATGGACAGGTTTAGGAGGTTGTGAAAGAGCCTGTTTCGTATCTGTGTCAATTCAAACTGAGGTGCCATTGACTTTGAAAGTGCTGAGCATGCTGTTTCTCTGCACAGTCTTCTGCCGTGACCGTGAAATAAAAATCGGGTGCTGTGCAGCTCACTGAGGTCAAAATGCCAAATGCTGTTCTCAGTTGCACGTGCCACTGGGTAATGGCTGCCTCAGTCGCTGCTGCTGGGGAGGTCGTGGGGACCTGCACGACAGTCCCTGGGGGAGCCTGCGATGCTCACCGCATTGCGGTGTGGGATGCTCCCTCTCTGGGGGCTGCTGCTGGCGCACTGAGCCCCAGGCCCTGGCATACTCTGCCACGCAGGGCTGGGTAGATCCCTGTAGTAAAAGACTGCAGATCAAAAAAATAATTACGCGGTTATGTCACACAGTGAGCTGTAAAACAAGGCCTGTTTTGGATATTGTCTGACAAGCATATCCCACAAAGCCAGAATGAGATGCAGCCGCCTCTCCTGTGCTAGCTTTTATTCCACCTGTACAGGAGGGCATCTCCACTTCTATTCCGGGTTCTGTTTAGATCATTCGGAGATATGCTGCTGTGGGATGCAGACTCTTAACTCCTGTCGGAGGCACTGGGAGAATTGCTGGTGCACCTGCATAGAAAATTTCTGCCCTATTATCATAAAGAAATAGAAACCCACCATGCTTTGTCAGGGATTTCTGTGTTAATTATCACATTTCTCAGTTGGATATGGTCCATGGTGACATATCTATAAGGAAATATTAGGCTTACAGATGGAGAGGAGCACAGCTGATTAATGATTGTCATGATTCTTCTCATTTGCGGTGAGAATCTGGAAAGGGCGCTAACTTGCACACTGGTAGAAAATTTATTTAATACTCCTATACTTCCCTGCTTGTCTTAGATGTTTTTTTTTAATCTGTGTGTCTGATTTTTTAAGGGATGAGAATAGTAAAATATTAAACTTAGCAATATAAACATCTATATTCAGTGTCTGATGTTATTACAGAATATTTAGAAATTGGTCTTTGGTCTGTTCTGTATTGTTCCAAAGGTCAGGTCTAAAATCAAAGCTCTGCGCTGGATATGAGATATGCGCTCCTTTCCCAGCTTTTCCACTGATGTACAGGTTTCTGATATTGCTGAGATCTTCTTAAAGCAAGAATTATACTGATTTTCTTGGCAAAGTGTTTTGACGATAATAAATGTAAAAAGTTGTTAAGCACTGGGTTTTTATTTTCAGAGAAATATTACATTCAAATTATTTTTATTTGTTACTGATTTAACATATTTTATTTGTAAATTTTGCAACTTTTCTGATGGAATAATTTTCATTGACAGTTTTCAAAATGTATTTCATTTTAGTCATGAGAATACTTTTTTTGGTTTTGTGGTTTTTTCTTTTTTTTTTTTTTTAATGTGCTCCTGGTGGATTCTAGTCAGTACATGTTTTCTTGTACTTATGTTTTTATTTGAGGAATAACAATAGAGACAGCAGGTGTGGTGATTGATTCTGGTGATTGATTGACTAGTTAAGTGCTGATGTCTGTAAAAGGAGTTAAGGCCATTTTTATAAAATTGAAAATGAAAGAAAATTATAAGGGGGTAGATTTTTGTTTAGTGATTGAGGCAGCTTTTGCTGTGTATTGTTAGGAAATGAATTTCCTGCACAGTAGCAATTAGATTTCTTGAATTATATTATCATTCTATTCAGTTTAATATTATAGTTGTCACTTACATAATGAGCCTTCTGTATGCAGCTCTGATACGCCGAGCCTTACAATTTCACACTGGGAACATTAAAGAAATAAATATCTACATCTGGATTTCCCTGCATGTCCAATAGTCTGCACAGTAAGTTTTCAGATCCAAATGATGGAACCGGCACGATCTCTAAATGGTAAAAGATGTCTTTTCTGCTGACTACCAGTGAGCAGCACCAGCTCTCGGGAGGCACGTTTTCATTTTTGCTGTTTTGTTTCTATTTAGAAATTCCCATGTCCACACCAACTCATATTGGGAAATATCAGTAATTTTATGGTTTTCTTTGCTCAGATATGTCTGTGCATTAGTGTATAATTTTTTTACTCAGATTGTACACAAAATATAAATCGACATGAAAATATATATATAAATCTAGCATGAAAACATATAGTCAGAATAGGAAAAAAGGGCCACGAGACATAGTATTACAAGGTAAATGATAGGGGACGTTTAGCAAGTATCTAGTTAGCATTGTGCTATGTGTGCCTTCTCTTAAAAACAGGTTTAATTACCTTTCATTTAGGGAAGGCCTCAGATTTGTTGCAGTCAGTTTTGTAGCCTCTCAGCCATGTCATGCCAGTGAAGGGAAATAGGTCAGCTCCCAAGGAGCTAAAGGAAGAGGAACTGGTGTGGGCAGGTTGCCCAAAGGTTTCTGCTCAAAGCCGGATGGAGCTGCATGCTGTGACACAGACAAGTTTCCAGGATGGCTGGGATCAGGGAACTGAAACTGCAGTAGCAGGAATGGAAATGTTTTGGAAAGCGCTTTTCTAGAACAGAGCATGTCTAGTGCCAATGAAGAACGCCAGAGCCACTTGGAAAACTATGAAGAATGAGTTTGATTAATTTTGCCTGTAGATAGGACCAACCCAAGTCCAGTACCATTCATAAATTGAAGATGAGTATACAAACTAACAGTAAAATGATCCCCAGTTCCATTCTCCAGACAAAAAAAAAAAAACACCCCATGAATGTTAAAGAAAACTTGTGGTCTTTTTGCAGTGTAGTAATTTGGCAGAAGGCCATTAAAGAAGTGAAAATCAAGGTAAGGATGTAGCCCATGCAAGTTAAGTTACAACACCTTCAGCAAGGTATGTGTATCCCCAGTCATATCGCCAGTCAGATTTAAAACAGGTTCATCTGGGGAGAGGTGTGTTTATACTTATTTGTAAATTAAGCCATCCTTTAATGTGGCATGTTACTATTTCTGTCCACTTCAATGGAACACCAGCATATTGTAGGATGTGCGCGCTTAGGATTTACACTGTTTCTGTGCTGCTTCTCTTGACATAAGCAAACCAGTCTCCTTGTTTATTTGTTTTTTGCCAATATGCCATGCTTGCTCAAGGCAGTCAGCAGTATCGGAGCCTCTGAACGCTGGGCTTCTGACAATAGCTCACCTCCCAGCCAGCTCTGATGCAGGCAGGACTCTGGTGTGTTTCCTGTTATGGCAGTGCCTGGCTATTTCCTTTTTGTGCTTATTAGGTCTCGCATGCTTAATGAAATTATGCTCATTAGAGACTCCAAAATGCACACCAGTCTCTATCTGGTATTGTTTCAGATGATCTATGGAGTTTCTCTTGGGTTTGTACCCAAATCAAATTGTGCCAATTTCCACATGTCTGCAGTCGTGCAGGGCCCTGCTGCCTCGTGGGGAGAGAGCGCCTAAAAGACTGGTATGTCCCCGCTCCGCGCTGGGGTTCTGTGGGGAAAACAGGGGCAAGGAGACCTGGTGGATGAGGACACTTGCTGCCTGGCAAATGCCCGGGGGGGTCTGTCTTCCCTGTTCGTGCGGTGGGAGTTTGGAGGAGCACCTAAACCTCAGGAGGGAAGCCATGGATGTGAGCTGAATGGGCTGTACACAGCCGCCGGCTTGTGCCCTGGCAGGCAAGGCTGGTCTCTTGGGGGGAGACACGTTTCCCCCCACCTGTGTCGGGTCGGGTGGTGCATTGCAGGCACCCGTTTCGGGCACCCACTTGCCCTCCTGAAGCTTAGCCTGGTTGATTGCCTCCTCATGCACCAGCCAGGCAGCTGGTGCTCGGAGGTGATGGTGACTGATGGGTTCAGCTGCAGCACAAGGGCTTTCAGGAAAATCAGGCACTTCGTCTGAGGCTTGGCTTGGACATTAAAAGTAACGGTGTTTGTGCTTGAGGAAATAGGCTTGTTAGCTTCAAAGGCAGTTACTTAGGCACATTATCTGCAAAATGTTTTCTGTGTTTGTATGAAGAGCACGTGACAGATTGGAAAGAGGGAAGTTGCGATGTTTTTAATAGAGAGAAGGCTAGTGTATAAATAAAAGGAGTAATTGTAAACTCTATGGCTTCCCTGCCAAATCAAATTAGACTTTTTTTCAGCTGTTGTCTAAGAATTATTGGTAGATGTTCTATGCCTGATAGAAGGATGCTGTCCTCACAGACATGAGGACTAGTGACCACAAATCAAAACAAGAGCAAAATGTCTGTCCGTAAGTGTGGTGCAGAACTGATTTTCAAATCAAAGGACCATTTTGTTAAACCAGCTAGTCTGGACTTCAAGTTCCACAGTAACTCCTTGTTTAGCAGCAAATGCTTTTTATGGTAAAATCATTCCTTCATTCATGACTCCTAGCCTTCTATGAATAAACCCTTTCCATTTTACCTACTTGCCTTTCAGCAAAATCACTTCGTTTTAGGCTTTTTAAATAAACGTGGGTTAGTATGAGTGTTTAATTAAATAGTAAGGACCTCTGTTGCTCAGCTGTTACAGAAAGATCAAGCTCCATTTGGCTGCAAAAACTTTTCAGACCTTGCTTAGCAAAACATACCTTATTTTTATAAAGGCTTCTGGTATTTCTGGACACAACATTCTCTGCTAACTCTAACTGCCAGTTTCTTTCAGTGGTGTTTTTATTGTCTTTAAAGACTTGCTATGCTGCTTTCTTGCCTTGATTTATGTCAGTAATGAAAAGTAATGGTTTGAAACAAGGTATAATCAATCAGTTTTTCATGCATCCCATGACTAGCCGTTGTCTATCTTAACTTACCCCCATCATGTATTTCTGAAGGAGTAAGTCTCTCGAAGAGACTCTTTTTGAACAGGTGTTGCCTTATCAATTTTATCCTCATTAACAATTAATCCCTTTTCACAGTTCTTTCTACAGATAACAATAGAGTACGTGTTTCTCTGCCTCACAGTTTTGTGTATGTATGTCCAAGGAAGGAAAAAGGACATGCTTCAATTTTTAAATATGCTGTATGTTCTGCTTTAGCTCATTGTAAACAAGGAGTAATCTCTTAAATTCTACTTCTTGAGTGCGAGGAGCAATGAAAACAAGAAGATTAAAATCACTTTTCTGTAGGATGGTCCTTAGTGATAGATCTTTGCAAGCAGAAGCATATTTATGTTGGTAGCAAGACTGGAGTCTTTTCCTCCTTTGATGTTCATAAAAAAATTAAGAACGTGATGATGAGTCAGTGTTGCATAAATGAAATTATATGGTGGTAAGTAACATTAAGCAAATTGTACTTCAGTGTTTTTTCTACATGCTTGTGAAAATTAAACTCTAGCTCAGGTACTTCTTAATTATTTTAGATTTATATCATTCTTATCTGGAAAATACAGAAGTCCTGCAAGACTTGAGCATTTGTTTAGTTGCCTACACATGAAACATTGCCAACTCTTCGCATTTGGAGTACGTGACTCAACCTTTCAAATCACAAGGTTGGCTTGAAAACCTGCACATTTTAAGAGGTGTTTTTTGGTCACAGCAGTCATAAAGCACCTCCCGAGAGATGTATACCAGATCAGTGCATTGCTGGGTCTGTTGTACGCTCCTAGACTACCCAAGGCTGCTCTTGCTTGTTTGCCTGTGCTTAAGGAGCGGACTTTCAAAGGAGCTTTCTGAATCCTGCTCCACTTCACCACTCTTCATGGGAGTGAATCTTCATGGTCTGACTGTGTGTTACAAGATAGCCCAACACCTTCTGCCTTGGCTCTGAGCCTCCTTGTGTCCTTCCTCTCTCAGAAGTCTTGCCTTACCCTGCAGCCCTCTGGGGACACGTGTAGGCTAAAGCACTTACATGGAGCTTGAAACATTTGCAAAATCTGTTTTCTCCAGTTATTTCAAGAAACAATGATAGACAGAAGAACTCTCATGCAATTCTCTGTTTCAGTATCCTCAGCACTCTTGAGCTTGCTCAGGGCTAAGGTCAGAGTCTGCTCCTATGACCTGGATTTGTTGGTTTTTTTCCGTGGGTGCAATCTGAGTCATGAAGCAAGCCTGTGGACCTTACCTGCTTTCTTGTTTAAGCTTTCTTTAAATTAGCTGGTGAGACTAGTAGACTAAACTTCATGTGATAGCCATCTGTCCAGCATGCCTATAAAATGGCTGAGATACTTCATCAGGACACTGCTTAACTATCACTTACCTGGAATTCACACCAGATAACTTGACTGGCCCTGGATGTCAGTAGATTTGCTAACAGATGATCTGTTTCAACTGACTGGCAAATCTTGGAGTACACTTGTATAAACAGCTTCAGTTGGGCTCAGACCATGCCTTATGTATCATGCCTTTATACACATCCACTACTCCTGCATAGCTGTGAGTTAGATGTTGCATGCAGGTAAGGAAGTGAATTGAAACAGCTGCTAAAGGTACTGTAATCCGAGTTCACTTTTCTGGCTTCTTACTAGAAGTGCACAGAAGCATTTGCTTGGTAAAATGACAGTGGAGAATTAGTTTGAGAAGCTGATGGGCTGCCAGCTGACCCAGGGAGGCTGGACCACACACATTCAGTGTGCACCATTTAGCGTATTAGCAGGCACGTGGTGAATCGTTGGGCAGGGACAGCAAAATCGCCCAATGGTGAAGCTGCATCCCAATGCTGGGTGGCACGAACTGAAGGAAGTTCCTTTATTAACGCTAGAAGTTACATATTATTGGCTACAAAAGCACACTTAAAAATGAGGTTAAAAATAAACCCATAGAAAATAAAAAGTATTAAGAACAATTTTAATGGTCTTCTTAAAGACTTTGCTTTCTTCTATGTAATTCTCCTTTCTTTCTTGGAACTTGCTGAAGTCCACGGTTTTGTTCTTGAGGGTTTTTTTTTGTGTGTGTTTTGTTTTGTTTTTCTTTGAATAGGTGAAAACTGCCTTCAGAGTCTTTTCTTGTTTATTGAAGTATTTTATCTTTAGAATATTTACAAACTTATGATCAGCAAATTGCAAGGGTTTTCAATCAAGGACAAAGAACTCCCAGAGGCCAGCCTTTTCTGATAAAGAACTTTATCTGTACTTTATCTTTCTCTTTTCCTGCTTAGATGACTCACTGCTGAGCTGAGTCATCTTCCAGTGGCTGATTAACAAGCTTCATCTTGCATAGGACGCTGCCCCTAAATCTCTTCACCAGCCACTTGTTTTCTCAGCAGGGCCAGGACTTGCTTTGGATACAAACTTTCCCTTTCTTTCTCTAAAATTGCATTTTGCATGTGTTTTGTCACTTGAAATCTCATTCAGAGTTAGGAATGTATTTTAAAGTTTACATGAACATCAAAAAGATGACATTATTGGAAACCAAGCCAAATGGGAAGACAGCAACATATTTTCTCACCATTCCCATCTACTCCCTCCAGTTGCAGGAATAAAAGCATGGGTGGGGAGAGGCAAACAAAACCCAGAAATAATTGTCCTGGATCTGGTCCTCTAGGGAAGTGTATCTGCTTTGTCATAAGCTTTATTGAAAATGTAGGGTCATTAATTGATATTGTAGGGAAAAAGTCAGATTTCACCCTTTGGTGGACTGGGAAAATATAATGTTTCTGTTAAGGCTGACTTCCTTGCCCTGCTCCACTAATGCGGTTAGTAAACTTTCAGTACCATGCTGGGAAATAATATTCAACTAAGCATGTGCCAAATAACTTGTAAGATGGTGACATTCAGCATAACCTTGAGATAAATAGCAGGATGTGCAGCACTTTGCTCACAGCAAAGCCTGTTTCACCAACTGCAGAACAAGTTGCTCCTATGTTTTCAGTAGAAACAATTGGTAAGTAGCCTTATTTTTAAATATTTTACAATTTAAAAATCAAAGAACAGTTGAGAGAGTGATGAGCAGTGACCTAAATCTTTGAACTGAAATCTGAACTTAAGTTCTTGTGAAACTTCGACACGCACACCCACCCACTCACCTCTTCCCTCCCGCCCCCCCCCCAAAGGGCTGGCAGGGGCAGATGGAAAGCAGCACAACCTTGAGGAAATTTTAAGTTTGGAGGACTGTTTTTGCTGTTGTTGCTGTTTGTTTTTATTTGAGCACTCGGACAATTGGAAACTATCCCAAAGCTCAGATGTGGATCCAAACCTTCCCATACTTTTAGAATAGTAAGACTGGACTGTCGGTGGTGCCCTTAAGCTGAATATGTTACCTGCTTCACCTTTCTTCTACAAGCCACCTTGCAAAGTGTTTCTTTCACTGGCCTCAGTGCTATAGGGATAGTAGGTGTTGTAGTAAAAAGGTTGTTAGCTTTAAAACAAACTCAGCAAAATGTTGTGAAAGAAAACATAAATACACAGCAGCAGTACTGCCAAAGTATTGATGTATTTAGTGTGCCCAGATTGGGCTTCTCAGTCAGTCTGTCTGGTGTGTGTTTACCAGTTATGAATTTCATTTGTATTCTGCAACAAACACCTTCATTTTGGTAGACTGCTAATGATCCAAGGCTGGCTCTTAACCTAGGGACAACCCACTGATAGCTGTGAGAAAGGAAAACCCATAGGAGAAGCTTGTTAACATACAAAGAAATGAGAGTTTACTCTGAAAGCTGCATAGCTGAAATCTTCTAATGCAGGAGAGCAGTAGATTTTATTTTCATCAAAATGTATACATCTGGCAAAAATACATGCTCTTGGGCATGGCTTTTCTTCTAGCTGGGCAGTATTTCAGGATTGTGACATTGTGAGCATGAAGTGTACACTGCTAGAGTGGTATAAAGCAGCTTTTTATATACTAAGGATCAGGTGTATAATTATTTTTTTATTTACTGGACACAGACGATACTACTAGTTCTAAAAAATGAAGGTGCTGATTCCTTGAGATCAACGTTAAAAATCTTGCTTGACTTTCAGGAGGATTAAGATGTTGCCTCTTGTTTGAGAATGTCCCCAAGGAAAGACCAGTGCTTGACTATGTCTCTCTCCCTCTTTTGATTTTACGATCTGGCATGCATGTCATGGAAGATCTGGCACAAACCTCCTCTTGTTTCTCGCAGCGATGCATCTTCCTTGCAACAAAGCTCTGGGCTTGGTTTGATGTTGCTGTGAATTCTTGCTAATGGTATGTGCCAACATACACAGCAGGGGAGAAAACCAATATTGTAACATGACAGGATTTTCTGTGGGTTCAATACCACAGAGTCCTGTAGGGTCAGACAGCTTCGAATAATATACAACACCCTTAATCTGAAACAGTTCAACAGAAATGTGTGCTTTCTGTTCCTCTGCTCTCCCCAAAATGTGTCCATCTTTTGCTGCTTTAGACAGATTTTGACAGTTTTGTACTCCACTTAAAAACAGCTGTGTTTGGCCTGTTGCTGTTTGCGCTTCAGGTATTTCAGGACATTGCCTTTACTTACAAGTTCTTCACTTAGCCTTCTTATTCAAATAACTTTTCTTGTAGAGCTCTTTGTTTCTAACTTCCAGGTGCATGTATATGTGACAATGGCAAGTTGAATGTGATTTACCGATACCTTAATTTGCTTTGAAATATGGTGAAACAGTGTGTTGACAGTCTTTGCTATTTATACATCCAATGAGATCACAGTTCTATGTACAACTTGTCATGACGTTGTATCTAACAATTCCTCTGTAGTTTCAGAGGGCAGAAACCTTGTTCTTCTCTATAACAGTTGGATGGGTTGAGACTTTCTTCTACTTGCAGTATAACATCCCACTGAAAGACTGTTGAGCCCAAGTCCTTTTGTAAAACAGAAGTTGACTTTCTATTTTAGGGAAACAGTCACACAGAGGTTTTTCAGTTGCTGAAAGTAAAGGATGGTTTAATTTTTCATCAAGACAGTTGTTTGTCTAAGAGAAAACATATAGAGCACATCTTTATTTTTTTCTCAACTAGGGCTGTGCAGAATTAAAACCAGATACTGGAAAATCATGGAGAAAGATCTTGCCCTGATAAATGTTCACAAAGAGCAGTTACTAAGCTATGCTGGTTCCTGGGATGCAAGCACCTTTGCATGTGGCCTCATCCCTGGGAACTACATGGGTCAGTGAACACTTCTCAGATGTCTTTTGCTGGTATCTCGGACAACCTCACAGTGGAAAACCCTGTAGTCAGTTAACAGTTCTTCTGAGCCCAGGACGCCGCATGATTTCATGCTCTTGACTTGCTCCAGAATCAGGTTGTACACAAAACATTCAACTAGACATTGATGTGCTGTGAGTAACACCCCGTGGTGCTGGATGTCACAGCAGCTCAGGGGCTTGACGGGGCTCCTGGCACCTGAGCCTCTCATCTGGCTGCTCCTGAACACTTAATGTTGTTTGTGGATCTGCTCTTGAAGTGCCACAACAAAAGCCTCTTGGAGAGAATGGGAAACATTGCAATATGATCAAGCTAAGCCACAAAACCCAAATGCACAAATATGTGTTATTAACGAAATAGATTCTAATGTCTCTAAAGTACCAAACCCTCTTGGGCAACCATTCCTTTTTTTTTAGTGCATGGATTTTGTGATGTGATAAATTGTGACGGCTCTTGCAGAGCCATTATAGCCTAGTACAAAAACAAATGCTTTTATTACAAAGACTCATGGCACCAAAAGACTTGTGATGGCTTTCTATTAAATGTGGTTGTGGCACATTTAGCTTAAAAATATGACATTTCCTTTGAAACTGCTCTAGTGCATATATACAAGCCACTGTCCTAAATGTGATTATGCAGTCGAGGTATTTTTTCCCATTAGTAGTGCAGTCTGCATTCTGTGAAAATAATAGTTGGTACTTAGAGCCAGTCTTTTCGAAGTATCTTTCAATTTTGAAACTTTTGAGGTGTTCTAAGACGCTTTAGCGTGCATTATACCTGTTTTACAGTTAAGAGAGCTGAGGTACAAACTGAATTATTTGTCTGAGGTCACAGAATGTGTCAGTGATAAATCTAGGAAAAGAGTAACGGTGTTAACACCTGTTGTTTCATAGCTCACTCAACGCACATTCTCCTGGGCTGCTGTGTCTAGAGGTTAAAGTGCAGAAAGCACTTGTTCAGTTTGGAGATGCAGGACTACAGAAACAACATTTAAAACTAATATGTATTTTCACTATTCTGACTTGATTCTGTACTGATGTCAAGCCAAATTGCTTGGTTGTTTTTTGGGGGGGGGAAGTCTCGAGTAAAATGTTGTTGAGGTCAGTCAAAAGAGACACGATAAAGGCTGTTTGGAAATGGGAAAACAGAAAAGTTGAAACAACTAATCCTTTTGTGTAGCATTGCAAATAGAGCCCTCATGAGCTGGGAAGGGATTGTGGGAGTGGGGGAAGGGAGGAGAGCAGCGTTTCACAAAGCAGCTAGCACAGCAGTGTTTCCGCAGAAGATGATTTTGGAGAGCAGCAGCTTGATCAAGTGCTGTTTCACTAGCACCAGAAAAGAAAACACTGCAAACAGGGTGTTCCCATCTGCGTTGCCCTTGCTCCGTTTGCAAATCGCTGCTGTTGTCTGTGCTACATGCCAGCTGCTTTCAGTGCAGCACTTGGCAGTGGCTATGTTCATTACAAAGAATCCATCTCCTACAATAATCAAAACAGTTTGGCACCTCCCCCCACCTTTTTTTTTAAGAGAGCTTTTACTTACTTTTGAATGTAGGTCACTGGTTTTGGCAAACTTGGACACGGTTTTTATAACTTAAAAAATCTGTGCGGCTTGTTCACCAGGCTGCACCGCGTTCACGTGAGTGCATGGAGGAGTCAGAGGGTCCAGCAGACCGGAGCAGGGGCAGGACAGAGTGGTGGTGTGGCAAGCCCGAGGGAAGCGTGGATGGCGCTCCAGCTGGCCGGCTGCTGGTGAAAACGCCTCACGCCAGGCCTACACATCTCTACTCT
>Ga0181612_162682_pt1 | contig 18727 bp, 16 predicted proteins | sample HoacroProtozoa21_FD_119630 | JGI IMG/M metagenome (GOLD analysis project Ga0181612, IMG submission 119630) | Hoatzin crop microbial communities from Cojedes, Venezuel. Combined Assembly of Gp0051906, Gp0051904, Gp0051908
AAAAAAAAAAAAAAAAAAAAAGCCTCAATGCTTAGCACCTTTTGCCAGCATCTGTTTCTCTGTGATTGTGTCTCTCGAGCCACGTGGTGAGAGTGTTCACCCCTTGGCTTAGGTGAGTGCATGGGTACTGGTTGGTATTGGGATGCTGTGGAGATGCAATTGTGCTTTCATGTGGAATTTGGACCAGAGTGGTCCCTAAGTGACTTTCTGCACACCAGGCAATGAACCTAGCTTTGTGCTGGATGGTGCTAGAAGAAATAAAGTCTGGTGATACAGTGCAGCTAAGCCTTGGATCCAGCTGCTTTGAGAGGAAAAGAGAGCAGAGGAGAGCTTGTCTGCCTGGGATGAACTCTAAGCAGCTTTCTCTGTCCTTGCCTGTCTGTGGAGCCAGGAGTGCAAGTTCACAACACCAGGGCAGCAAGAGACTCAGAGAAGGGGATGGAAAATGCTGTTGAAATGGTTGTCAAGGTTATGAGCCAAGGTCAGGCTGTGCCAAAGGACAGGCCAGGCTGTTAAGGACGTGCCAGATCCAGCGGCAGAGATAGCTCTGGAAGAAGACCCAAGATGAGAGACCTGCCCTGTGTAGGAGGTATGTAGCTTTGCAGTGCTCATGCTGGGTAGGGGAAGGAGGGGGAATAGTGCAACAGGTTCTTTGAGTGTTGGCCTCGCGTGGTGATCCTCTTCTCCCTCTTCACAAAGCACAAGTATCTGGGCTTGCCCATCCTGCCTGGCTCTGACATTCCCTTCCCTATGCGATTCTGGGAGCAGTGATTAAAATAAGGCTAAGATCCTGCCGTGTGAAGTGTGCAGATTGGCCAGCTGTTTGCGGAACCAAATAGGATGGGTTTAGGCTGAAAGAGCAGGGCTAAAGCATGCTGTGCCACACTGGGCAGTGCGGGCCCAGTTGTTAAGGTAGCGTTGCTACTAGCAAATGCTTTCAGGTCTGAAGAGGGAGTTGCTGGTTAATGTTATGAGTCTTGGATGCATTTTACTCTCCCATCCATTAACATGTGAAATATGGCCATCAAGGAGGCTCAAAACAAGGAGTCCTAGTAGCCATGATAGAGAGTGCCCAGAAGGATGGGAAGATGAGCCAGTCTGTAACAAATCTGTGTGTCCCCCTCTTCCAAAACTCTGTCTTGAAACCTTAGCTACAGCAGGAATCTAGTGCCACTGGCCACAGGATGGGTGGTGCTCGTTTACCAGCACCCTGCCCTTCGTGACAGGGACCTTGGTGACCACGAGAGGAGCAGAGCTCACTTTGTCTGTAACGTTGGGGCCCCAGCATCCATAGAACCTATAGCTGACGTTGTTTGCCCTTACCAGTAGCTGATTAACCCTGCTCTTGTTCTTTGTTACAGTGACCCCTGCAACCCTGAGGTCACTTGCTGAGCTAAGCAGAAGAGGGAGCAGCTATGTAGGAATAGGAGGACCTGAGCTGTAACCAGTCCTTGGAACACTGGTCGCTGGTGCTGCTCCTGGAGCACTCCAGGAGCCAAAGCGAGTGTTTGGGCTAGAGGGCTGCCTTGCAGCAGATGACAGAATTCCTAGCAGAAATACAGCTGTAGGAGCAGAAGTGTCATAGCACTTAGCTTGAGAAGATGTTATTGCGTATAGAGGTAAAGGTGGCTGTTGTGTTCTTAGATGATCTTTTTACCAGTGCCGTAGAGACCTTTCCCTTCCCTCTGCCAGGGCTGTATGGTAGGGTACGTGCTCCTGTCAGTCTTCCCGCAGGCTGCGTCACTGCCAGCCTTCCAGCGAGATTGTGATGATAGTCTGTAAGGCTGTGTGACCATATGGTATGTTGGACTGGCAGTAGTTTGTAGCTGTGACTTTGCTTTTTTTTTTGTGCTCAATAAAGGCAATTTATACCACTCATCTTTGTATTGTGTGCTTTAATATACTGTCAGTGCACCTATGCGTCATTTCTCCACAGAACTTGCATGGCTTTAAAATGTTGCCAAATAAAAGCATACTGCTACATTCAGGAAATGAGGAGGGAAAAAAAAAAATCCCAGCAGGCAAAGGAAACATCATTATCTGACCAGAATACCAGCTCCAGATTCTTCTAGCTTTAAACTCTGTGAGATCTGTATGTCGTTGTTCTGCCCAGACTAATAATGTGTTCGGAGGGCATTCAGTTCAGCTTACAAGCTTGGGTAGCACCACAGCTGGGACTGATACTCTCCCATACAGAAAGTGGTGCGAAGCTCCCTCTTGTGATCGTTTGCTAGACACCTGGCTCCAAGCAGGCCTGAAGGTGTGGGAGGGATGGCTGCTGCTCCTGCCAGCAGCCTGAATTCTTCACAAGGTCTTCCAAGTGTACAGTTTGTGTTTGGGCATACGCCGAGTACGGCTTGGTGACCCAGGGAAGAAATGGCAGCTGCACACTGAGATGACTCAGCTAACTGCAGTGAGCTGGGATGTTAAAAAATGGCAGAGTCCTTAAAATGTTCTTGCTCAAAGCACCTAGCTAAAGGCATCGCTTTGGTGGAGCGTCAGTGGCCCTTAAAGCATACCTGTTCTAGGGTGGCAGCTGGGGCTGGTGAGACCACCAGAGCGTTGCCTAGACTGTGCCTGGGAGTCCTGGAAGCTGGCAGGATGGCGTTTCCCAGCTTATGGCTGCCTGTCCTGACAGAAGTGAAGGCGGTGTTGCCACGTGCAGCTCCAGGACAGCAGCATCTTGTGGTAGAAACGAGTGTCTCTAGGATGCCTGCTGCTCTCCTTCCTTCTCATAGTGTCTGGGCAGGTCCCGTGTCCACATCGGAAGGTGTCCTTCCACCTTGGGAAGCTTTCTGGCAGGCAGGATCCTTGACTTGGGCCATAAGGGTGTGGCTAGGCCTTTATCATTTGAAACCCATCTTCTCAGCAGGGTCCTCTTTTACCAGTAGATGTTACGGTCAGTGCTGTGCTACTTGCACAGGACAGATGCTTATGAAGGACTCTCCACCCCAGGCAGAGTGGTGTGTAAATGCCCTGCTGCACTCTTTGTGTTGGCAGTGGCCGGCTAGTTCACACTCATGCAGGCTTTGAGTACCTATGTGCCTGTATTTTATGTGGGTTAGGACAAGCTGAGACGAGTGTGGGGAATAGTCTGGCTCATTTGCTGAGTGACAACTGCAATAAAGATGATTGGAACTTTTTCGTTTGCACTTCCACTGCAAGCAGACATCAGCATGCAGAATGCTTCAGACTGTGCCTGCCTACCTGATTTGTTTCTGTGCAGAGCGATACCTGTCTTCCTTAGCTATGACTCATTTGTTAGAGAGGGGTTATACACAGGAAAATTAATTGTCTTGAGTGTGTATTTTTTTAATGATCTAGTAAACTAAGAGCTCTTTCCTTCCTGGCAAGTCTTCTGGTGGAACTATGTAGGGGATGTTCCCTCGAGGGTGGGTAACACACACAGACCAACTGCCAAACCTGTTACGTGCTCGATGGCTGAATTTGTAGTTTCCAAGTCAGGAAAGGAGCTGCTGACAGCCCTGATTCTGGATTTTTTTTTTGTTTTTTTGTTAAAGGGGGAGACGTTGGTTCATGGGACAGCTGCAAGCCCCAAAGAGGGTAATGAAGAGGGGTCAGAGAACGACCATGGAGTGCCTTCGTCCAAAAAGATGCAGGGGGAGCGTGGAGGAGGAGCGGCTCTCAAGGAGAACGTGTGTCAGGTAGTGTTGTTGAAGAGATCTCTTTGAAACTTTACTACTATGAAGTTTTTTCGTGTAAGTTCTGGCACGTGCTAGTGCCCCAGCTAAGTCTAGGTAGCCTCAAGGTGTTTATTGTAGAATTAACTGGCTTCTTGTGCTCTGAATTGAGCCTTTCCTCTGTAATTGCCTCTCTCCCTGCTAAAGTCCACAGGTGTTAGGGAGACGTGGCCAACGTAGGATTCATTTTAGCTGATGTGTGTTAGTAAGGACTGGATGGCAAATGGCAGCACTAAAGGCACAAACCACCTGAAATTACTGACACGAGGAAAACAGCATTTTTCTGTGGAGGTCTCTGCTGGCAGTCCTGACCAGCACATGGGTTGTTGCTGTCTGGGACGAGTTGGGGAAGGAGGTTGATCGGAGCTGACACTGTTCTTCCTTCCCCGCAGGTCTGCGAGAAGCCAGGGGAGTTGTTGCTCTGCGAGGCGCAGTGCTGTGGTGCTTTCCACCTGCAGTGCCTTGGGCTCTCCGAGATGCCAAAGGGCAAATTCATCTGCAACGAGTGCTCCACAGGTACGGCAGCTTCTGTGAGCGCGGGAGGACAGGGTGCTTGCTGTGTTCTTACCTGATGCCTGCTTTGCTGGAGAGGTGTGCCTGGTGCCTGCAGCAGGGCCGCTGGCTAGCTCTCAGCCTTCTGATTACTGGTTTGATTTTTGATAATGACTTTCTGATTAACTTGTCTTACTGTTGATTCAGGCATGTAGAGTGCGAAGAAGTGTACATCCAGGATCTGGTGGGAAAGAGAAGGGGAAATTCTTACCTGGGTCTAGGGAGAGAGGGCTGCTGGGGAGGATGAGTCTGAAGCAGGCTGGAAAGCGGGGAATGTCTGAGTAGGGTTGTCAATTTTTGTTTTTCCCTTTATATTTCTCTGGTCTGAAATCATAGCTATAATAATACTTTTTTCGATCTGGAGTTTTATTGCAGCTGCAGGCAAAACCATCCTGCTGCAGAGACCTGTGCTTTGGGATAGGTACGGCAGGTTGGGAGGTTGTGCTGTGCTAATACGCGGCCTGGTGGAAGTCTCAGCTCTTCCTGTAGCCCTTGTGTGTGACTGGTGTTACGTCTGTTGCTCTTTCTCCAGGGGTCCATACCTGCTTTGTGTGCAAGAGCTGCGGGGAGGATGTAAAACGGTGCTTGCTGCCCCTCTGTGGGAAGTATTACCATGAAGCGTGCATACAAAAGTATCCGCCCACCGTCATGCAGAACAAGGGCTTCCGATGCTCGCTGCATATATGCATGACTTGTCATGCTGCTAACCCAGCAAACATCTCTGCATCTAAAGGTACCGAAATCTTCCAGGGTGGTCTAGGGGATAGAAGCTTTTTCTTTGTTTCATGTCCACTGTTCATTTACCTGGTCCACTACTACGTTACGTTGATCTTCTGTGCTTGCTGCAAGGTTTGCTGTAGCGTTTGCCGAGGAACAGCTTCTCTCAGGGAAGTGGAAGGTGGTGTCGGTGTGTGAGGTTGCTGCTCATCAGCACTCCTCATGGTCGGACACGGCAACTAAAATGTTCTTGTCCGTTCAGACGTGTGGATGCCTGCACGTCCAGCGATGCGATGGGCCTCTCTGGGTTTTTGAATAAATCTCTGGAGCTGTACGGACGCTCTCATGGTTCCCCTACTTTTCACTGTGCCAGTGCTGCAGACGATGCCTGCTTAGCAGCAGTGGCTATCAAGGCAACGGCATGGAGAGCAGCATAGTGAAAACTGTGATGATTGTTCTAGTTATCCTTTTTTTATAATGAAAACTCTCGTCTTGTAGTAGTGACACCCTTGGTGTAGGCTTCTCAGGCAAACATTTGTTTGAGATGTTTGCAGGAGTACCTTGACCTTTATCTCACATGATTTAACTTAAAACTTCTATGTAATTGCTTTGTATATTGCTTCTAAAGCTGCCTTTCTTTAAATCCTTGGGATCTTAAGACAGTAAGACCAGTTCTACTTTTATCCTCAGGGTCTGTGTTAAAGTTATCCTTTTTTTTCCCCACGTAGCAGTATTTGGTGTAGGAGACAGCACTAAGGCCTAAAGCACACAGCTGACCACTTCCCCACTGAACGTTTGTGTTGTGTTCCTCTGGCTGCTGCTTCTCAGTGGGCCTTTCCTCCCGCCTCTTCTCCCTGCTTGTGGTCTCCTGAGAGGAACTGAAAACAAGGTCTTGGAAACCTTGGGGAAATTAGGCCTATAGGCAGTTCTGAATTATCCATTCTGGAATTTCAGGGTAAAATCTGATAACGTGGAGAGGCAAGTACTGATGTTTTCAGAAGCTACACGGATTGGTTTCGTTGTGTGCAGCTAAGCACTTGGAACACCCCCTCTGTAATTACTCTCTGAGCTGATTTACTAATTATTTGTGTATGATAGGAAGCAGTCATAGTCTGTGAACTCTTGAACTGTTTCTGCACAGCATGCAGGAGGTTTTTCACTTCCGAATGATATAATTTTGTGTATGTTATATACAAATACGTATTAAAGATATTTATAATTTTATATATATTTAGTTAAATAATTTAATAGACATCTAGTGAGTATGTAGTGGACAGCCCATAGACACTAAAGGTTGGTTTCCTTTTCCAAAGATCACCTATGGTTGCTTGTTTGGAGCTTAGGTATCAGTAGCAGATAGTTTTGACAGGAAACAAAGAATCATCCTCCTTTAGAGCTTCAGTGTGTTGCCGACATGTTCTGGTGCTAGGTCGCTTGATGCGCTGTGTGCGGTGTCCCGTTGCGTACCACTCCAATGACTTCTGCCTCGCCGCTGGGTCCGTGGTCCTCGCCTCCAACAGCATCATCTGCCCCAATCACTTCACTGCACGGAGAGGCTGCCGCAACCACGAGCACGTCAACGTCAGCTGGTGCTTTGTCTGCTCGGAAGGTGAGACAGCCTGTGCTGGATCCCCCATCACCAAACAAGGCCCCTGACAGGAAGTCATTAGAGCAGGCAGAAGCTTTGCCCATCCAGAGCGTGCCAGTGAGAACTGCAGACAACAGCTCCTATCGATCCCCATTTAAATCCAACTTCAGGCTAGAACTTTTTCTGGATCCTCAGAAGGGTTCTTGGTGCAGCACGAGTAGGACACAAGCTGTTGAAAAGGGTTTTCAAAAGAGCATCATGCCGTTTCCTCAGCTGTTTCTGTCTGGACGTGTTGAGTCCAGGGCCTCTGCGCAGTGACTCTGATTAATTCCTCCTCCTTTGCTTTGCAGGTGGCAGCCTTTTATGCTGCGAGTCGTGCCCGGCTGCATTTCACCGTGAGTGTCTAAACATTGAGATGCCAGAGGGAAGCTGGTATTGTAATGATTGCAAGGCAGGCAAAAAGCCACACTACAAGGAAGTAGTCTGGGTGAAAGTTGGGCGCTACAGGTAGGTGGAGGTAGAACAGACTTGTCCCTATCCTTTCCTCATGCAGTGCTAATGGTGACTGAGGTGAGAAGCTGCTCCTCTCTGCAGGGTACAGAGCAGCAGCCTCTGGCTTCTTTGCATACACGTAGAGGCTGGTAAAATGTATGCTTTTGTCCTCCAGTAGCCTCTTGCCTCCCCACCAGCCTTGCTGGTAGCCCTTACACACTTTTCGCCGTGTCTCTGTGCAGTAGCATGCTTCTGAAGTGGGGAAGCCAGAGGTTTCACCTGCCCTTCCCTGTGTCTGCAGGTGGTGGCCAGCTGAGATTTGCCATCCTAGGACAATTCCTGTCAACATCCAGAAAATGAAACATGACATCGGCGAGTTCCCTGTGCTGTTCTTTGGCTCCAAGGATTACCTGTGGACCCACCAGGCCCGTGTGTTCCCTTACATGGAAGGTGACGTCAGCAGCAAAGACAAGATGGGGAAGGGCGTGGATGGCATATACAGGAAAGGTAACTTCTTTTCATCCGGAGAGGTACACAGTCTGTTTCTCTTCATTCCCAAGTGGAGAAGTGGTGTTCTTGTAACAGAGGAAAACGTCTTCTTAGAGCTAAAGTGAAATTTTATTTGTAGAATGAGCTTCTGCTTATCTATCATCTGGTGCACTCAGAGTGTTCATTGGTCTGGACTCCCAGAGAGGGAGAAGGGTGTGCAGATCTTGAATGCTTCTCCAGCTCTGACATACCTGCTCTAAATCTGAATGAGCTGCTGCTTTGTCAACTTCCCTGACAGTATCCATATATAAAAATGCACTTGAGAGTTACGAATGCAGCTGCCTGACACCTCTGCCCTAAAGCAGGCAACGCTAGCTGACAGTTTGGGTGCTTCCTCACCCACGGAGAGGTCTCTTACTCCCGCAACTACCCTGCAGCAGTGGCCTTTCCTTCACCGCCCCTGTGGTGAACCTCTCCCTGTGAAGTACATGGCTAGGACTGTTTGCTTGTGGAGCTGAGCGCTGCGTGGACACTGGCAGCCCAGCTCTGTGTGAGCAGTGAGTGTTCCTTGTAACACAGCCTGTTCTCTCTCTTAGCTCTTCAGGAAGCTGCAGTAAGATTTGAAGAGTTGAAGGCTCAGAAAGAACTGAGACAGCTTCAGGAAGACAAAAAGAATGACAGGAAACCTCCTCCCTACAAACACATCAAGGTGAGGGCAGGTGGGGGGGGACAGGTGCAGAAGAGAAGTCATAAGATGTCGGTGCAGGTGATTTACAGGTATACAGAAACACTTCTACTGTTGGGGCATCTGGCTGCATTTGGAGGTTACTTTGGTCCTATTGGCACCTTCGGTCGTCCTCCACAGAAAGGATTCATGTATGCGCAGAGCTATATGGAAGCTGGACACCAGTAACAGAGGTACTCTGATTTACTGGAACAGATCTAGACATCTGTATGCTGTTCCGTGGTCTGAAGGCAGTGTCTCTCCACCTTGGGGACCTAGGGGAGAGTGCTAGTAATATGCAGTGTCCTCGAGTACTGTGTGCTAGTGATGGCAAGGTGGCCATCCCAGGTGGTGCAAGGTAGGAGATGGTCAGGGTGCAGTGGAGCAGAGCTGTGGGGAGGGTGGTAACCCACACTGGAGCTTGGCAGTATCTTATTTCAGCTCTGCTATGTTTATAGCTTTTTCTGTATCGGTCAGTGACTGACCAGAAATACTAGACAGAAGTATGTGTCGGAATAGCAACCCTTTTTCTGAGTTTGGAGGAACTCTTCAGGTTTTAGGGCTGTGTTTTGAGTTAGAAGTAGCGTAGTAGTAGAAGTCCTACAGGATGGAAGTGAGTTGAGAGGAGAGGGGGCTCCAAGTGGGTACGTGTGCTTGAGATGTGGGTTCAGACTGATCAGAAACCCAGTGACTCAGGGACTGTGTTCCTCTTTTTTTCATTGCCTCCCTCTGCTCCTTCCCTTTTTTATGTGGCAAACTGTGAAAGCTTAACTGATTGCTGGTACTTTTTGTTTCTGGCTAGGATTTCTAGGCAGGCAGGTATATCCCGTGTGAGTTACTGTACAGTGTAAAGGACGCAACTGAATGCTGCGGCAGCAGTATGGGCCCAGCAGCTCCAGTGGAGGAAATGCAGTTTTTCATTAGAAGTATTTTTAAGCCTCTGTCTGCCTGCAACATGAAGGAGCTTTGGAAGCCATTTTAAGCCTTTGAAATACCATTTTAATATAAGTAATAACAGCCATTGTCATTAGCTATGGCAGTTCTTCTCAGGTCTGGGTGCAAGCTGTTTGTCTCTCTGAAAGCAAATGAGACAGCTTGCAGGAGCATACGGTGAACTGAGCAAGGCTGCAGGGTGGGATGGCCAGAGCTGAATGTGTCTGCTCCCGTCCTGGCCTTCTAAGGAGACCTTGGGGTCCATCTCAAAGAGCATCAACATGAGAGGCTGCTGGAAAGTACACTTGAGATCCTTCATCACATCAGGGTTGTGGCTAGTCCAAGCATCGCCCTGTTCTGGAGCTGGTTTTGTACCAGCAGTGCCTCAGAGAGAAGGGCTAGGCCTGCTGGCATGCGTGCGTCCCAAGAGGGGCCCCATGGGCAGACACCGTGGTTGCTCGGGTGGCAGTGCCGGAGCCAGCAAGGACACCTCTGTCTGCCTGGTGGTGGACAGTCCTAATCCCGTGAGTCTCATCACTCTTAACGAGGTGAAGAGCTAACAGCCCGAGTAAGAGAAGGGAAGCAGCAGAGGAGAACACTGGAGTGACGAGGAAGGTCGGAGGTGGGAGGCAGTATTAGGAAGACGGGGAGACTCTGTGTGTTTGAAGAGACTAATCTGGGCTTTCTGCAGGGTGTGCTTCTAATCAGAGAAGGAGGATAAAGGGCTCCGCCAGCCTCTGCAGGCTACCAGCGTAGAAACTTTGCTCCGTGGGTGGGACTAGATAGATTGTGAGGGGGCTGAAATAGTTTTGCTAAATGATCCTCTCCTTTCATGTTCTGGAAGAGGAAGGGGAGCTGATGGTATTGCTCGCCTGGGGAAAGAACAGCAAGGAGCTTTTCTGCAAAGTCCTGACTCTCTGTTGCCTGCCTTTCAGCGTTCGCTGCCTTTAACCAAAACCAAAGGACCCTGCTCGTGCCACAGACACGCCAGTCACTTGTCCACCTGGTGCTGCGCTCTGTTGCCTTCCGGAGCAGTTTTTAGAGAGCTCCTTGGCTTAACTCTGAGCTCCTCTTTGGGCCTTCCAACCCCAGCCTTATCTGGTTTTTCTTTCATTTACATCTGCAGGACAGCTGGATAGGGAGCTAACGGCTTGTGGCCTGGTGCGTAGGTAGGCCCTGTGTACTCTTGTCACGGGTGTGCCAGCCTGGTTCTCATAGTGACAGCTGACAGCAAAACGCAGCTTGAAGGTAACAGATTAAAAAAGCAGGGCTGTAAGGAAAAGGGTCTGACACTCGGAGACTGGAGAAGGTGCTGTTTCATGCAGAAAATGGTTTGGTGTTGGTCACAGGTATGGTGTGCACCCAGCGAGAGTGCTGGGCCACCTGGGGTGGATGTCAGCACATTGGTGATGGGGCGGATGGACACACACTTGGCAGCCTCTCCCCGCTCCGGGCTCACAGAATACACACTGCACCAGGTGATGCTAATGCGGGACCTGCATCCTCCTTATCTCTTTGCTTTACCAATATACCTCTTGAAATAGTATGTCCAGAAGTACAAATGTGCCTGTAGTTGTGTCCTTCTGCCCCTCTCTGTAACTAACTCACGCTGCAGCCTGTCGGCTCGTAGGCAAGGGCTGAGTGTAGAAGTGACTATCAGATAACCTGTTGTTCTTAGGAGCTAAAGTCCTTTGTGTGCATTCCAGGTGAACCGGCCGGTGGGGAAGGTGCAGATCTTCACTGCAGACCTGTCTGAGATACCACGTTGCAACTGCAAACCAACAGATGAAAACCCATGTGGCCTGGACTCCGAATGCATCAATCGCATGTTGCTCTATGAGTGCCACCCCATGGTCTGCCCTGCTGGGGAGCGCTGCCAGAACCAGTGCTTCTCCAAGCGGCAGTATCCCGAGGTACAAATTTTCCGCACGCTGGCACGAGGCTGGGGCTTGCAAGCCAAAACAGACATCAGAAAGGTACATGCTCTGTTTCTGCATGTAATTTTCTCTTGGCACTTCTCTCTTGCTCGGTGTTGGTTTCAGTAGATTTGAAAAATTACTAACTTCCCATAATTTGAAGAAGACTTCTTGCTGTAGAACGCCATTTAGGAAAGAAATGGATGAAGTTAACTTTTCCAGTCCTGACAAGAATGTTCTGGCTCAGCTATCCGAGAAAATGGTTTGCATGATGATGTCCCACAGGGTAGAAAGATGATTGCTTGATCTGTCTGCTTATATGGACGACGGGCTTTATGAGTACACCAGAACACTGGCCTGAAGACAGTGCTTAGGATTTCCACATGGGGAACAGTGATTAAACCTCCCCTCCATTCCTGAATAGCCAGGCTTTTCCAGCATGAGAATCTTGTATCAGAAACTGAAGCCAGGCCTTGGCTCTTACGAAAGGGTGATGGTTTGGAGATAGCTATTACTATTGCTGAGACTGGTATCTCCAGCTAAAACACTTGTGTATATATTTTTTAAATCCAGAGAACAGTAGTTCTGTGGACAGACATCTGTGTTGAATGAAGAAGGAAGAATGTTAAAGCGAAGAAGACCCCAAATCTAAGAAAGGGTGAAGTGAAACAGAGGGCAGTTAGCATAGTAGGAGAAGAATGTCTGAAAAAGGAGTAGGGACAACATGCTAAGAGGGAGGGCTTGCTAGCAGAAGGAAAAACGTGAGTCTGTCCTGCTTAGGCTTTGTGTCTGCTGTGATATAGGTCAAAGGATGTCTGCCATTGCATGCACCTGCAATGTTTCACTTTGAGCAGTCTGGAAACAGTAGAACTGAGTTATTTAATGGAGGCACCTGCTACCCAGCAGAGCAGAGCTGGGCTTCCCTTTGAGGGCTGAAGCGTGGTCTCTGAAGTACTTCACTACAGGGGAGCTCCACGGGCTCGCTGCAGGAGTAGGTGCCCTAGGTGCGTCATGCTGCCCAGTGTGGTTGGTCCCCAAAGGGATGCTGTGTCCGCCTGGAATGCAGTTACGCAGTGCTTTGAGCTGAGCAGCGGAGAGCTGGTCTTGTGGTTTACTTTTGTGCTGTCCATAAATGTTCATTCTGTCCATAGCACAAAGAATAGCCTGATGGCCGTTGTTCCTTTATTTAATTTATTTCAAGTTATTTGTTGAATGCATGAAACGTATGTACGATTTGGGGCTCTTCGTGAAGATTATAGGTCAAACCGGCTGCAAAGCACAGAGGAAGATTTTGATGAAAAGATTTCCACAAAGGAAACGGGAACTAAGTTTTAGCACGAAGGTGGATGTCCCTCCATCCTGGAGGCAATTTGTCTCACCTTGTTCTCTCTGTGGCAGGGCGAATTTGTTAATGAGTATGTTGGGGAGCTAATTGATGAGGAGGAGTGCCGAGCTCGAATCCGCTATGCTCAGGAGCATGACATCACCAACTTCTACATGTTGACACTGGATAAGGTATGTAGAAGGAATTTCTCATCAGGATCCTAGGCAAAAGTAAAATGATTGCAAGGAAGGCATGATAGTGGTCTTCTCCAGCAACTAAATCGGTGCTAATGGTTGCTGATGAGCTGGTCTGCATTTCCACTGACAAGAAGACTTAAAAGAATGAACTAAACATGCAGTAGAGAAGTTTCAGGTTGGATATTAGGAGGAAAATCTGAACCATCTTCTTCAGAGTTTATTCCGAAGAGGTGAGGCAGTTGTCTGAGCGCAATTGTCTGAGGACTGTAGATCCTGCTCCAGCATAACAGGGTGAATTTGGTAACCTCAGGATGCTTCCCAGCAGCTGAACCCTGGAGAGTCCAGAACTGGGCTGGCGAGTGTCAGAGAAGGCATTGGCCCTCAGATCTGTGTCAGGCACAGTGAGACCTTTGTTGAAGTTAGATCCCAGGTCTTTCTGATGCAAGTAGAGGGACAGAGTTTGTTAAACGCACAGACTCCTCAATGGGTCTTGGAGGCCAGGTTGTTCTTGCTGTGAGCTCCTGGCTTTTGGAGAATAAGTAGTTTTGTCAGCTGCTTTCCACACTTTGTCCCTCAACCTTGGAAAAGATTAGAAGGAAACCATGAAAGCAGGCATGGGAAGAAGCTGTCGAGTGTGGGACAGGATAACAGTGACTGCTTACTGGCTCTCCCCTCTCGCTGGAAATTCGCACTGACCGTGTCTTGTTCTCATCGTCTGGCTGACGAGTGGGAGCAGGGGCAGAACCACGTACCAGTATCTCCCTCATTATTACAAAACGAAATCTCAGTTGCAGCTGCCCTCTGCTCTCTAACACGGTCTAACGAATGGTAGCGTACCGTACAGAGGTGCACCTCACGCGCCATGTGCTGTTCCTGTTTTCCTTCTGTGCATTGACATACAAGAAATAGGAACTGGTATTTTGCTTTTAAGCAGAAGTCAGAGTCTGGAACCGCAGGTACTGCCTTGGAAGTGTGCTGGTGTGGTGTTTATCCAGTACTGACACCGCAGGCAGAGCTGACTTCCCAGAAAGCAGCAGCAGTACTTCACTGGCTGTTCAGGAGCCTGTCTGTCTTTGAAGAGGAAGATGGTGGTGTGCAGGAGACTGTATTGCCGTATGATCTGCCAGCCTGGACCGGAGACATCAGCGTGTGGAAACTGTTTGGGTGTTTGTCGGTTGTCCAGGCAACACAACGACACCTGTCCCTTACGCTTGGTTAAAACACATCTACGAGCTCAGGTGCTTCGCAAGTGTTGTCAGATGCCTCCGTTGTCGTAGTTTTCAGTACTGATGAATGCTTTCCTGGTGTACTGGTACCTGTGCTGTGACAGCTTGAGCGGGAAGTGGCAGTTTATTGAATGTGTTTTTCTGGGGTTTTTTTGCAATTCCAGGATCGAATCATTGATGCTGGGCCAAAGGGCAATTACGCTCGATTCATGAACCATTGCTGCCAGCCAAACTGTGAGACTCAGAAATGGTGTGTGAATGGCGATACTCGGGTTGGGCTCTTCGCAATTGTAAATATCAAAGCTGGTAAGGAACCCCACTCGGTCAGTACCTGCAGTTAAAAGCTGGGAGGGTTTCTGTAAGGAAAGGGAAGGGTTTGTAGCTCCCTGGGAAGATACTGAATTTGTGTGTTCACATAGGCAATCACAAGACTTAACACCAGTGCTGACGTAATGAAACACATACATCCATGGTATAAATGGAGGTTCATAGTTCTAATTAACAGGGTCAAGAAGTGGAAGTAAGCGTGCTACAGCGTGGAGTTGAATGCCCTCTTTGGCTGTAGTGTGTGGTGGGAGTGTGGGGCTGCACTGAATTGTCAGTCCACACAGATCTGTGGGGAGATTAATAGCTGGTATCCTTGCATAGCTGTGACAGTCATTTGTGTAATTGTATTTCGAAAGTGCTTTTACTTCAGCTGTAAGATGTTCTGCCCCATAGTTCATTACAACTTGCTTGGTTTTGATCTGCTTTTGTGCCAGGGACTGAGCTGACTTTCAACTACAATCTGGAGTGTTTGGGAAATGGAAAGACCGTTTGTAAGTGTGGTGCCCCAAACTGCAGTGGCTTCCTAGGAGTACGGCCAAAGGTATGATGCCTCTTTAAGCTTTTGTTCTTCCAAATCGGCTCTTTGCATAGATGCGTATCATTAGTTGCAGAGACCTTGGGAAGGGTAATCTAGTTTTAGTGTGGCCATGAAAACTCTGCTTGAAATGAGTTGAATATCCAAGTTTTCATTCTGAGAGTGCAGATCTTAGACCTGAATTGTTAGAGTTGCTATAAATAATGACAGAAAATTGTATTTTAAAACAAAAGAGTAAGTGAAAGATTTTTTCCAGAATTTTCCGTGTACTAGCATGACAATTTCCATCACGTTAGAGGGGCAAAGGACAGGCATGGGAAGGACTTGCATTGTATAACCAAGAAACCACAGCTCAGCCCACTTCCGAGAGTAAAGACCGGAGTAAATTATGAGCATGCATGGAAGGCCAGGAAACTCACATTCCTTCAGGCTTGGAGTTGCTTTAAGAGCCAGACGGCTTTTACACTGTCTTGCTGCAATAAGAAAGTTCCTGGGCTTTTTGCCTTCTTTTGGTTAAGTGACTGAAGTGCACACATCAGACAGGAATAAGAAATTTGCCATATCTGTAGTAGAAAAAACACTAGCTTTTAGAACTTGCTGACTTTTGAGAGCTTCATGTTTTAACTGTAAAGTTGCAGTAACAGGAATTGATTTCAGTTAGCTTCTTGTGTTAGCCGATTCTCACTGGGAAAAGGAAACAAAAGGAGCAGTTGGCTGAATTCCCAGCTGTCACCAGCTAAATCTGTCTCAGCTGTTGGTTTGTTTCAAGAGCTTCACCAAATCGGTCGGTAATCCCTCTGCTCTGGCGTGTGGATACTGGCAGCTTACTTACCCACCGTTAAGGGTTAAAAGCTCCAGCAGCACAGTTGTTAATCAATATATAGGGAAGGTTTTGTGAATTCTCCAGAGAGCTTAGTTCTGCAGAAAAACTAAGATTAAAAAAATTCATGTCTTCAGAAGCTGACAGATGAAGTGAGTTACACATCTGATGTATTTAGTTCTTTTTTGGGTTGTGATTTAAAGTTCAGTTGATTTTGTGCTGCTGCTGTTATACATGGCTTGACTGTCATTTTTGCCCTGAAATTGCAGGTTGCATGATGGAGATCAGAGAAAGGTGCCCTTTAGTTGGCATTAATGTTCCATTGTGATGCCTGAGGCGACTCATTCCATCTTGATGAGATGGGCTAAGAAACAATACCCAAGAAAACAGTACCTTGTTGGGGTTTTTTTCCAATTCATCCCACAACAGATGTGTTTTTAAGCTTCCCGAAGATACAGCAAGACAAAACTTCGCTGATTGTACTCAGATTCACTCTTAAAAGTGACCTTTCTAACTGCCAGTGTGGAAGAATTCTTGGGAGTCTATTGTACTGCAGTGAGCAAGTGGGAAGCACTTAGTCCAGCTGTTAGACCTTGCTTAGACATTCAAATTAGCTGTGAAAGGTTTTTCTTGTTCTCTTTGTGATTAGATGGCTGAGATACTAGGCGCTGAGAATAGGTAGAATAGTTCAGGTGGAGTGATTCCACTGGCTGCATTTTCACTGATAAGAAAGGCCTGACTTGTCCCCATTGTCAGTGGGAATGACGGTATGAAGACAGCAATATCCACATGTGAAGGGGAAGGAAACAATCCAGATGTAACTCCCTGGTGGCAGGACAGCTGGATAACCACCGCTGCCAAATTCTGAAATTGTAGGTCTGGAGACAAAGATTTCTAAATGTTTTGGTGTGTTTGGTTTTAGTCTTGATGATGAAAATAGCACCCAATATTTGTGCAGAATTCAAAAGGATGCAAAAATCACCTCGTAGGCATCGTCTCAGCACGCAGAGATGTTCTACATGGAGAGTGCCTGTGTGGATACGAAGATATGTGGAAAATGGCATAAAATTTAGCTCATGTCTGTTTAGGTAGACTAAAGTCTTGACTTGATAAGGCCCCTGACTGGGCACAGGAAGCATCGTCTTTGGAGTTGAGGGGTAGGGACAATGGGAGGCTTTGGCCAGACAGGATCTGTGGAGTGGTCTGAGGACCGAGCCTGGGGTGAAGACAGCACTTGGGCCGTGTAGATGCCAGTCTTGGGACCAGTTGTAGTTATTTCATCACTGCCTGCAACACAGCTGGTGGAAGCCTGGTAATTTAACTGTACTGATGACACGAAGATGTCAGGTGTCATCGGTGTGGAGAGGGAGAAGATGGGGCAATTGCAAAGGACTGAGTACAACTGGAAGGGGCTGGAGTTCAGAGATTGAGTACACCAGAATACACACCTGGGAGGTAACAGCAGAAACACATCTGCCATGGGAAGGTCATGGGTGGGCAGTTGTGGTGGGGAAGGAGCCGTTATGCAGTTCAGCCACCGCAGGACTGAGCTGCTATTGGTGATGCAGCTGTGAAAAAGGCAAACGCAGGCGATGTTTTGGGAGGGATTTCCCATTCTTTTGGAGAAGAGTTGATGTCATTGTACATGGCGTGTGGGACGTCATCTGAAGTAGCGTGTATAATTCTGCAACTTGTGTGTGGGAGAAGTAAACTCAACAGAGGCAGAGAAAAGCCATTAGGAGGATTGAGGTGCAGACTATGAAAGTGTTTGGTTTGTGAGGAGAGTGTGTCCCAGTGGTTACTTCAGAAGAGAAAAACTGCAGAACGAGAGCAGCATTGACACAAAAACAGATAGGTCTAAAACGATTACATGTAAATTCATGTACTGAAAATGGAGAGAGGAGTGAGGAACATCAAAAAGTGCAGGAAGGCCTGGGAAAGACTCCTCATGAGAGTGACGGGTGCAAGGAGACCCAGCTGCTTTGGTTGAGGATCATAAGAGTCCTTGAGAGGTGGCACAAGCTCAGCAATGCCAGGCAGCCCTTGGCTCCTTGTTCTGCTTTTGCCAATTGCATATATCACATGTTTGATCAGGCTTTCATGCAGGGCTTCCAGACTCTTTTTAGAAAAATGAGAACTATTTGCTATAGTAAATCAATTGCCAAATGTTAAGAAGCACTGTAGAGATGCTACATACGTTGCAGACATGGCTGACAGTGGGATTTTTATTAGTGGGGTTTGCAGTTATCTCCACTCTAGCAGGAAGGGAACAGATGGAAGGGGCAGAGACCTGCATTAACTGACATTGTCTCACCCGCAGAGCCAACCCAACCTCACCGAGGAAAAGTCCAAGAAGCTAAAGAGACGGCCGCAGATGAAGCGCAGGTCGCAGGCGGAGGTGATGAAGGAGCGAGAGGACGAGTGTTTCAGCTGTGGGGACGGAGGGCAGCTAGTTTCTTGTAAGAAGCCAGGCTGCCCCAAGGTGTACCATGCAGACTGCCTCAACCTGACCAAGAGACCTGCAGGTCAGTGATCCGTGTGGCTGGGCTCTGCTTGGGTCACGGCGTTGGCTCGAGGTGTCCCAGGTGCTGCTTGTCACCTTGCACTCACTTCACAACATCTTAAAATTTAGATAAATCTTTCTGACTTGAACAGACTTTGTGCCCCACACGACACAACCCTGGTTTGCACCCCACTTTGACTGCAAAAAGATGAATGAATTCCTGAAGGGGGAGCTGGTCCTTGCCAAAGAAATGGTGCTTGTGAGCTGACCTCACCTTTGGGGCCTGGCAGAGGACAGCCCCAACAATCGTTGAGGTTTTGGTTCCTCAGATTGGCCATTTCCCCAAAGTTGAAGACTATTGAGTGAGTTGGATGGTGAGGAAAAGCCCTGATGGAAAATGGGAGAGAAGAATGTGTTAGATGTCTGAGTAGCCATGAGTTCGTAGTTAAGGAAGAAAACTGTATCAAAGCATATCCTAGTTGGTGGTGAAATGAGGGCAGAAATGTGAAATAAGAAGACAAAATATTCAACAAGTACTTTTAGTTAGATGCAGAAAAAGAAATAGGGTCCCTGTATGCCCACAGCATCCTCCTGGAGAAACAAGCTGCCCGTGGTTTGGATGGGTGTACTCTTTGCTGGGTAATGAACTGGCTGGTTGGCTGAGCACAGAAAGTGGTGGTGAA
>Ga0181612_103659_pt1 | contig 18725 bp, 8 predicted proteins | sample HoacroProtozoa21_FD_119630 | JGI IMG/M metagenome (GOLD analysis project Ga0181612, IMG submission 119630) | Hoatzin crop microbial communities from Cojedes, Venezuel. Combined Assembly of Gp0051906, Gp0051904, Gp0051908
AGACCCACCTCTCAAGCCTCTCCAGGTCCCTCTGAGTGGCATCCTTTCCCTTCGGTGTGTCAACAGCACCACACAGCTTGGTGGCATCGGCAAACTTGCTGAGGGTGCACTTGATCTTGCTGCCCATGTTGCCGACAAAGATGTTAAACAGTGCCGGTCCCAGTACTGACTCCTGAGGAACACTGCTCATTACTGGTCTCCACTTGGACATCGAGTCATTCTTTTTGAGTTAATTATTGGTTGGCAGGTGTATTTCTAAAACCTTGTGATTGGAATAAATTAAGTGGATTCAAGATGTCAAATAGCTGAAAAAATATGAAAAAATAATGACTGCTGAAATGATTTAAATTCACTTTGAGGAGCTTAAGTGATAAGTTGGTCTGTTTCTTTTTTCGTTCTATCTGGCATGCACAGTAACTTGTTATTATTTCTATTGCATCTGTCATCCAGCAACAACTGGAGCATGATTAGTTCAGATGCTATATCTATAAATTCTGAGGGGTTTCTGGACATGAAGAGTTTATAGTCTAAAGTAACATAACAAGAAAGACGATTTTTGGAGATTTTTGTTTGCAAGAAGAGGGAGTGATGCTCAGAGCTTCACATGATTTTCCCAGATGTCATTGTAATAGTCCATCAGAGCTGGGAACCATGCCCAGATACTTTCAATCTGAGTGCCACTGCCTCAGATGCAAAGCCCATCTTCCTCTTTAAGGGGACGAGGTTTTTTTGTTGTTACAAAATTATTTATAGTATGATATCAGATGGTCACAGTTTAAAAGGAGTTTTATGCTTAGCTCCTGCTATTACTTTGAAAACTTCCTGGTAGCATCTTCCTGTTTTTAAAAGGAGCTCTGAACTTGAAGAGCTCTAGCACTTCCAAGGCAGCTTCAGACCTTGTCTGGGACTAACCGTCTTTGTTATTGAAGGAAACAAGTGGGATTTGTGTCATATGAGATTGACAGTATAAAAGGAACACATTCTCCAAGCATTTTTTTGTGAAGTAACGCAGAATTGAGCCCTTGGCCTGACAAATGCATTTGAGGTTCTAGAGAGATGTGCTTTATTTTATTCCTCACAATTTTTTTGGCCTATATCTGACTTTCTATATGCTACATTTGACATATTTAAACAGCTTAGTTCACAAATTATTTCTCCTGTCCTGCTTCTGCTACTCAGATAGTAGGCAATGGAAGATATTTATCAGTGGCAATATTTCATTTCTTGGCAGAAACTGCAGGCAAATGAGGTAATTGTTGTTATGGCTTCTGGAACTGCTCTTGGAGTGTGTCACACAGCTGATGTAATGATGAGTTGGTTGGGCTGCCTTGTCCACCTGGACACACTTTGGCTTTGATTCTTCATTAATTCTGTAGGAAAAGAAGCTGCTGTGCCAGTCCCATGCACCGAGGGACTGTCGCAGCTGACTGCTTGTTCTTAAGAGGAAATGGTGTTTTCTCATGAGTGCATGTTCTTTGGGATTCTCCTCTGCAACTCTCAGGAAACCTGTTTGTTGCCCTTTGAGATGGGGCAATATGAAGAAGTAGAAGCTGAGTTGCCCTTTGAGATGGGGCAATATGAAGTAGAAGCTGAGCGCTGGAATTCGGAGAGGGATTGGAAGACTAATAAAAGTGTGACAAACGAAGTACTTATCCTAAAGGGAAAAAGACTTTTGCATATTGATAACCTCAAAAATTAACACTAAAATATTAATGATGGTGTATTGTGGACTAAGCGCGTGTCTTTGTGACTAAACCAGATATGAGACCGGATCTCAGGATATTCTGATTCCAACAGAAGTAGTTTTCATCATTTGTTTTACTGGTAACGGAGACTTAATCAAGTGTCTTTACGCTACTTGAAATTCTTTTAAAGTTTTATTATTAATGTGGTATTATCAAAACGCTCAAATTAATAAAAAAGAACACTATAACAGTAAATAATGAAAGAAAATTAATTTGTGATTGTAATGTAAAGGTCAGTGAAAGTGATGATCTTCTCTGCTAGGTGTGAATCCTGCTTTCTTTCTTGTATGTGGGAGGAAGTATTGAAATTTAACCAATAGACAAAGTGACTGAAATTATGTAGTTGAATGTTTTGGGGAATAAATCAGAAACGTATAGTGAAGATTTTTTTTTTTGTGCCTAAAGCTTATCTAGTTACATTAAGATCCCGTTGTCTTTCAGCATTGCGTGTATTGGAGATGCAGACTTCTAGGTATGTATATGCAATTTTCACAGTTAATTGGGAAACATGCTTTCCACAGCCAAAAGGGACAGACCACACAGGTCTATCAAGAGTAACTGGTAGTTCCTTCCAGTTAGACCATTATTGCTCCTTTCTCTTTCTTTTGAATTTCGAAGGGAGTTCCAGTGGAGCTGTGGCACTGACCTTGAGTGCTGTACATGTAATATTCTCAGAGGAAGAGGTGGCAGAAATAGATGGTAAAATGAGAGCAGCTGGCCAGGGATGGTCACAGTTTGATGCTTTACAACAGAAAGTTTTGGCACATCCTTATTTTCCCTGTGTTCGTGGCAGAGAAGAGAAGAATGCACAGCTTGGTCATGTTCTTTAGAAGGCTTGAAGCAAGTACATGGTTTGGGGCTCATGAGACATCCCATTGATATCCGGTGAAATACACTTAAGTATAACACATTTCATTTTGACTGTGATCCTGTTGGCTGAGGCCTGGAAGCCAGCAAAACACTTAGGCACATGATAAAGTACGCATTGAAGGAATTCAGAATTAATTAAACTGTACTGAGTGACCCAGTAGCATTTAGCAAAATGCTTCACACGTGCCAGTGGGCTCTACTGAAAATTTCAGTTATGTTTCATCACGTGCAGGCATTTTGTGAATTCTAGTTTTAGAAAACTGGAGATTTTGGCCCACTGTGTAATTCACTCATTGAAAGTAGTCACTTCTAGTGTTTAACAGTGCATGGGCAGCTTAGAGCAGGCTGAAGAGTATCTGACCTAAAGGAATCGCAACGGGAATTGGGGGAGGCAGGAGGCAATTACCTGAACTGGAATTTGGCCAGGAGATGGGAACTAACGTTGCAGTGCTTATTAAACCCGGTGAGTAACGAAGAGCTGTCTTTTACTGCCAGATAGTAATGGATGCTGTTGATCTTGGAATGACTCAATATGATTCACTTTTTCTGGCAAGAAGTAAATGACTGACATTGTCAATAACTATGAAGTACTCACTGGATAAAGCATTTCTTTTGTCTAGTGTCTAGTGGGCTTCTGTCTGGCAAATTCCTTTTCCTCAGTAAAAGCCATGGTTAGAGTACCAAGCAGCCTGTAAAGAGCATTCTGCTTGATTTGCTAGGGGAGCAGCCTCATTCTTTGTTGCCAAGACTTGTTGAGCATTGCAAAATATTTCTGAAAATTGGCAAAAAGGGAGTTTGTAGGTTTTAATTTTCTTTTCCAGGATATTTCAAATGATCATACAGAATCATTGTATATCATAATACAGTGTATTTATCAAAAGTTATTCTGCAATTTCTATAAATATCCTATTACTATTCCTGTAATATATTATAATATTTTTTCTTTTCAATATGGAATAATGAGAAGTATGTATAATAGATTTGAAAATACTTAATCAAGATTCTGAATCCTGCATATTGAGCATATGTATTTAACTTACAGGTTTACACGATTTTTTAGGTTCATCTGCCTCCTTTATTTGATAATTCTTCCAAAGAAATTGAAAAAGTCTTGCCGAAGGCATAGTGGTAGAGCTGCTGATTTTTTCTTTTGTTTTTTAAGTAGAGATGAAATAGAATTATTTCAAAGGCCCACATTTCTCAGAGGAGCAATGGGACCCAACTAATTTCAAGGAATTCTTTAGGAGACTCTCAGAAATCTAAATTAGCATTGTCTGTATATTGTGCCCACCCAGAAACTGTTAGAATAACCACTAAAGTTTGCCTGGGAAGGCAGTATGGTTTTGTTGATAACCTAAACATTAGAAATCTTGGTTTCTATTCCAGTTCAGTTTCCGCCTCTCTATCTCTTTTCTCTCTCATTTTTTGCTGCTTTTGTTTAATGAGACTGCCAGACCTTTGGTCAGGGACTGTTTTACTGTTTTTATACACTGTATAGTGTAATTATAATCTTGACAGTATGTGAGATTCTCAACACTGTATAGAATAAATTTCAAGTACTTTAAAATAATTTGAAATTACTGATTTCACCAAGACACTCATTCGGCAAAGCACTTGACTGTGTGGTTCACTTTTAGCCTATGAATTCCAGTCTTGATTATTATTGAGACCACTTTAAGGCTTGAATTTGAACACCTGTTTGATGTGCTTTGTAGTGAAATACATGGTAGAGCAAAGCTGCTCAGAATGCATTTATAAATATAGTTTAATTCATTCTAGCTCTATCTGTCTTCTGACAAGCTTATGGGGAGGAGCTCAAAACACTGCTTCAAATCAGACTTCAGAAATCTAAATAAAAATGAAGGAGGTTTTTTTTTTCCTTGAAAATTAGTAAAGTTTTTTCCTGTATATATGTGCATGGCTATGAGAGATGTATTTAGTTGCAGTGAATTTCACTAGCCCAGAGAAAGGCCTCTAAGAGGTATGATAATGCAGTGACTCCATGTTATAGTCTACTAGATTGTCAGCTGTTTGCACCCAATATCTGAATGTTGAGGCTATCATTTAGGCTGGCATTTGAATTAAAAGTTTTGGTGATTTTTTTTCATTTTTAAGTGCAGATGGAAGAGCTGGTTAATAAGAAAAACAAGGAAATAAATGTGAAACCTGGAACACAGCATTGTTTGTCAGCTCTCTTATGACTGGGGTCTTGATGCATTTAACGAAGGCACATTGAAGCAAAAGAAACCCTGAGAATTTCAGTGAAACAAAATAGGCAAGTCTTGCCTAGATGAAACACATTTTAATTTGAAGAATGCTTCAGTTTGTGGGTGTACTCCACTGCATAGCGAATTCCATCTCCCATGCCACACAGCTGTATGAGCAGAGAGTAGTACGGGCAGTGTATATGAATTTCTGTAAACTCCCAAACAAATATTCCCCCTTTGCATTTATGTATTTCCTTTCACTCAAGGTTTTTCTTATACTTTACAGACCGCAGGTGGGTGTGGAAGGCCCACTTGGAAGCCCTGGAGAATGTAACAGCAAAGAAAGATGGGCCGGCTTTCCTTGCTGGTGGATAGCAAAGCTGGGAGCAGAGCATGGAGCTGTGACCTATGGCCACATGTTTTAATTTTTTTGAGCTTGATCTAAAACGTATTAAAGACAATGCTGTAGTTTCATTCTCCCACTGTTTTTAATAGTCTTCAGCTGGTTAATTGAGGTCAGTGGGAAAGCACAAGTTGAATTTGAATCCTTTGGATTTAGCCAGTCTCGCTTTCCCTTCAACACTGCTTATAGACTGGCAGTCTTTGACCACCTTCCCTGTCCAGTCAGCCAGCTATGGCTTAAGGTCTTTTCAATTTGAATGCATTTTTGTTCGTTTTTTTTCCATTTCTGCTATCAGTTTTAGCTTTATTGTAAGGTTCTTGATTTACCTGGAATAAAGCTCCACTCTCCACAACTTCTTAAGATGCAGAAGGCTATCAGGGAGATGTGTTAAATTTTATTGCAGCATTTCATAAATGGATGCTGCTTATTGAAGAAAACCCATTTCAGCCAGCTAAGTGAAAATAAATAGAAAGATATGCATTATTTACGGGACATAATGTGAGTAAGTAGGCTGCATGCACAAATAGCAGATGAAAAACCAGCAGATGTTGCTAGGAAAATGGCTGTTAGGGAAAAACGCTTGTCTTCAGGCACACATGCTGTATATATATACTTTGTTAAAAAACAGAGGCAAATCAGTTTTTCACAATAATTCTCATCCCTGGAGTTTACTCTGAGAAACTGGGGACGCTGGCATTCGCTTCATTCAGCAGTTAAGACTACATCTTGATTGCTATCTTCTTTCTTTACGTAAACGGGAGAAAGATGTTAACCTGTTTAATTAGGAGATCACTGTCCGCGCTGGCTAAGGCTTTTGCTTGATTTTCCTAGCTGGTATTTCCATATGCTGCAGAAAATGATCAGCAACCAGCATGGCGTGCATAATGCTGGCAAGTAGGATTCAGCCAGGCAAACTCTTCCTCAAAGCCATGTATTGTACACCTCAAATAATGTACAATTTTCTTGCCTGTTTCATGGTTAATTCTGATCAAAGTGACATTTTTTTCTTCATGTGGCGTTAACTAGTTTGAAAAATCTCCCCAGTTATATCTACCTTGCTAGACATAACTTGTCTTCTTGGATGTAGAGTGCTTTATGTCATTGTCAGCTGTCTCAAGTTGATTAGGATGGATAAGATAGGGTATCAGAGGCTACCAACATTTCTGAGAAGTCGAAGAGCAAGAGTCGGGGAGCAAAAGGACAGAGCTGTGCTGCAAGGGAAAGCAAGACAGGAGCAAAGGTGACAACTCTGCATGCAGGGAAAGGCTTCTCACAGGTCTTTTTTCATAGCAGTACTATGCCAGGTTACACACCATACCACAGCAGAGCAGCTTTAAGGGCAGTCTTCAAGTATTCAGGTTTTCTGAAGCTTTTCTGACCTTACCGGAACTTTCTCCTTCAGTAGAAAGTGGCTAAGAACCTTGCAGACACAAGTCACAAGACAAGGGATGTGATGCTCAGAACTCCTGCATGGTCCAAGATGACAGATTCTGTGTTATTAGCTGGTTTAGGCTTTCTGTGAGGAATTAGCAGAACTCAAAATTAAGAAGGTGGGATAAAAATATTAAAAATACTGAATGAAATATTAGGCTGATTTCTGTTCTTTTAAGAACCATTTTACTCATGATCTGTCAATGGCATAGATTTATTTATATCTGTGCCGTGTGGGCCTGACCCAAAGCCAGAAGCTGCAAATGATCCTGCATCATGCTAGAGGGCTCAGAGGAAAGAGAAATCCCGCTATGCTGGTGAAGGAAAAGGAGCGGAATAGATCACATTTCTCTGCGTATGTCTGAATAAACTCGAGGTTTCTGTTGATAAATACATGGTAGCTGCTGTAAGGAACATTTATAATATGCCATAAATATAAATGAGTTCTGGGATGAAGAGATACTATCTTGGAAGATGAATCATGAATGCGTTTTTTTTATACACAGGGGAAAACTATATAATTATGTCTTAGTTAATTCATAATAAGAAAATCGTTATAGTTTCCTTCTATAAGTGAGCTACTAAAGAAGCTAGGACCTAGGGAAACAGTGCTTTACCTGATAAATTGTCTTCATGTGACAAGAAGGAGAACTGTTAACATAGTTCACTGATTACGTTGTGGAATGGTGGAATGATCATTCATTAACAAAACTAGCCATACAGTAGTCTTAATGTTTATACAAGAATCCTCCTAATTAAGATATGAGCTGTTGATAGTTGCATGTTTTTCTTAATAAATGATGATTTGTGAATGAACTCCTACTTTTCGATAGGAAAGTTCAGAACAACCTCAAACTCTTCAGGTTTGAAAATGCTGAACATTTCAAATGAAGATGGCTTGTTTTTAATCAGTGTTGCAAAACAAAGCACTCTGCAAAGAGCTACAACAATTTAAGCATTTTTAGCTTAGGCTTATTTATTATACTTCATATATACATTATACTTATTATACTATAAGTTTCAGGCTTATTTATTATACTACAATGTATTATATATTGACTTGCCTCCTCTTTTGACATTAAAATTAGTGTTGAAGTGTCGGAGATTCTCCTGAGATTGAAATTGTGTTTTCTAGATAACTCTAAATGCATCTGCTTCTCTTCCCGTACTGGTTTGATTTCTTAATTTTTAATGCCATTACTCTTGATTTATACCACTAAATGAGAAGGTGTTTTTTAAACCAACAAACATGAGCCACCTGGGTTTTCTTAATTGCTGCAATGAGTTGTTCACATATGCCTGCTTTATATGTGATGGAATTATTTTATTTAATGTCCAGGTTTCCATTCAAGAGGAGGAGTGCGTATTTGCAGTGCTGATGCAGCTGAAGTTATTTATCAGTGTACTGCTGTGCAGTGTTGTGTGGATTTTCTAAATCTGCTAATAGGCCATGCCTTTTACTGTCATCTTTAAAAGCCAGTATCTTTGTGCCTTCCTTTCTTCTGTTTCTGAACTGACTTCAGTGGGTATCCCAGCACTCTCAATGTAGATACATTATGGATAAATCTGTTTTACTTGGGTGCTTGAACTACACTTTAACTTTTAGGTTTGGGACAGATGCAATAGACCCTGCCACAGTGAACACACAAGTGGATAGAAGAAGCCTCTGGAATGTTTTCCATTGCAAGGTCCAGTATGTTCCTGTTAATCCAGTGTGTTGGGGAGACAAGAGATTATAAAAAGGACATTTTAAGAGAAAAATTGTTTTAATTTGTGCAACTTTCAAGGAGCATTGTACAAAGATTTGGAGTTGCTCTGTTTGGAAGATGAGGAGAAGTAAATCTGAGTCCTGGAAGGACATTCTGTATGTTCATAACTATTTTATCCTTACTAAAGGAGAATCTAATTAAAATAGTATTTTAAGCTTATTTCGCTGACTTCCACTATCTTTGGTCTTGTATATACACCCAGTATGAATGCAAAATTAGATAGTGGTTCTTTATCCCACTTGCTTTGCATCTGGTGTAATAATTTATTCCTGAGCAGCACCAAAGAAGAGTGAGCTTCCTTCTTGCTGTTCATTGCTTTTTTGGTCCCTTTTCGTTAACATTAAGAACTTTTTGATGGCACATAAATAATATCACCAAAAATATTTAAGCTTACAGTTGAAAAAGGCTGTATTTTACATAGAAACATCATAGTGTTCACTTTCTGTATGATTAAATTGAACATTTAATAAGCACACTAATTACACATTTATATTGATGCTGTTGACTGACAGTAATTTAGTCAAAAGGGTGAGCCTGGCTTCTCTGGAGGACAGCTCTCGCTACCCAGCTAGGTGGAGGGCTGGCCATTGTGAAAGTAGTGATGTAGGAGGCTACAAATGCTGGCAAGTAAGAAACCCAAATCCTCTCTCAAACCGTGAAGACTGAATCTGTCTTCTAATACAGACATAGACACCACTGCTGCTGATGGCCATAACTCATAAATACTGCCTCTTCTTTCACACTTAGTTATGTTTCTGTGTTTGAAAAATGGGATGCAACGTTTATTTTAAATCACGGGCCCTTACACTTGTTAACGCAGGCTTTATCTCTAAGGAATGAGCTGTGCCACTTTCCTGTGACCTTGCCTTGAGCCAAGCGGCCAGGTGACATCTGGGCCAAAACTCGTGGCAACCTGTGCTTCTGGCTACAAGGGATTCTTCTCTTTGCTGCCTGGGATGTGGTGTATCGTCTCATCTGTTATCCCCCGTGCCCCACTCCTTTCAGGTAGGAGCACTCCAACAAGAAAGTTTACTCCGGCGGTACTCCAAGCTAGTTTTTGTGATGTTCTCTTGTACATTACGTGTGTTAGCAGTGCAGCTGTGGTTCGTAGAGCATCCCGACATGGTGCCTCTTTCAAACCAAATTTTATGAAGGCTTTTGTCTTTCCTTCCCAAGTCCTCACCATTTCCACCTTTAACGCTAGGCTGCTTTCCTTGTTATTACAAGGATTACATTGACTGCTAAGGAAATGGCAGTGATATATTATTACTTTCCCTCTTCCTTTTGTATATACCTTGTCTGTTGGGACTTTCTAGTATTCGTATTGGATACATCAACGAATAGCAATTTCTAGACAAATTAAATGTTAATAAGTCCTTGTAATAGATGTCAAGAAAAGTAACACTAATTTAATAATACATGATGTTTCACTGATAAGAATCACTGCTCCGGTCCATAAAGCCTAAAAATCTTACATTCAGGTGCTTGTTCAGGACAAATTAACATGGATTCCATGTTACAAAAACAGCCAGGCAGGTTTGTTGAGATGCTGCTTTAGTAGCTTAAAGGACATCTTGGTGCAGTTTCTTTCTCATTTCACTTTAGACTTTACTTTCTTTTAAAAAAGACCTATTTTAAAAGGTGTTACCTTTTAAATGCAATTTAGCTTTTAAATTCCATTGGAATCAAGGGACGATATTTCCATGAGCTTTAATGACATGAGAAGGGGAGTGTTGGAAGTAAGAATTCTGAGTGTAGATAGATGTAGCAAAATTTGTGCACTGTTTCTACCACCAGTTGTCTGTGGTGAATGCTGTTTTGTTTTTTTTTTTTGAAGTGCGGCTGCAATAGCATAACTTATCGTCTGTCTTTATTACCTTCTCCGGCTGGACTCTGATTTGTGACTGCTTAATGGTTTGAGCTCGCAACAACATCCCACGAACTTGATAAAAATTATTTTTTGTGAGGAGGGTGACTGAGCAAGGGATGAAATAATACTACATACCAGAGTCCTAGAAAATAATCAGGATGTGAAACGTGTGTTTCATAATGCCTTCAGTAATGAGGAGTGTTGTCTTCATTAAGCTAGGGAGAAAGGATTGGTTAAGATTGGTTTAGAGTTTTCTTTATAATGTTTTAAGGAGCTATTTTTTCCTCATACTGCTGGTTCAGAGACAAATGCATGGTCTGAGAATGAGTCCCCTCTCAGTAGTATGCTGATGTATGCCAATGAAGAGAGAATGTGCCTGTCATATTTATATCTTGTTAAAAATATTTCATGAATCTGAGGGGAGAAGCATGCAGAGTATTTTTATTAGTTTGCATGTATGTGACAAATAGCAGAATTTTGGAAAGCCACTTAGCATGCCTTGTAAAATGTTATTTTATTAGCTATACTTATAGTTTGATACCATCCTGATATTTTTGCAGATTTTTTACTGTAAAATATTTTCAGTGCATGAGTACTGTAAAATATTTTTAGTGCATGAGTTGCTCGTTTACATACATTTTGTTACCACTACTGGGATTTTTGGAACACTTTCTTAATACCATATTATACTGTGTGATAGATCTAACTGGATAACTTTGCTCATTCCTGCGAAATAACTACAGAAGGGTCAGAAGGATTTGTCCTCCAAATAATTCCACAGTTTATCTCAGTTTCTGTCAAAAGAAGCGTGGTGTGTTTGGAATATGAAGGTGAAATCAATGCGTCTTTTACATATTGTCTCTCAAATCTGTTGCAAATCTTTAAATAGAAGAATGTAGCTCCAGAATTTAGCTTTGTAGGCAGACTCCTGACCCTTTTTGGCCTATGTATTTTTTGGTGGTACTTTTGTTGTCGTGGTCTGCTGAAACAATTTCACTGTGCATTTCATTCTTTGCCTGGACCACTGGGGATGTAAATTGTCATTCTTGGTATGTCAGTTGTCATTGGAGGTGAGGACAGTTGCAGTCATCTGTGTTGGCCTGGTAACGTGCTCTGCTGCGTGGGTACCTGCTGAGGTGGCCCTATGCTCCTATTAATCGTAGGACAGCCATTTGGGACACAGGAAAATATCTTTATGGCAAATTCTGCCTAAACGGGTTCAGATGTCTTAACTGCAGAGGGAAGCTTGGCATCTTGTATATTTCTGCCTAAGCTAAGCAGGCCATTAACTTAGGGAAGGCTTTGCAAAATCAGCTTTGGTGTATTTTCCCACCCCTCTAATCCCATCCTTTGTGCTTCCTTTTAGTGAAAGATCTCTGCATCCTAAAATTCCCTTTGTTGGCATTCCTGTCAAACTCTAAGGTCATAATGAAGTTGGTGGGAATTTAAGCTGCAAACTGAATTATTTATCATCTATCTCACCGGATTTGAGCAGCTGTTTTTTTTTAAGTAACATGCACATAACTGTTAGCACCCTGATTTAGTTTGACAGCACTATAATAATGATAGTTTGATCCTACCGCAACTGAGTACAGTGATTTTTGGATCCTTTTTTCAATGGCAACTTTATTGTTCTGCAGCTGCACAAAGAATATAATAGAATTGTTCCATGAAGGTTATAAAGCTTAACCCAAGTTTATTTTCCCATTTCATTTGTGTTAGTAATATAGAAGCTGACTTTGGCTACTATGTCTCCTGAGACTATTTTAGATGTGCTTGTCTTAAAGGCAGGAGATAAGGACGGAGTCTGCTAAGGTCGCTGAGTAGTATATTGTGTGCAAAATGCCTGTGTTTGAAATTGCAAGAAGAAAGGTAATAAACCAGCTTAAAAATTGGTGCATTTTGTCAGAGTGAGAAACGTGAGCGAGTCTGATAAAAAGGTAAACTACTTCATGGTGAGGAATTGTCTAGCTATCTAGCTTGTGTATGTGCGTGTATTATATATGTGTACATTCAGATTGCTTTAATCCGGTTGGATACATACCCAAATTTGCCAATACCTAGCAATCTACTTCATTTGAGCAAATAATCCAAATTTGAGAGAAATGTGGGTTCAGAATGAAAGGTGTTTTCATCAGGGTGAGTGGGGAATGAAGAAGGATAGAGTAATTCTTCCCCTTCTTGTCTCTTGGAATTTTACTGCTGTAAAGTGATATCTAATGGTCAGAGGCTGAAACCTGTGGGAATTCAGCATACAAAAATGCCAGAAACAGTCTGGGTCCCTCCACAAGTGCCCAGTGTCTCCATGGAGGCTGGAGCTGGAGGCCTCATCTGGAATCCACTGAAAACTATATTTAAAATTACGATGTTAGTCTACTGCCCTTAATCCTTGGGTACAGTTATGGAAGCAGTCTGGATGGTATTTTCTGTACTTAACATAGGAAAAATTGCCTAACCAAAGAAAGAAATGGAAGTTTGTGATATAAGAAGTTCCCTCCCTCCAGTGTCTCTCTTGAAGTGGTGCTGCCTGGAATGCTTACATTGGGTATGTACACAGTTATTTGGTTTACAGGACCTGTCAGCAGAACATGATCATTTTATGCACGTCTTCCTTGAAGACAGTGAACAAAAAGGTCTTTTTCTGGACTCCTGTTCATGATGCTGATGTTATTGTGTTTTAATTGTGTGATAAGAGCAAGTTAAATTGAATTTATAGTTAAAAACAGTCGAGTTGACAACAGATGTATTCAGAATGCATGTTAAAAATGTTCACAGGGGAGAAAGATAAACTCAACGTGATGAATATAAAGCTCTAAATGGCCTTGAGATTTTCAGTGTTTCTGTTAGTGAGTGCTTGATGGATGACTGTTTATATGTTGCTAATAAGCTTTTTCTTGCAGGTTGGATGAAAGTATTTTTTTCCCCACATTGAGTCCCTCATGCTCGTGGTGGCTTCCTTTCCCACCTGCACCACTCACACTTTTGTCATGTTGCCCCAGTTTTTCCCTCCCATGTTCCACTCCTCCATTCTGCACCTCCCCACCTATAAATAATGTCCTGTTACTGTTAATGTGCTCTTGGCAGCGCTGGCACAGTGCAAAGATACTTATTTATAATCTTTGCTATCCTTTATTAGTTCCGGGTGGGTCATTCCCCCCCCGCCCCCCTCCTTTTCTACTCTTGACAAAATGAAGCACTGCAACTGCACTGATTGTTTTGGAGCTTGTTTCAGGATCTAAATTTTCCATGCATCTTTGAGATGTCGATACATTAATGTGGACTACTCGGTTACTATGAAAGTAATGGAGTGAATCCATCCAAACAGTTATCCTGAAATTGTTGAGTCTCCACATAGAATAGAGCTGAATTGAAATAGCTCTGTAGAACACAAGAAGCTTCCATAGTGAAAAATACCAAATTATGGCAACAAAAGGTATATAGTTGTTGTTTTTTTTTACCAAGGCTGGGAAAAACATATTATTTGGGTAACTGTAATTACAATGGAACATCTGTAGCATGAAACTCTGTGAGAACTCAAATGAAACTGGAGAAAGGCATGAAAGAATTTCTAGATACAATACAATTCCATACAATATTATTAACAACTCATTTTTTAAAATGAAGGTACACTCAGTAATCCCATGTGTCTCCATATGAGTCATAAATGTAAATGCTGACTTTTTATACCAATAGAAGCAAGATCTAGAAGCATCACTGATTATTTCTACGTGATTTGGGAAATAAGGATTTCCTAAGCATTGTATCCACATCAATTTTTATATATTCAGCTCTACTAAAATAATGGTAATGTTACAAGTGCGCCAGCTCACTCAAGCAATTTCTGATAGCTATGTCACCGTAAGTAATATTCGAACCTGAGCACAGGTTAAGACAGCATCTGAAGAGCCCTGGCCTGGTTTTGTAGGACTATTGATCTTGCTTGCTGTCGTGCCACTTTTCAGTAATCTGCAAACAAAAGGCTATATTGACTTTGTTTACCCTCGGCTCTTGTGGCAACCTCTGTTCTGATCGTCTCCCACATCTTTTGAAAGGTAGCATTCCCGATGCTACTTTAGCAGTAATTTCCTTGTTATTTTTCATGTGTAGTGTGCTTGTGTGAATGCTTTTTGCATAATTGCTTTCCACTGCAATTTGAATTCTTTCCTAGACACCCCATGGAGGTAGTCTGTTAATTTTTCTTGGTACAGAAAAGAAGATCCTATTTGTGTCAAGCACGGCAAGGCTTGGCAGGGAGTGATTGCGAAGTAGCACTGAGTTACTAGCATGCTTGCTGCATTTTGGTTTTGCCTGCTTGAGAAAATTTTTGGAGGTAATTCAAAAACGTTACTTAAAAGAAGCCCCAAGCCTCAAGCCACTAGTTTGTAATTTTTATTCCTGTGTATTGATAGAGGGACTCGGCAACAAGCACCATGCAAAGTTAAGACTAACCTCTTGTGGTGGCGTGGATAGAAGGGCAGACTGAAAAAAATCTAGGAAAAATCTGTAATTTGCTAAATTACTGAGGCTGAAACATGGGAAAGGAACTACAAAAAGAAAGCATTATTCTGTTCTGTTGTCACCCAGCACTGGTTGGGAAGCTACTGGCAATCATATCCTGTTGCACAACCTTGAAGAACAGAAACTAGCAGTAACTCCAGACTGTCAAATTCTGACCTCCCTGATAAAAGGGTCAGTTTTCTGAGTGTCTGGTAGGTGTCCTGAGTCTCTGAGTAAGTCTGGACTCCTTACGGTGTACCATGCTAAAAGTCAAACTTCTGGTAAAATAAACTTTATGAAATTACCGTTGCAAGCTGTTTTACTCTTCATAAATGTCCACATTATCATCATAGTTAGAGCTGACCAGAGTGGGGATTTTGCTGCCACTAAAATAAAAAATTATACGTTTGAAACCTTCATTGACAGTAAAGCAAAAAAATTCGAAGTGCATGTGAATGGCAGGGGGACAGGCTGCTGACAAGCAGGGCTTACTGGAGAAGCAAAATGAGAACACGTAAACAAAAAAAGTCAGTGTTATTTGCCTTGTGAGAAACTCGGACTGAAACCAAAGATGGTACAAAAAAAGCTCTGAGTTATCTTACTGCCTTTAAGTCAAACTGTTCAATGGTGTTGGTATGTTTCCATGGAAAATGCAGTTGCACTGAACCAGTGTTTCCTGAGATGAGCATTATTTTGTCAGTGGACCATTTCTGTATTTTCTTCCCCCACAAGACCCATGACCATTTCACGGCACAGAAATTAATGTTGCTCAAGAAACACGCACCCATTCAGTGTTTTGTTCTATCACGGGGAGCCTCACTTACTGAACTCTACTCTGACCCTGCTTTGGAAGCAGAATGAATAACTGCTGAATTTCTTCTCTTTCTTAGAAAAGCTTCTGTCTGATTAAAGAAAAATATAGGAAATGCTATTTCAAGAGAGAGGAGGCTTGCTAGAACTCTGAGAGGTTATGGGGACCTTTTCTGTGCCAGGGTATGTGTTCCTGTAGTGAAGTAGTGCAAAGGCTGTTCTCTCTCTCGGATGGACATCATGAGCTGTCCTGGGGGACGTCAACATTTTCAAGCTCTTTGACTGCAGAATGCTTAGTTTCTCTTTCAGCAGTGCTTTTAAAATGACTTTTTTTTTCCCCTGAATTGCACAATATTTTATAATTAATGGGTAAAATATGTGAACAGGAACAACAAGGCCCACAAAGGATCTTTTCAAATGCACTTCTTTAAGATTGTTATTTAAATTCCACAGGGCTGGAATCAATTGAAAATACAGTCTTGACTTCCTCAATGCACAAGCCAATGGAAATCTATAATAACCTCTGGGGAGAGAAAATCAACGTTTGCGGGTTCAGTGACCATGAGAAGACTCATCAGCTCCAAAGCTGAGTTTGCGTAGTGTCAAAGCAGTTTTGTACTAAACAAAAGTATACTTTTTGAAATAATTTCCTTTGGTTTATTTCTGCAGTAACTGCACTGCCTAATCCTTATTAAACTGCACAAAGGAAGGAAATGTATTTCTGCCTGGAAATTAAGATCAAACAGTAAAGAGCACCTGTAGGACTGTAATGATGTATCACTAATGGATAACTTCGTGGTGTTACAGGCAATGCAGAAAAACAGTAAAGTGGCCAGATAGTAGTAATTGGTGGTTAATCACTCACTAGGAAGAGGAATGACACAGATTAAGGTAATTAAGATCCATATCCAATGAAAGGACAATGTAGACAATTAGAGGGACTGCCTTGAAATAGTTTTATACCTAATTCTTTTATCATGTCATCTTTAACTTCAGCTGAAGACTCACTTTGGTTGAAATTCGAAGATTGAAATAAACAGGATTATGTTAAAAAGGGAAGTTTGGAACTGATAAAAGAGATACATTTCTGTACAACTTTTGGTTAAACTGTAGAACTTTCAAGCAGAGGAAGCTATTGAGGTCATGAACATAGTATTTCTGAGATGATAAAGTAGGTATTTATGTGGATATCTATAACTGCTCTAATTAATGACAAGTATTTCTGGAAGAATTTCAAACATTGAGCTTCAAGGTTTAAACAAATATTTGTTGGAGATGAGGCTTGGGACCACATTATTCTGCATCTTCTACCTTGTCTGGAGGAAGAGATAGATTGAATTAACATATTGGTGTTGCACCAAAGCAAGCCACTTGCACACCAGTTAGCAGGTAGACAGCAGCTTGAGGGAAGAGATTATTCCCCTCCATCCAGCACATGTGAAAACACACCCGGAGTGCCATCTCCAGTTATGGGCTCCTCAGTACAAGAGAGGCACGGACATAGTAGAACAAGTCCAGTGGAGGCCACCAAGATGATCGCGGGGCTGAAGCAGATGTGCGAGGAGAGGCTGAGAGAGCTGGTTTGTTCAGGCTGGAGGAGACAAAGGGCAGATCTTACTGCTGTTTACAAATACCTAATTTGAGAGAATAGAGAAGATGGAGCCAGACTCTTCTCCAGCATACGCAGTGATAGAACTGGAGGCAGCAGACACAAGTTGCACTGTGGGAATTCTTTTTTCGTAAGTTTTGTTGGTTATTTATTTAACGGTGAGTGTGGTCAAACGCCACCTGACATGTGAGGGTGGAAGAGCTTGTTTGGAGAGGCTGTGGGATGTCCATTCTTAGAATTACTGAAAATGTGATGGGAGATAGCTGTGAGCTAACTGGCGTAAGCTGACAATAATTCATAGTTAAATGAGAATCATCTAAAAAATGCTTCAGAAAATATTTTGTTGTCAGAACTGAAACCATTTATGACATTTGTCTTCACACTTAATATCTGTTGCTTATGGATAGCTGGGCAAAATGTCAAATGTTTCCAGTAGTCCCATAGGTTTTCAAGGGGTGTTTATATCTGACAGGGGTTTTTGGAGCTGTGATTTTTGTGTGGTTGTTTGCTTTTATTTTTGGTGTTGTGTGTTCACTGACCACTCAGGACAAAAGAGTGGGGAGAGTCCTGGCTGATACATTATTTGGAATATGAATGTCTCGAAAGCTCTATGCCAATTCATTTGAATAGGCGTGTATGTGCCTTTTTTTAGGGTAAAATTCCCTAAAGTGATTCAAAGATTATACAGTGAACTTAGATGATGTCAGGCTTGCTCTTGTGCATTACACTGTGTATATGTGTACTTAAATAATCGTACTTAAATAATCTCTTAGAGAGAATGCTTCTATATTAGAACTTGCATTCATGCAGTAAGCAGGTGCAAGATGTCTATATTAAGCACTGCCAAAACAGATATTTTATGGTTCTGAAACAGTGTGCAGATTATATTATGTTCAACTTTATAACACCTTCAGCTAATTTTTAAATGTAATCTTTCAATAATTCTGCCACTCAGTTGTCTAACAAGTTGCTCACAGCATAATGAATTTTATTCTTAGACAGTGAAAGACAGAACAGCCACCTCTGCTGGGTTTATACTGCTTTTTATTTTGAGAATAATTTTTTTAAGGAAAGAATGTACCTGAAGGTGGATGCCTTGGGAAGCTGATTCTGGAACTGATATTCTGGAAACACAGCAGAGGGGTATATGAGAGAGAGTTATGGGTAATGGGATGCTGTGGCAAGGAAAGTGAGGAACATTCAGTGCACTACTAAGCTAGTTAGGAGAGGAAAAGGAGTTGTTTTAGCAGCACTTAGAGCATTAACGAACTTGTGGATTTGCAGAAGAGGAGGTGAAAAACAAAGATCATAGAATTGTGGAATAGTGTGGTTTGGAAGGGACCTTTAAAGGTCATCTAGTCCAACCTCCCTGCAGTGAGCAGGGACATCTTCAACTGGATCAGGTTGCTCAGAGCCCTGGCCAACCTGGACTTGAATGGTTCCAGGGATGGGGCCTCCACTGCCTCTCTTGGGAGCCCGATGCAGAGTCTGACCTCCATCTGTGTAAAGAATTG
>Ga0181612_158117_pt1 | contig 18725 bp, 9 predicted proteins | sample HoacroProtozoa21_FD_119630 | JGI IMG/M metagenome (GOLD analysis project Ga0181612, IMG submission 119630) | Hoatzin crop microbial communities from Cojedes, Venezuel. Combined Assembly of Gp0051906, Gp0051904, Gp0051908
CTTGCCCTGCCTGGCGGGGCCGCTTTCTCCTGTTTTCACCCTTTTTCTCCCTCTTTCTCTTGTTTTCTCTCCCCTGGGGGCTTCTTACCCCTCGCGTCAGTGCAGGGGCGGCTCCCTGAGGCTGGGCTGGTACAGTTGAAGGCCTGGGGGGGGGTGTAAGAGGAAAGTTTGTCATTGCCTGAGGCCTGTGGGGCCCTCACCTGTGCAGGTGGGCACCCACGCGTGGGGGGGGCAGGAGATGGCCAGCAGCAGGGGATTGTCAGGGAACGACTTGAACGTTGTTTCCCCAGAGGGTTTCTGCCTCTCAGAGGCTGGCTGGGTGCTGTTTGGTGCGGCCAGCCTTGGCGGCAGGTGAACAGGGTGTCATTTTGTGGTCGGGTTTAACCCTGGAGCATTTGGAAGGGAATGAGGGGGAAGACGTGTGCAGTGTGGGGCATTCTGGAGGGGTGATGGTGTCAGGGAGGTTTGGCCTCTGGAAACACTTGCGTTGCGCATAGGCTTGCCCCACTCTGGGGAATAATGAGCAATACCTAGCCCTGTCCCCCTCTGCTCTTAGCCTACAGCTTATTATACTCAAGGTGAGATAGTATGTAGCTAACCAAAAGCAGCTTGATCCTCCAAGCTGGAATCCTGAAGCAGCTTGCATCTTCAGAGTAAAAGGGCACGTCAGTATTCGATTCTTTTTTTCTGGCATAGGTCTTGGTAGTGGTTGTGTACATGTACAGTTTAAAACGTGGCTAATCCCAGTTGAAGTCAGAAGTCTCGTTTGTATGAATAAAGTGGGATGGGATGCATAAACCTGCAGAGTTGTGGTCATAGGTTGTTATGTTATTAAGTTCCTGAGGGCAGTCTAATTTGTCCCAAATAAAGGGCTGTATTTTATAGGTAGGAATGTAATACAGTATTACAAATGCTGCACTTGGTGGAGAGCGAAGCAGTGGTGTTGCGAGTCATGGATATTAAAGTAGTTTTATGAGCCGGGCTGTATATTGCACTTACCCAACCATAAGCTCAATCTGCTGCACTTACAGTTGTGCAGTTGTAACTGTTTTGGCCTGCATGTGAAAGAGGCAGTAACCTACAAATTCACATTATTAAACATGGTTGCTTGGTGTACATCCAGTATCTCAGCACATGGTGCGGAAGCTGGGGGTTGGTTGGTTGTTTTTATCCTTTTCCCTTGGATTGTGGAAAAAAAGCTTGTGAGGTTTTGGCAGACATGGGAAGCGTATTAGGTGATTGCTGATACAGTTCAGATTTCTAACGCTGTACTAACAATGTCACTGCTGCAGTTGTTTCATTTATCTGTAGAGTAGCTTTCTTGTTTACGGTTGCAGTTTTGTCTCAGATTTATATTGGTGCCGAGTCTTGTTATTTTGTACCACTGGAGATCTGCGGAGGGAAAAAAAAAAGAAACAAATTGAGGAGTGGGCTGATTATCTTGATCCACCTGTTATGGGTGGACGGAGTAAACTAGTAACAGGCTTACAGGCTTTCATAAGATTACTTTTTACCCAAAAAAGATGTTTGGTGCTGTGGTTAAAAAAAAGACAAACCTTCTCAGAAACAGCTTGTTCCCTTATTTCACTATATGTTAATCCCTGACAGTTTCATAATGTTTTATATCATAAAGACTTTTACCCTCAGTTACTTTGTGGTGGCTTGTACTTTGAGTGAATTTTTTTTTTATTCATTATAACTGCGCATTCAAGACTGGTTTCTGTCACTGCTTGAAATGAGAGGAATATCGTTAACGTTTTTATTTCCTGTTTTTCAAAATAATTGGTATTAATGTATTAGTCTGTAAAGAGTTACCTCGTAAGGAAGTTTGCTTGATTCAGCAATCTTAGTATTTAGAGACTTTCGACACTAAGGCTATACTGCTGTGCTCTGTAGGCAGACTTTAGACCACATAAATTTCTCTTTGCTTCTTATGCTGCTGCTTTTATTTTTCTTTTGCTGCCAGATTTTTCAAGTAGTCATTGCAGAACAGCTAAATAACTCTTGAATATTTCAGTTTTTTGCCCAACCGGGGGGCCATTGATACAAGATTATTCCAGTTTTCTTACTGTTGCTTTTTCTTACGTGGTACTCCTTGACACCAGGTTGTTTTCATTAGTGTCTAAAAATACATCTCTGGGCTTCACCAGGTCTCCCTGGAGGGATTCTTAATTTGGAGTGTTGAGTAAAGTAACTAGAGTGGAAGGACTTGGCATTTGCAGCAAACTGTGTAGGACAATTGTTACATTAAGTACCTGTTTCATGAAGCAAGTGCACTACTACTTCAGAAGCAAACTCAGCTTTAGTTCTTCCATGTACTCCCCTCTCCACTTGTGCTCGCTCTTGCCACGGAAGGGGGAAGAAGGTGGATACTGTGCCAAAAGTTGCTCAAGCAGCTAAAGAAGTCTAAAGAAGTTCAGCTGTAAGAGTAACCGTAACATCATCTGACGAGGAGCCGGTGTGGCAGGTGGCAGTGTGTTAGCAGGACTGTCCCTCATGAGGCTCATGTTCAGCAGTCTTGGAGGAACTGAAGGGCACGGAGTGCCCGTCTTCATTCTTGTCACTTACCAGCCAGGCCAAAAGCTACTTACTTACTAGGCCAAAGCTACTTTATTTTATTAGCAGAACAGGTAGGTTTGAATCTTCGGAAATACCATTTTGTCACCCCTGTCTTTTACTGAAGTGAAAAAAAGGCTTATGTTCATGGAATTTCAGTTTGCGTATTGCTTTGCCTGAATTTAATAAATTTCACAGAGTTCCTTTTTGTAATAAACTCTCTTTTCAGTGCCAATGTGTTGCCAACCAGCTGGATACCTGGCTTCCCGAAGGCTCGAATGCACATTTTCTGAGCTTGGCAAATCAAGATCAAAATGAAATTATGATAAAAATCCATGTGGATTTCTAACTTGGAGTCTGAGATTCAAGACAAAGGTGAGAAATCCTGAAGGAACTGGGGTGCTTCATAGGTACACAAACTGGGGAAAGGAGTTACGAAGATGTGTGACCTGCTGATTCCTTTGATGCTAATGTGGCTACCTTAATGCTTAGTAATGTCAGCACTTTGTAAGTTACCTCTGGTTTGTATATATTTCCACTGACTGTCAGGGATCTCCCCTATTAAAGAAAATGTAAGAATTAATATCTTTTTCTGTATAACCTGATCAGCATCTGTTTTCGTAGTTATACTTCTCAAAGAAAACCGACCCACCAAAAACCAGCGTGTAATCCTTTGATGACTATACCCTGTATTAATCTAGTCTCAGAAACAGTAACATTATGGTCTTGTAGATGTTTGAGTGCTTAATGTGCTTACTGTAGATGCGTTGCTGGGTCTGACAGGTGTGGGGAGTGAGCAAAACTTGTTGCCTGTGCGGATGGGATATGCAGAGTCAGCACTTCCTGGATTAACGTGATGGCTTTGTAGCTTGCTAGCGGAGCTTCCAAACGTTCAGTAATTGGTTTATTCAACACAGGGTACTGGTTTAAAATATTCTAAATAAGCACTTAAGAACTGCTGATGGCAAATTGATTTTCATCTGGACTTTACAGATCGCATACTGTCGGTGAGCTTTTAACCTGCAAGAGCAGGAATATTGCCAAATGTCCTACGTGCTAGTGTGAAATCAGTATGCCAGTTATTGTTTTGTCCTGCCGTATTGAGACCGAACGCTCGGAGGCTGCTATTAGCAGCAGAAACAGCACTAATAATCTTGTGATCTTTTATACCTGATTAGTGATTATTATGTAGGCAGTTAAAAAGCAAAAATCCTTATGATTCTTAATTTCATTTCTCTAGTTCTGTGTAATCAGAGATGTTTATGCGAAGTCGTGTTTCCTGCCCAGCAGTGGTCAGAGCACACATCTTGTGAGGCTGTGCTGCATCTGCCACCCAAACCGCAGCCTGCTGGGTTTGGGGTGGGCTTACAGGGGCTTTGGCCCAGGCGTTGGTGCTGGACGTTGGGGTTATCTACCCGTTCCGCGCGGTCTGGAGCTTGACATCTGCTCGTTAGTAACCATGTTCTACCAAGCAACTGTAGGATAGTTCAAAGTATTGTGGAATGTAATAGAATGGCTCGTTGTAGGGGATCTGTGGATCCAGTGGTTTCTTTAGTTTGCTTTGACTTTAATATTTTGAGTACAATTTGAACCAAGTTTTCTGCTGGGCAGGTGTAGCTACCTGCATAGCCCTGCTGAACATTATGCGTGCGCTCTGGTTTGTTCTGCAATTTACCCCTAAATTTCTGCTGCCTGTGGTAAAAAGGCAGGTGTTTTTTTTTTTTTTAAATAGATTAATTGGCAGAGCAGAATGATTGATTGATTTACAGAGCAGGACAGCTAGTGATATTTTAAGAATATTTTAATGACCCTTGTGTAGTTTAGGTAAATATTTGTGTGAATTGGTGGGGCAGTGGGAAATGGTACAGAACTGTCTACTGACCTAGGATTCAGTATATTTAAAACACAAAAAGCATTAATAAATTCTCATCTGTGTATTTGAAAAGTTAGATGCTGAAATGTAAGCTCAAGCTACGACTCAGCTTCCATAACTCTGTGTTTGTAGGGTCCTGCAGTCTGTTTATTTAAATCAGTTTCTGATGGCCTCTGCACAGATCCTCTGAGCTATACTTGGCTGGATTCAAGGCAGAAGTTTCTAAGGAGTCTTACGAGTATTTTCATTGGCAGGTGTGGTTTGCAGGTGATTAAAATAAACTGCAAAAGTGAGTTGTTTATTAAACCAGACCGTGACCTCTCTGGACCTTAGCTAGGCAAAGCCTGTCATGCAGTGCATATAGGTTTATCTGAAGATCAGGAGATTTCATCAAAGTACTCCACCTTGTCCTTATCCACACTACAGATGTCAAATACAACAACGAAAGTGTTGTATTCTTTAACACAGAAGTGACTTTGGGTACAGAAATCCACATAGTTAAAAAAATGTATCAAGGACCTGATTGCATGTCTTCAAATACAGGTCATCAGACTGGATTCTAAAAATTTATCTTGCAGTTGGGGGAGTCTTCATTGCAGTTGATGAACTATTTGGGGCACGTGGTTCTTTTTAATGAGCCTATTATAGAAGTGCTGGAGCTATTGGGTGACAAGCTGCATCTGGAGCTGGAAAGACAGAAGGTTCGTAACTATTTCCGATGAGGTCATTTGTGGGAACTGATCTCGACTAAATAAAACAGGACCACTGGTACCGAGAGAGTAGTAGACACAGAAGTGTGAGCTGGGTCCTGCCAATCATGCAGGAGGAAAAAGAATCACAAAATTTACTCTTAACATATTGTTTAAAAGTAGCATAAATCAGTTGGTGGCTGCAATGTCGTGCGTATCCACATGGGAAATCTGAAGTCTGTTCTTAATAGAGTAGATTTTTATGAAGTTTATTGATTTGTTAATGGGCTGATAATTGTCTTCTCTGTTGCTTGCTATAAATTTCTTTAAACAGCAGAGTATTCGGAACAAGAGTCTCCTTTGCCCAGCTCTGTGACTAAATACACGTTATGGGGGAGGCATAATGCTGGCAAAGCCTGCCTTGTAGTGCAGCTGGCAGTGCTGCATTTCATAATGCACTAGATTAAGAGTGTAAACTGAGAATTAGGAACAGAGGTAAAAATGTGACTGAAAAGGCGTCTTCTGTTTTAAGTATTATTGAAGAGAAAACAGTAGTTTTTTTAGCTAGTGATTTTTCTACCATCTATTGATATATAGGGGAAAGTAAACTGAAGTCAAAGCTCTGGCCTACAAGCATTGTACTCCAAATTCTAGATAGTTATCCTTACTCTACATTAGTGAATTTGCCTGATCACGGTTGGATGAGGAGGAGAGAGTTTGGTAGCATCAGCAGGTGGTGGGTGAGTGGGTCTGGGGAGGGGAGTCTGGAACTGGATGCTGTCCTGTTGTATTCAGTACTTTTCCTACCTAGAGGCCTGTCCAAGTCTAATAGCCATTACTGTTACATAGTATAATCATCTTGGTTATAATGTAAAAGGAGTTGGGTGTCTGCTGATGCCTTTGAGCCCTTGCTAAATTTATTTTCTCTAAATTAGAAGCAGTTCTTGTGCAAAGATAAAGTATATTGCTTCACTTCTCCTTTTCCTCCAAAATTTCCAGCAACAGTAACTGAAAGCTTGGTAGCTCCAACGGGTTCCCCTATTCCCTTCATCTTCCTACAAGGTGATGATATGGTTTCTTGTTCCTTAGTTTGTTCTGCATTGTTTTGATACAAGTACTGAAAGTATTAAAAATAACTTGTGGCTGATGACTTTTGCTTTCCGAGACGCAAAGTCGGATGCAGGTTGTCCCTGTCCTGCGCCTGTGATGTCTCAGCTGGCAGTCTCCTGTGTGGGACAACATAAAGGCCCTGTTCTGGAAATCATGTGATAATGGGGCTCTTCTTTTCACATGTATAACCAGAGGATTATATTCTTTGCCTGTATAAACCATATGACAAGAGCAAAGCGAAGGGGTAGGAACAGCTTCTGAGGTCCCGTAGCCAGCATTGGCTCATACCCCTGCAAAACAAACCTTAACTGTTCTTAAAAAGCCTGATTTGTAGCCTTAGGGTACGTTTCCACAGTACCTTGAACCTTTCTAAACATAGGCTGTGATTTGGGTGGTCCCTCCTTTGTGTTAATATTGGAACATTGGCATTGCCGTGGGCTGGAGCAGAACTGCCTAAAGCCCTTCTCTTTGTGGTTTTGGGTCGTGTGTTTGCCCCCCCTGCCCGAGTTGGCCTCCAGTTCTGGTCCTCGATCTTTGTGACTTTGCAGCTGGGAAGCGCCGGTGCTGACGTGGCAGAAAGAGTAGCATGACCGGCCGTAACGGGGTGTAGGGTTTGCTGAAGTTGGAGACGGTGGAAACTTTACTCTTACCGATCAGTCACCTTTGTTTTAGCTCAGATTTTGTCGCTTTTTGCGGTAGGGGAGGGGAAAGAGACCTGCCTATATTCTTGGAGCTGCTGGTGTTACTCTGTTTTGCCTAATGCCTGTATGTGCCTTTTTTTTAAGGGAGAAACTTTTTCTTTGAAACTAGAGGCTCTTGGACTTAGCAACACACCGTAGTATTTATTTATTTATGAAATGCTGTCAGTGTTGTTCCAGAAATGTAGTTCACCTGTTCAAGTTGAGTCTATCACAAAGGAATCACTAATGCTGACTCTAACAAGTTTTTTTGGAAAGTAAAAGTGTTGGTAAAGGACTCTGTAAAGAAAACACGTCAACGCTTAGCGTTATCACGACAAGCATAAATGAGAGCCTGTGCATTCTGCAAGTATTACAGTTTTTATTCCAACTTTCAGAGTATCTTCTTTTATTTTTAGATGAATCTGCGTTCTGTATTTACTGTAGAACAACAAAGGATATTACAGCGTTATTATGAAAATGGAATGACAAATCAAAGTAAAAATTGCTTTCAGCTCATATTACAGTGTGCGCAAGAAACTAAACTGGACTTCAGTGTAGTCAGGGTAAGTACCGAGGCCTTCCAAATCTGTATGTTAAAGTTATATGCATTTGTTTTTTTACATAAAATATCTGTAGAGGACTGGAGTCTCTGACTTCATATTTGTCTTGAACCAGACTTCACTCTGCGTGTGACATGTTCATTTTTATCCAGTGAGCCTGTTTATAGTTTGTTTTTGCTGAAATGTCTTCACATGATTGCCATATTTAGCAGGGGCCTGGACTGCACAAGGAGTGATTTTTTGTTTGTTTTGGTTTTTTTGGTGGTTGTTTGTCTTTTGTTGATAGTGTTTTGGGTTTTTTTCATTTATTAAATTGCAAATTAGTTTACCCTATAGAAACCTTGTGCAATGTATTATATCAAAAAGGGGCATGTTATTAGGAAACTGTTGTTAAGTTAAACAAATTTCTATAACCTAATGTATTTGGGGGAACAATTATGGAAGTATTTCCTTTGACACACTGTTACGCTTGTACTCCATGTCACAATCAAATATTATGGTCCCTCATGGTTATTTACAGTGAGTACATTCTTTTCTTATAAAAGAAGAATGTCACTAGGGCTAACAGGAGCTCTTCCAAAGTCTATGAATTCCATAGGAAGGGAAATAATAATCCCTTTGTGAAACACTAGACAACAAAATGGCTGTTGTCTCAGAGCAGAAGTAGAAATTATGAAGCATTAGCTGAAAACATAACAACGGTAGTGGAGCTACCAGGAGTTGCTGCAACGCTGGACACTGAAGAGGAAGAAGCAAGACCAGTCTTGTTTTTTTTAAGTGGCGTATCAGTGGTATATTGACAGTAACAACCTCTCCTGCCCCCTAATTCTAACCTGGATTCCCCTCCCTCAAAATATTCTGGAAAGATCAAAACTTACTTTCTCAGCTCTAGGTCGTGGGAAGTTCTGAAAGTCAGCCAGAAATCCAGACTTGCTGGAACAGTTGTAACAGGAATCTGGATGCTGATGATGCAGTCAGGGCCTGTTTTGCTATTTTTGTTCTGATTGAAGGACCTCGAGGAGGCAGACAGTCTCTCCGCTGCTTGCGGTCCTCATTCACTCTCCATCTTCGTAGTTCCCTTTCCCTCTCTGTTTTCCTGACTGCAGTAATGTAATGTGACCTTTTCCCTGTAGTTTTCTGCCCTTACTGAGCCCATATTTGCAAACTTTCTTCCTAATTGTGAAGTGTAATGGAAGTAGGCCCAGCATTTGTCCTGCATTTATCATATTTTTGCATGATCTTGCCTTTCTCTTTTCTACACCTCTCTTTTCTGCCTCTCCTAATCCCCCACTTTTTTCTTTTTTTTTTTTTTCCTATGAAACTCCTGGACAGAGATTAGTACATCTTTGCACAATGTCTAGCAAAACGATACTTGGGCTGCAGCTGGCACTTGCAGATAGGACTGTAATAGGAACACGAATTCCCTAAATGTAGCTGTTACAATTCAAATGTTGTAACTCTATGAATATATTTTTTTCTGCAAATCAGGATTTCTATAGCCTTGTCTCATAGAACTGCATCCAATCTTTCCAATCTTGAGCTGGGTTGGAAAAAAGTAAAGTCGTATTTATGATTTGATGTAAACCTCTACAGATTTTATTACTGCAATACATAAAAATATGTTCTCCCTTTCAAAATTAGGAAATGTGGTAGAGTTACTCCCAGGCAAAAAAACTCTGTCCCTCTTCAAATTTAATAGAGATGTATTCTAGCTGTGTCAGGTTGGAATGGCCTGGTTTTGTTCATGAATACTAGCATGCTTCTGCTGGTTGCTTTTTGTCTTTACGTGAAATATAAGCAATGTGACTTGATAAAGCACAAAAGTTCTTCGAGTCTGATTTTCAGTCTCACTGAGTGCTGTGAGCAGTGATGAGGGAGGTAGTGTGGAGTTCTCCCAGTAGTACAACAGCAAATATTGGAAGAGTTACAGCTTAGTTACTCTGTCACACCCCTTGAAAGATTTGCTGGGGATGCTTTATTTTCAGATTGAGGGTGGAACTTCGGACAAAACTAGTGGCTGGGCACCACTGACAGCCCCTCTGTGGGGTTTGTCTGGATTGTGGGACAGGCTGAAGTTCCAGCTTGGCCAGATTCAAACTAGGAATGTAAAATTGGGTCTCTCAACTTCCGGGTAACTTTATTAGCAGCTGGACTTCTGATGTATCCTCTGTTATGGGACTTCTCCTCCTCCTCCTAAATAACAGTTAAAAATTCAATAATGCTTCCAGTGTTAGTGAAAGCGCTCCCAGAACTTAATAGTTGGGGAACTTGATTGAAAAAATACTTGTGTCCCTTTTCTTCGGATATTTTGTGGTTAAGGACTCCTCTGTCGCATCCCAAATTAATACTGTGACCATGAAGCTAGTAACAACGTGCGGCTTCCCTTTCAGTCTGAGGGCACAGTTTTACATTATCCTTCTCAGTACTAATATCTCACAGTGATAAAAACGTGCAGGTTTGTACTCCTTCGCTTCTCCCAGCTGTGCAGTCCATTCTCTCCTGTCTTTCTTCTTGTGCTGGTCATCTTTCCCATTTATTACATTTCAGAGTAACTCTGTTCTATTTGCTAACCTTACCAAAACTTTTGTTCTTTCTTTATTTGGGGGGGAGCAATTAAGTCTTATGCATTCTGGGGGAGTTGCACTCACTGGCCCTCCAGGTGGGTGCTGTTGGTGAAATGGTGGGAGTAAGAAGCTGGGGACATGACCACAGGAATGGGACTCTTTCAGCAATGGCAAATGTGACTTAGGCAGTCTCATGAAACTGGACTTCAGTCCCAAGTGAACAGCGGTGCTAGTAAGTTATTTGCATTTCTTTGAAGGCATTTCTTTTCAGGAAAACCATGAGAAAAATTTCAGATTCAGTTGGAAAAGTTGGGGGTGAATTCTCTTATCCCGGCCCCAAGTTTGCAGTGTCTCTAATTATAATTTCTGTCTTGAAAGTTTACTGACTGAGCAGAAATGACAAAAAACTAAATGTGATCTTCTAAATTTGTTTTATACAATTAAGTAACTTGAGACTTGTGGCTATAATTTGTGTATTTAAACTTGCTTTTGAGAAGGAAAAAGGTATCACTAGTAACAGGCTCTATTGTGATAGGCATTTTATAAAATTTGCCCACAAAAATGAGTAGAATGGAATGGAGACTTCAGCATGCTGCTGTATGGCAGGGATGTGTATTTTCCTGTAGCGAAATCTGTTTACTTCCATACCAGGTATCAGTATGTGAAGAAAACTCTCCGTCTTTCATGCGATGAGATGGAAACCCCAGACAAGTACTCAGTGCAGTTTGCTTGTTGTGAGGTGAGGGAGCTTATTGATTAGATCAGCTAGTTTCGGTTGCTGAACATTGAGATCTTGCTTTGGTCTGGTTTTAGGTGTGCAGCCGATGATATCCAGAGTGGTGCAGAAAACTGTTTCACTGTATCACTACATGCGTATCGGATCCTTTCATGACCAGCATAAGCAGATGAAAAAGCTTATTTTTCATTCTTTGGCACTTGTATCCTGCTCTCTTATGTCCTCACACTGAGTACAGACATCCTGTGGTGAAAGAATTGAGCAAGTCTTGTCTCTCTGATCATGAAAACTGCCAGGAATAGTTGGATGGTGCTTATGCTTCCAGTGTTAGAGCTGATGCTTCCACCAGATTAACTCTCTTTATCTTGAAATACTGAAATTAATGTTTCCCTTTCAGTTCCTTTAGGTATATCTTAATGTGTTACTTGCAGGGAAACAGCATTACGTTTTTACCCGTGCACAACTGCCATAGTACCTGCATTTTTCAAGTACTTTTTCCTCTACTGTCTTTTACACAAGGCCATATACCATCATTGTCACTTCAGAAATGTCCATAATAGCTAAATTCTGTTGGAGTCTAATCCCGGTAGTCCTAATCTTGTCTGTCAGTGTCTTTCAAAAACAGGTTTTGACATCAGATCTGGGTTTGTGCAGCTGGCAGAGGAGGAGTTAGTCCATAGGTCTAAATACTTCACAAAATTGTTTTGTAATTGTCTAACAGGAAGAGTTCTTCTTTTTATTCCTCTCATCTAAATTTAAGAATGGCAGTTTCTGTTCAAGACATTTTTGAAGGTTGTATCTCTCAGTTATTTGGTTACAAAAATTTAGCCACATACCTCAGTGGTGGTTCTGCATCCCAAGGTGCGAAATATTAAAAACCTCCATTTGGGGGAATTAGTCCCAGTGGTGTTGATGAAATAATCTTAAGGGTACCTTCAGGCCAGGAGGCACAATACGGTCTCAGGATTTTTGAGAAACGGGCTTGGGAATTGAGAGTGGGGTCCTTGAGTGTACAAATCCCAAGCACGAGACACACGGATTTCCACCCTGTATTGCTGAGACTCTGCATAATCAGTAAATGATTTACATATTTGTAAACTTAGGTTTCAACTTGAACACTTAACATTTCATCAAATCTGCTTAAAAATGGAATTACCTAATTTTTCTGCTTACTTAATGCTTTGTTTTGTGTTTGTTGTCATTGTTTGTTGTTTGCAGACGTGGGTTGGCAATAAACGAAGGAAGATGAGCAGCAAGAGCGCTGTAGAATCTGGAGGCACTCCCCCAGGGACTGTCCCTACTACTCCCTCAGTACCCCCAGAAGCAGCAGTTAGAAATGTGGTAAACATTGCCCGATCCCAAAGCCAGCAGTCGTCTTGGACCTCGTCTAATAACGATGTAATAGTTACTGGTATATACAGTCCTGCTAGTTCATCAGGTAGGCAAGGATCTGCCAAACAGACAAATGTTTCAATGGCAGAAATACATAAAGCCTCTATTCCACGGCTACCAGGAAAAAGCGATACAGAGTTTCAGCAGCAGCACATCCCTATAGGACGACAAGTACCACACTGTAAAAATGCTTCCCTGTTAGTAGGGGAAAAGACTATTATTTTATCTAGGCAAACAAGTGTACTGAATTCTGCGAACTCCATATATAGTCACGCTAAAAGAAGCTATGGTGGTTCCTCAGTCCAGACTGCAGAGTTGGTGTTACCTCAGAAACCGATGATCTGCCACAGGCCCTGCAAAGCTGAACCCGCGGGATGTCAAAGGTTACAAAAGCCGGAACATGCAGGTCTCATATCACATGTGCCCCCTGGCCAAAGGGCTAATGCCAGGGACCCTTCTTGTAGCACGCAGAACCTGGAGATCCGTGAAGTGTTTTCTCTGGCGGTTACAGATCAACCTCAAAGAATGGTGGGAGGAAGTGCGACGCAGAAGCACTGCTCGGTGGAAGGCAGCTGTCTGTCCATTGCGATGGAGACTGCAGATGTGGATGACGAATACGCTCGAGAAGAAGAGCTAGCATCCATGGGAGCACAAATACAAAGCTATTCAAGATACTGTGAAAGCAGCAGTTCTGTTCGAGTAGAGAACCAAAGTGCAGCCTTGTCTGGGCCAGGAAGAAGTGTGAGCTGTAGTTCACAGATGGTGAATGCCAGGGACGTGCCTGACAATATTCTCTATCATAACAGAGACTACCACTTGCCTGCACGGACCTCATTACATACAGCATCCAGTACATTATATAACAGTGCTAACCCATCAAGAAGTACCTTTTCTCCTCATTTTACATCTTCAAGTCAACTGAGGCTGTCACAAAACCAAAATAATTACCAGGTAATCCATCAGTTTATCTCTGTCTTCAAACCTTGAAGACGAGGTTGTAGATAAGCACTGTTTTCTTTGGAAGTTGGTAGCTGGTAAGCGATAGGTTCACCTTTCTGCAGGCTGTGCTCTATTTACATCTTTCAGTAGAGATAATTCCTTCTTAAAACAAAAGTGCAGGTAGGGCTATAGTATGGTAGCACTCCTATCTGTGTAGCTGAGCCCGTGGCTGCAGTGTGTAGCCAAATATTAAAGGTCAGCATGGGCTCTGTAGGTTCAGAAGATAAACTTTGGTTAGGAGAGGAGCATGCCTACGGCTGCTGATGCGTGCTCATGTCTGTGCTGTCCTGACGCGGCTCACCAGCGCGTCGCAGCGATACCCCTGGTTGTTCCTCTGTAAACACACTTGGCACATGGCACAGGGCAGCACGTGGGATCGTGCCGTCATCTGTGTGCTCTACAGTTGCTCGCCCTTATTAATGTCAGCTTGGATTAGCTCTTCCATCAGCACTGCCTCTGCGCCCGGTGCAGTTGCCAATCTCTTGGACCTGTTTGCTGTTAGGAATCAGGATCTCCTCCAAGCTAGTTAAGATGATGGGAGACACTAGGTGAGCAAACATTCTTCCTCTCCCGCAGCATCTAATTCAAATATCGGTTTTACATTAAATCCCATTATTTTCTCATCCTGTAATAGTGCCCCTTCAGTGATACTGAGAGGGGAAGATTAAATGCAGATAATTGGAGAACTAAAACATATTCAGAAGAAACTACAACACTGACACACATTTGTTATTTTTTGCTGTAACTAGAGACAGAATTGTGCAGAAAACATCTAAATTGATTTCTTTCATGGATTTTTATGCCATCTGGCATGACATAGTCTAGAGACACTGAGATAAAAGCCTTAAGACTGACAGGATGTGATACTGTGTGTTGCCTTTGTGCTTTTGCCTGTTATTACCTTTATGCTGAAAGTGAACCATGTAAACAACATGCCATCTTTTCTTGTGTGTTACTTACTAGCGGAGGGAACAGTACTTTGTGAAGCTTTTTCTCTTATTTTTTTCTGACTTGTTTCCATCGCATGTGAGGGTTTGAAAGAAAGCTTTTGACTCTAAGTAAGTGCTACTTTTCACCTGAATTACTGCTCTGCTTGGTAAACCTGAGGTTTGAGGAGCAAGTATACTCTGGAGTAGATTCTGTGTGGTAGATGGGATGTCTGCAGTTCTTTTGTGTGGCATTTTCTAAGCTGAGTGCTTTAGATGAGCTGTTCTTTCCTTTGCTCCCTTCTCTCAGATAATCTGTCAGTATTTGCTATTACTGTTCTTACTTGAGTTATAAAATTCATTAAATGCTGTTTATTTCTGACATCCCAGTTTCATAGGAGAAGAAAAGCTGTAAGTGTGCACATCTGTTCAATAAAGGGCTAGTAAAGCTGCAGGGATGCATACGATAGAGCCAACGAAATTTTCCTTAAGTTTCATGAAGTGAAATATATTATTGAGACCTCCAGCTGCTCTTGGTACTTTATTTCGCTCTTGAAAAAGCATCAGTGAGATTTATTTCTTTCTACTTTTTTGATTTTTTTTTAAATGAAATTTGAAATAACTTTGATTTGGGATTTTTTGGGGGTAGGAACAGGATCTTTTGAGACAGCTGGAATGGTTCGTAGCAGGGGACATTTGATCTGTCCGTGTGGTGTGATATGGATCAGAACTAGGAGAGCTCTGTAACTTCATTTTGTTTTTTTTTTTTCTTCCCCTCCCCTGCTTATAAAAACATACCTGTTTTTTTGATGAGTGAGGAATTCATCCATACCCAGTTTGACTTGCATGCCTGTTTCGCAGAGACCCTGTTCTGTGGATCTGGGAGAGCAGCTTGGTTTGAGGGAGCTGCTGTTCCCCGTGGTTAACTTGAAACCTTGGAAAAACTGGGCAGTTTGCTATAAATTCACTTATTGCTGTAAGCATTCGTGCTGTGAACCTCTGAGATGACACCCTTCAGTGTTACAGAATTTATAAGGGAAGGCAAAAGCTGTGGGGCCCACACGTGTAGTGTCACAGCTCTGCAGAAGCTGCAGAGCAGCAGTGTCCTGCAGCCTGGCCAGGTCCCGCAGTACCTTGGAGAAACCTTTCTCCAGATCACTGTGTTCCTTGCTGAGATCTTTTAGCACGTTCCAGAACAATGCAGAAGTAAGTTCTGTATTTTAAGAGGTGTTCGTGTGTGACGGTGACACTTCCAACACTCATTTATCACATTGACAAGAAAATTTCACCTACTGCCTTCAGTCACGTGTGACAAACAGCGTACCCCACTGGGCTGATAACTTGTGTTGTCAAATTCATCACTTCTGTGGTACTTTAACCCCATTCTCCAAGTCTTCCCTTAAAATTAAGTCCAGCAGGATTGCTGTTTCATGGAGACACTCCCCTTATAGCTTAATAATTTTTATATATTAAAATTCCAGAGATACAGATTTTGTGACAGGTACTGTCTGAATTCTTTTAGACTTGTGCAGGATGACACACTTCTTTTGTATGTAGTCAGTTCCTGTTAATGTTATTGCCTGTGTTTACCTAATTTATCCATCAGCATAGGAATGAAAATCCTTAAACTTAGGAAAATTGTCCTACATTTAAAAATGGATTAAACGTGAGCTACGTGATTATTGGAGTAGTTAAACATCCAAGCAGATGCTTCTTCAAAGTCAAGACTGTGTGATTTGTGTTTTGATGAAGTAATTACTGTTGTACATTGGTGTGGTATCTAATTAGCAATTAGTTATAGCTTCCTTACTGGTTCGGTTAATCAAATTCATGTTAGTGTAACTTAAGAATAAATTTAATAAGGCGATCAATTTTAATGCCTGAGCAATTTCAGTAAACAAATTATTTGACCTACTTACTTTTCTTAGTTTGGCTTTAAGTGTGTTGAACTAGAGAGGCCGTTCTTGCTGGTCCTCAAGGCTGAATCATGATTTAGTCTTGGTTTCCTCCCCCCAACCCTAAGGGACAAAAATACTGTTGAAAGTGTGTGTATTTTTAATGACTTTGTTACACACGCTGAAGCACAGTTATCTAATTTAGCCCTGTCTTCTTCAAGGGAAAATCCTAAGCCTTGCAGCCAGTACGTCAGAATAGGATATGGGTATGATATATATTAATTAATTTTTAAGATTCACTTTAAGGATGCTGCTGTATATGAATGAGCTGCAAGTTTGCTTTATTTAAGGAAATGGGACTCCATTTTTTTTTTTGTGTCAGAATGATTTGTTTACTTCCCTAGAGACTTTTGGAGACAAGAGGAGGACTCTCTAGCTAACTTTGGCCAGCACAGCATTTTGCTAGGGCAAGCAACATGGTCTTCTCTGAAGAGACTTGAGCAAAGTGCTTGCTGACACTCCTTCTTGTAACAGAAGCGGAGTTGTTTGTCACAAGAGTTGCCTGCACTTTGCTTCTGGGATGGGGTAACTCCAGCTGCGTGAGCAGGGCGATGTGGGGAGGACAGCAGCTGTGAGCCGGCCGCAAAACCGCTGCGTACGGCCTCAAGCAGTGCTGGGACGCCCAGCAACTGGGGCTGAGTCGGGGCTTTCGATTTGTTCCAGTGCATGGAATTTGGGACAGTAACTCTGCAGGTGAATAGGGAAAAGACTATGTAGGGACCTTATGCAGCGTAACCACTTTAATTAGGTACAACACTGGTACTACCCAAGGTTACAGTACCTTTGAACTTTTTCTGGCATCTGCCAGCGCCGCCGTTTGTGAGACGCAGTATTTTTTCTGAGACACGCGTTTCAGGTTGTCATTTTTGCAACTCATGGTAGCTGTCCCAGTTGGACTAAGACTGGAGTCACACCTGTGGATGCAGGATAACTATCCATCTCACTCAAAAAATAAATCCCCTCCAAAAAGCCCCAAGGCTTGTGCCTTTTTTATAGAGCCAGTTTAGAATACTGGCATGCATTCTGTCTTTCAAGAAGTTACATTGAGAGAAACTTGGCTGTATTTGGCATCATGCCTGTCAGAACTTGTGTGCCTTTGTCTTCCAAGTAACCGTTAATGTTCTGCCAGACTGATTGCTTTATTCACATAGAAAAGCACTTTTTTCTGTAGCCCCGTGTTAAATTTGTGAAGATAAGCCATCTGGGTGGATACTGAGGACGCATTTACAGATTCTGTGCTGTGATGCTGTTGTGTGGCATATAGATTTGTGATAGACGTGACTTGTTTGTACAGAATTTCTAAAATGTGTGTATACAGCTAATATTTTAATTAATATTTTAGACACAAAAGCTGATGTAGACTTGCCCTTAGGAGGGGAGGGTGTGCATTTCAGCTGCCCTCAACCCGCCTTGTGCTGTGGTGAGAAAGTGTCTGACCTTCGGTAACCTCCAAGCGCTTTCAGCTAAAAGCTTGAGGAATAGAAGTATCCTATGTGCATGTATGCTAGACAAACTGTACCAGGTGTTCTATATTTGATTATGCTCATGCTGCAAGATTCATTAGTAGAGCACTTCCCAAATACAAAACCGCTTAGCGTAGTTTGATACAGTCAGCAGAAGTGCATAGATTTTTGTTCCTCACATACACAGTGCGTGTAATGACTGGAGATTGATTAATCTCAAGAGCTATGTTTAGTCTCTCAAGCATTGCTTGTCTGCAGCGGAAGATGAACATGGAATCCTAAAGAAGCCTAAAATATTTCAGACTATGACACATTTCAGATGGCCAGGGAAAACAGTCCAAGATTATTATTTAATAAAGTCTGACCTCTGGGAATGATGGAGAGCAATGGGAATCAAAGCAGCTAACCTTTACCTTTGTACCCTTTCCTCTTCCTTCTCCAGCCTGATGTTCCTAGTTTTTCTGCTAATACACAAAATCCCTAACATCTGGCATTGAATAGCTCAGTTACTAACGTGATGGCATTTTTTTCTGCAAGTTTAACCAATGTAATTATAAAATGTGTGACAGCAGTTGTCAGCCGTTTGGCCCTCGTCTAACTCCAGTCTGCTTAATCTTACCAGCTTTCTGCCAGGCTGAAGATGAAAACTGGTGTTCTGAATTGTGTGTTTTGAGATGGCAGAAGTGCAGAAACACTCGAGTTGCCACCTTGTTATCTTACCCTCATTCCAAGAAACTGTTCTGGTTTTAGTCTTGCAACTGTAAGGATAAATGCAACTTTGTTTTGCTTTTAAATATTAACCTGTTTTAGAGACATTCTGATCAGAATTGAATGTACAATGTTGCAGTCTTGTGAAAGCTGCTCAGTATTAGCTATCATAGCAACCTAAGCGGCTGTTGTTTTCTGTTCTGTTTCCCCCTTCCCCTCTACAGATTTCAGGAAACCTTACTGTGCCTTGGATTACAGGTTGTTCCAGAAAAAGAGCAGTAAGTATATTTTCCATTTAAGTATCTAATGTGTCAAGTAAAAGAATTAAAAGTTTATCTAAATGTATTTTTGAAAATGTCTGTTCTATTTATGTAGTGTGGGGTTTGGGTGGGGTTTTTTTTTTTCCCTTTATACTTTGACTAATACATTGTCGGTTCAGTTACCAAAGTTGATGGATATGTTTAAAAGCAGGACAAGGTCATAATCCTGAGTGAAGTATATGAAATGTGTGGAA
>Ga0181612_146639_pt1 | contig 18724 bp, 9 predicted proteins | sample HoacroProtozoa21_FD_119630 | JGI IMG/M metagenome (GOLD analysis project Ga0181612, IMG submission 119630) | Hoatzin crop microbial communities from Cojedes, Venezuel. Combined Assembly of Gp0051906, Gp0051904, Gp0051908
GGCATACGATATCGGTCTCGGCATTCCTGCTGAACCGCTCTTCCGATCTTTACTTTATTTGCTATTCAAAAATTGAAAAGCATAGTCTCTGGTTCAGGTATTTAATCTTTTTCTTCGTATCAGCATCTGGAAAGCAGTCTAAACCACTAACAAAACATTGCTAGAGAAGAGATATAAGTAATATTTAAATGTATTTTGACTTCTAATTTTTTTCATCTGAGATAGCTGATGACTACTGTCTGTGTATTTTTCTGTTTATTAACATGTCGATTGAATTTCATTTATTGATTGCTAACAAAAAATCTGGAGGTTTTAATCTTATTTTACTCATTTTAATCAACCCTGCTTCCTAAATACTCAGCTCACAACCCTGCAGTGCGTAAAAGATATTGTATGTCCTCGATGGGTCTAGACTTCTGGCTGCTGAATACTGGGAAACTCCATGGTTTGGTGACTACACTAAAATAATGTCAGTTTTCACTCTTCTTGCTCTCCCCCATCTGAGGGGATGTGTATGGAGGGGAAGATACAACAAAAAGATTTCTGAAATGTTATTAATTTTATTCCAAACTTAAACAGCAAGTGGGGGATGTTAAAAGTGCTCGGTGTTGGCATAAACACTCTCAGCTGCTACAGAAATGAGTGGTAAATCTCCTGTTGACTTCAGTGGTGCACGGTTTTAAGAACACCACCTTTGGCTTTCTTTGTAAGAAGATAGAATTACAGCTAATCCGCAATACATATGGTCTCCCATGTTCATGGCTTTTTCAGAATCTTTTTTACTGTACTAAAGCCAAAAGCCAAACACATGGCTATGTCCCAAAGAAACAGAATTTTGCTTTCTATATTTAGCGGTGATCATGCTGTTATTTTTAACTGCTTCATGATATGACTGTAGAGCTCAGGTTTTGGCCTCCTTGTTTTCCAGAAGTCTCTGCATTGTTGTAATTACATGTCTCTACTAGGCAGTCCTCTTAAATATTTTCTCTCTGTTTCCATCCCAGTGCTTTTGCCAAGGAGTTCTGCACACAGCTTTTCAAGCTGTAAAACACCTGGTTAAAATGATCCTATCTTCACTTCTTCTTCTACTTAGCCAAATTTTCTGGATAAAGAAACTAAGTTTTATAATTTTTGTCCCCAGAGTGGGTACATATAAAGTGACACAGGAAACCAGGAAACCGTTTTCCATTTAAAGCGTCAATGCCAGTGTGTTTATGGATATCAGTCGAAAAAGTGGAAAGGAATCACCTGTGAATCCATTCGTTACAGTACTTACATCTATAAATGTTTCACTCCAACTGCTACTCTTTGCCTGTACATGTGAAATCTGGGCAATAAGTAGCAAATACAATGTACTGCCCTTCGTATTATTTGCATCTGTTATGCACAACTCTTTTAATAGTTCCATGGCTTCTACACTTATATTAATTTCAAGTGAAAAGGAACCAATTCTTTACATTTCTTCACATTTCACTATGTATGAAACATAGAACTATTAATAGAAACAAAGAGAAATTAAATTTCCCTCCACTCTGGATTGTTAAACCGTGATCCTCTCCTGACAGAGAAGCCTAACACCCTTGCTTAGTAACAAGGGGCATAAAATTTCTGATGAACAATCCTAACTTACACCTAAAGTCAAAGACTAGCTTGAACATAGGGAGAATCATTGCGTTGGACTATCTTTACAGCTGTGAAGAGCTGTGCAGGGGACAATTTTCCCAAAAAGTTTAAATTTAGGTGTTTTAGATCATCTTCCTAGAGAAGCCGAGCCCTTTGACTATGAACAGACCACAAATCTTGAGGCTAACACTAGTATTTCAAAGGCATTTTTATCTCTGTTCTGTGTAGGAAAGCATCCATTATTGTCTAGATTCATAGCCATAAGGCTGGAGCCAGCTGCTGTTGTCAGCCAACATGGGTGGCATACAAGACCTGCCACCTCCAGAGCAGCCTTACCTGGAGGTGACAGCACTCATCGGCCTTGTGCAGTATCAGCTGAGGGAGTTCAACCAGTCCCGACAGTGAGGTGACAATAGCAGTATGCAGAACTGCCTTCTCTGAAGGATTTTATTTGTCTAAGGAGGTATGCACATCTCCCACTGGGAAACTTCAGCCATTTGTTGGGTCATGCTGCAAAACCAGAAGCTTTCCATATCCTTGCAAGCAGAAAAGAGACCTGAGTGTCCCACATTCATCTTCTAAACCACAGAGATGTTATTAACGGCCCTTTATAAGTGGGAGGCCCAGCAAAGTACGTGTACAAGATACTGCACCTGGAGGCAAGCCAGGCAGGCTGACACCTCTCTCGATATTGTCTAGGTTTCAGTACTTTCAAGGATAGGTTTTAATGGATGTAGGTGCTTATCAGGGTCATTGAGCATCAAATCCTTTCTGCATCTTTGCCTTTCAGAGCAGAGTCTCGGTGTATTTTCATTGAGGGGAAAATGTTTAATAACTTACATCAGCAGAGAAATTAGCACTAATCTGAGATGAAGTTCCAGACTATAGACTGTAGTTTTCACTTATATTAAACAGTCAAGTAAAGCCTATGGGGGGGTTACTTCAGCTAACGTACTGTTTTAAAACTTCACAGTGCCTTGCTCTCACTAAGGCTATATTCTGTGTGAATCAAGAAAGGGAGCTAAGATCAAGCATGACTTCCCCCCTCCCACTTCCACACAGAGGACAGAGTGTGGAGGCATGTAAGAACTGAAATAATTTAGGTCCATATTTTAAAGTATAGTTGTTCCATAGTAATGGAAATGCCCAGTTCAGCTCCAGCATGCTCCTGCCTGCAAGGTGCCCCAACCATTTTGAAGTGCAGCACGTTTGAAACTTTTATCTCAAGAAAAATCTGAAATATAAGGACGAATTCCATCATTGATTTAAAACTGATTCTAACCAATATTTGGTTTTAGCTGATGCGTCTATATGGCACTTCCCATATCTTTTGTGGCATTTTCTGTCTTACAACATTTACTGCGAATAGATTTAAGTATCTCGCTTCCATTAATTTTGCGTCAATTAAGTGTAATTTGAGGGAAAAGGTGCACCATAAGGAAAAAAGAAAGGATATTTTCTGCTTCTAAACATGACAGACTCCCCTCACTTTTACTTGCTTTGCTCTGGGAAGATCCTGCAACAACAGAGCTTAAAGAAAACACTGGCTTGTGATTTGGTCACATCAACTCAGATGTCTTTGCAATTGCAACTAGGAAACCAGGGATGGGCTACAGAACAACATTTCTTTCATTCTTGTTTGAAACTGTGGGCTGCTGACTTGCAACTCATAGCCAATCCTTTGCCACACTTGTGGACAGCCCAGGGTAGGAATTCACCATTAATTCATCCCAGTGGAATGACCAGGGAGACAAAATAATCCGTGCAGTCTTGGCCAAAAACTTTGATCATTTTTGAAGCATCCACACTTGGAGATTGCCCTAAAATTATGCTCAGGAAGCACACTGATGTGTCTTGGGTTGCTAAAGCCCAACAACAGGCAACAAGTATCTATGACTTTTTTTTGATGGCATCCATCTGAGCATGTCTGAAAAACATCAGTGTCACAGCATTGCATTAGGTATCCTGCAAAGATTTCTTGCAGAATTGTCCCATGTTCTCAATGTATTCTTCTTGTTTGGTAACCAGTTCCAGTTCAAGAACATTTTTAACTCGCCAGGCAATAAATTTACCCTTTTGTGTAAATTTGCTCAATACTCTGTGAGGTTAGCACTAGAATGAGAAATGAGATGTGTATTCAGGCTCAATAACTGTCTCATGTAGGAAATTAAAACTATGGTTAGCTTTAAAATGATTCGTTTATCTCATTGGCTTCCCATAAAAAACTTATGGGAGGAGCTGGATTTTCAGATATCATGGCTCAGTTTCTCCCCTTTTATGATGCAAAAGGGAGGAAAGAATCATTCCTCATCTCTGGTGGGACAGGCCATACTAAGCCCTTTTTAAAGCCACAGATCTTGCCCAGTACTCAGTTTCCAGCCTTGCCTATTGTTAGCACCTGAGCAGAAGTCACTGTTTATCTAGTCACTTCAAAGAGATTTTGGTATGTTGGTATCACAGCATGCAGTTCTGGTTATCCCGTGTTAGGACAGAATAAGTACATTACAATTCAAAAAAAAGGTTATACAGATGATGTATCTATAAAGTCTCTAAATAGGATAGAATTGTGAAGGTAACTAGGGAATGATTATTCTTTATTTCCTGGAGCAGAAGAAGGCCACTCAAAGAAGTGGTGAGACAACAGATTTAAACAAATTGTGATTTTTTTCTTCATAACGCACAGTCAAATGTCAAACTCACTGCCATGGGATAATGTGAAAGCCATAATAAAAAGGCTAACAAAATTAATAGACCAGGAGAGGTACAAGCATGTTTTTTTAAAAAACAAATGATGAGCTGACAACTGCCACCTCAGAATGTCCTTAGCTTAATGATTAACAGGATTGGTAGACTTTACTGAGACAGGACCATCCTCTACCCGCTATTTTTTTGTATTTTTTCTTTTTGTATCCACAGTGAGATGATCTTAATAGATCTGTTCCCAGAAAAGAAAGCTAGATGAAGCTTTGGTCTGACTTAGCGTGACTGTTTTGTATGCTTATGACACATGAAGCTTTGGCTACCTCTGCTTACAAAAACCTTCCTTATCATCCCATGGCTATTCAGATGCAGATGGAGAAAACCAGCAGAATTGCTTTAAAACTTCTTTGAATACACTTGTGAGCTAGAAATGTGAGCCCTTTCTCAGAAACAAGCTTAACTGTAAGTCACAAGTAGTTCAACGCCCGCATTATTTAAAATGTGCATTTGCTCATTGCAAGTATCAGCCTTGATATTTTCCTCATAAATTCTTCTCCTCTAAATTTTCTATGTACTCTTTAATTTGAAGTTTTCCAGGCCACCAGAAATCTCTGAAAATTTGTTTTGATTTCATCCCAGACTGTCGGAAATTGGTGAAAATATGAGAAGATATTTTATGATAAAAACCTGAGACTTTGTCAGAGTTGGATTTTTAGACACCTCATTTTCCATGTTTCGGGAAGGCTGACCTTTCTGGAGAGGTTATTGCTCCCCAGTGACACACGCACGCTGATGAGTGTGTTACAGCATCTATGACAGGAGTCTCGTTCTGTTGTTTGAGCTGAAGAGGAGCATGATGGTAACTGAAAGCTTGTCATTTAACCCCAGCCGAGACAGTGTCAAAGAAGCCAAAAATCATTAGGACTCCTGCACTCAGTAACAGTATGTTGTGTCTGTGTGAGACAGGGAAAAAAACACCATTTCTGTTACTTTTAAAGTATCTGAGCTTCTAATATTTTTATAATTATACAGCCTGGGAGTTGATTTCTTCTCCCAGTATTTGTGATCCTAATTAAGCCTCACATTTATTATTAACACTGCATCCTACTTTGCATGGGAGAACAACCTCTGGAGATGCTGTTCTGTTGTGCTGTGACACCCGAGGCCTCACGTCTCTCTAATTACCGAGGTCTGCCTCTGCTCCAATACGATACTGCCCTGTTTAATCCCCTCTTGCTTTTACAGTCTGGGAATGGCTTCTTTTCCTAGTATTTGAAGTTCAAATTAAGTCTCGTGTTTATTAGTAAGTGCATCAATTCAGAAGAGAAACATAAGCCCACAGAGAAGATCAGAGAGTGCTGTGCTGAGCTGAGCTGAAGCCACTGAGGGATTCCTGGCAGTACAGAGGGGGTCGGGTCAGCAACAACAGTACGAGCAGAATTAGCTCTATTGCAAACAAACAAGCAAAAAAAAAGCACATCTGCAAATTATATCCGAAGGCCACAACAAAAGCCTGAAACTTTGAGAAGTGCTTTCAACTGGCTTTGATAAGGGTGCAAAGAAACTGGGAAGGTCTGAGCGTAAGCTGTCCATAAACCAAATGATGATGGCTTTGTGGTCTGTGCATCAACAGAGAAGAGGACAGGCACAGTAGGATGAGTGGCATTGACTACGAAACTAAGGAGGCATAGCTTTCTATCCTGTCCTGATCTGTTCAGGAAAATATCCCACCCTACTGTTACAGATTCACCCAAAGCCCCCAGGACATATCACTGAAAGGTGTACAAATGAGTACAGCGGCTCTGACAGCCAGGCCTTTGTACACACCCTGCTCTCACACATGTGTCCATTATCAATTTTAATCACGACTATGATACCAAGGTCAAAAGAAGCAGTACTGTGAAGTGGTGAACATCAACTTGTGTTGGCAGTCTGAGCTCTACTGCTGGTTCTGCCATTGCCTCACTTTATGGTCATATATAGAATTATATAAGCATTTTCTTATCCAAAGTTTGCTTGCTGCTTTTCTCTCTCTAATGCCTTTGCCCTGATGTTTCATCATGTTCTAATCAACTTCATCCTCCTGCTGACTCCGTATCTCCCTCTGATATACAGCTGACTGTATCTGCTCACAGCTCAAAGACATCAGCTTAAATGCAATAATGAGATGTGACTGCAAAAATAGCACATTTTCTGCAAGGAATCTTCTCCCTGCAGGTATCAAGATTTTAGCTCATTTTTTACTCACAAGAATATCATCCTCAGCTGTGTGAATTCCTGCTTGCTTTGCAGATCTGGATTTACTTATCTGTAATGAAACTGGAACAAATGGGAAAAAATTTCTTCAGCCGCCTGAAGAATAGGACAGCAGTCCTAAAAGGTTGCAGCTGTCTGCAGTCCAGATTGGTAGAGATTCAGACAAATTTGTGATGGTACCGAAACTGAATAATTTCAATTTTCAATAAAGATGAAGGTCTTGAATGCAGAGAACAAAGGCAGGATGGTCATCGAGGCTGTGGGAATAATAAATAACCATGTCAGAGGTAGAAGCAACACTTCAAAAACCACAATACTATCATATCTTGAAGGATCAGATAACCCACATCTGACCCAGCGTTACAAGTCTAGCAGCAGGGAGTTTTAACTAGATTTCTTGAGTCTGAAGAACAATTTTACAACAGGAGCAAAACAGGCATAGTTTATGCAGCAAGTGGATGAATGCAGAACTGCCCATTGCCAGCCGTTAGCCTGGCCTGAACGGGTCTTGCAGAGCTGCAAGGCTTTTCAAGACTAGCCAACAAAAGAGCAGTTAAATGAAGGAAAATGATAAATGAGATAAATACAACAATTTAGCAAACATAGGCTGTGCCAGACTAACGTGATAGCTCTCCTTGATAAGCTAACTGATCTTCCACACAAAAGAAACGCAGTAGATCTAATCTACCTGGAGTTCAGTAAAGCATTTAATATAATCCCACATGAGATATTATTAGTTAGGCTAGATAAAATGGGAATTAGTTCCCCACTAGAAGGTGGGAAAGAGCTAGAATTTAGGAGGCAACCTAACAGTTGTTTCAAGAGGGAATTACCAGTCTGCAGAGAGGCTACCTGTGGACTCCCACAGACATCCGTTTCGGGAGCTGTTGTACAGCTGAAATTTGCTGATGCAACAAACCTGATCAGCCCAGGGTCTGTCTGCGTCATCTTTTGCAGCACAATGAGATCTTGCTCTGCTCTTAATCAACAAGCCACATCTGATCCAAAGCTAGATAACCAAATAACTGCAGGTCTGATCTACTAAATGAGGGAATAAGAGACTTTTACCCATGAGCAGAACCACAAGACATTTACAAAGGATCTGGCTCACATTCGTCTGGGTTAGACTGTGGTTAGACCTAGTCCACAAAGTGTTATATAGTTGTACCACAAAAGAATAATCAAGATGCAGGACAGAAAGAGGAGGAAGACCTGTGGATCACAGTAAGAAAGACAAGAACAAGGAACCTGAAGTCTAAAAAAAAACCTTTTTGCTAGAAGTTTATCATTCTCAGTAGGAAATACAAAATAGGAAAATCTACGTGCATTATCTAATTCCAGGATAAAAGTGATCTACAAATGTAACACAGCAAGGAAAACACCCTCCTAATTTCAAACACAGCTATATTATTGTGGAATGCTCTAAAAAGTCTGCATTGTATACTATGTGCAGTTACATTCACAAGGACAAGAAGGATGAGTACAGCTTGCTGCAGACAACACTATGAGCACTGCAAATCCTTTCATCTGGGGGAAATTTGTTTTGGTGGTTTCACCACATGCGTGGCTGTGCCCTTATTCTTCGTTTGCTTACTATGCCTGCTGTTAAGACTGGATTCTATATAATGGGTGGAGCTGTGCTTTGCCTCCTTCCAGCCAATTTTTATAACATGAGCATTTCTCCTTTGTTTCAGGACAAAGTCACAAGAGTTAATTTAAGCTATAGCAGTAAGAGAGAAGTGCTTTCTGAATCAGACCCTGATCTCAGCTGGGAAGAGGTAAATGAGTTCCATGTGGTAATTTAAATATCTGTTCCTTACTGTTTCTCAGCTGTTAGCTGTTACCTCCCGAATGGGCCTGTGTTTGACTGTGTTTTAATTTGACCCAACAAGCATTGGTAAGCAGGGTCAAAGAGCCAAAACCTTGGTTTGGATCTTGGTCCATGGTACAGGGAAGTTAGACTTGCTCTGCTTAGCAGCTGGAAAACAAACTGCTTATAAGACTCAGAGGATAAGCTTAGGACAAGAAGAAATTGTTTGAACCTGGCCATAAATATGTTTTGGCTAGAAATATTTCTAAAACACTTCTCACAGTCATAGCAGTGGGATTCTGGAAAATCTGTTTATGGAAGGAGTTGCATGATACCCCTTCCAGTCAACATCAGAGGACAGGCTCGGTGGCTGTGGGCACCCCTTCAAGTTCTTTGTCCTTACCTTTGGGACAATTACTAAGAAAATTCTGTAATAAGACGTAGCTTAGATAATAATACATGAGCCAGAAAAAAAATGCAAAACACAGCTTGACTTTTGGTTCCCAGGTGGAGTTTGCAGAACTGGCATTTACAACAACCATCTGATCTCATTGGATACAGAAGCCATCAAAAGATGATAAACATGGAATCCCATAGGACTATTTTTATAGTTATGTTTTAAGAGCTGAATAGCATTTAATGGCAAGCTGAATAAAAAGGTGCCATTTGAAATATTGCTGTCTTCTTGTGTTAACTTAAGGAAAATTGTGAGGATGGTAAAAACTCTTCCAAAGTCAAGAGTCTTGCAGACCTATTTTTAGCTTGTTAGTAGGTATAGGGGCTCAAAGGGTGAATCAGAAGAAGGTATTTAGAAGAGATAATGGGCTTAAGGCTCAGATGTGTGGCAGCCAGTGGCAGGATGACACTGTGTACATGTACAGTTTCCAAAAAGCACTCAGTGCATTTGAACTGCTCAGCAAACTCATATGATCTGATATGCTTGTTCAGCCAGCTTCTTCTGCCTGCCAGGTGGGTTCATCCATTGTCTCTGATTTCTGTACAACAAACTGGCTTTGTGTATGTGTTTCTCCTTAAGAACATGGCTTCAAGAAATTGTTGTTTTCTCCTTAAAGTTTCAAAAGCACAAAATGTTGACAGAAACCAGCTTTCAACATTTTCACACATCAGTGTAAACATAAGCATAAGAAAGGTGAATGGATAAGATTTACTGTGCCATTTTTATTTGTATTTAATAAGTACAGCTCATAAAAGATAATGCTCACATTACTTGAATTATATAATTGATTGAATGAGATGGTGATATAAGAAGGGCCATTAATGACGATCACAGTAAAGTTTTACATTAGTACTCCTCTTGAATTCATTGAATGAGGGAATAGCTGCTCTGTACACTCTTGGGAATCAGAGAGAGGTTCTTGGTTTTGAATTGTGTTGGGACCAGATGATGTACTACGTAGTTGCTTCCTACTGTACTTCTTGCTGACTGAGGCCGGACTTTTTAAAGAACAAGTGCCACTGATTTTTTTTATTTTTTTTTTAAGGTCTATTCCTTCATTTCAGTGAGCAATTGGTAAGGTTGCTAAAATAAATGGATGTCACCAGGCATATAAATGATGCCTTGGTTAATGAGCCCTCTGTATCTCATTGAACTGAGATGTCTTTTATCTTCTCAGTTACTGAGGTGGACACAGGTGAAAAGCTACTTTATAAGCTACAGCAACCAGGAGAATAAGTGGCTAGACACATTATTTTCAGCTTGTTCTTTGAGGTGAAACTTGTGGTATAGAATATATATTAAAAAAATAAAAATGATTCCTTTATATATATACATGATTATATATATAACATATATAAAGCATTATTTGGAGACTACAGACTGTTTTTTCAAGTCAGATCTCCCCTTATATGTATTTTAAGACCTGACGGAATCATTAGATTATCTGTTTGGGCTTCAGGATATCAAAGGACACATCATTTCAATCTGTTACCCTTTACTGAATACAAGAAGTTATTTTTGCATATCAGTCAAAAAGACATCCGGTCAATATCAATAGTATGTGCAAACCTTGGAAGTAGTTGTAAAATTTGTGTTGATGTACTCTTATTGATCTTCTCTTCCGCATTCTCTGCCACAGGATCAGTGATTTCCTCCTACTGAGTCAATTGGTCCTGTAAGAGAGCTGGGGGATCATCTGATAGATGCCAGGATAGCTTCCTCTAAACCAACCAAATGAAACAATACTGGATGCCATGTTATGGGAGGGTCATCCTGGGAATAGGGACAACCAGAAATTATCCTGAAAGGCATTTACAAAGGACCTTCTTGGGAACAGTCACTCAGAGTGACTAGGAGACAAGAATAGGTGTGCTGAGGACTTCCCTGAACTGAAGGATCAGGAAGAGAAAAAAGACGAGCAACTTCAGATGTGGTAACAGCTAAGGTATACTGGAATCTAGGCTACAGATAGTAAGGTGGAGGAGCCCTTACAAAGTCTGGAAAGCCTTTGAGACTAGATGAAAATTTATGTGGACATTGTAACCCATTACAGCCAAAAGGGCTATCTCAAGGTGAGGAGTAGTCAGAAGATTTTGAGTAAGGACTTATCCTATGGAAGTTAATCACGCTCCAAAGGCAACGAGTGTAGAGAAACCATGTGTGTATTCATTGTTTAAAATGAGAGGGAAGGTCGAGTGAGACAGCACACAGCCCCTTAGCAACACAAGGTAGTTCTTCACTGTGTTCCCTAATTATATATCATAAATGTCAGTCACACTTCATGTTACTTGTAGTTAACTGTAATCCAGCTGCATGAACCCAACATAAATTAGCCAGTTTGTATAGTTTACTGTTAAATATACTTCAGAATAGGGTACATCTGATTGCCGGGGGAAGTGGAGGGAAACAGATCTGTAATCTCATTCCATAAATCTCACCTTTCTATGCTGGAGCACTCTCAACCACATTTTTTAACACAAATCTGCATCAGCATAAAATTTTGTCCTCGTCTGTCTGTTGAATCTTCTAAATCCATTTTGCCTGTATGGGGTGAAAAGAATGTCTCTTGAGGCAGTGGCAGATCTTTGCTTGTAAGAATGACAGAATATTAGAAATTCAATCCACTGTGTGACATGGGAACAGAACTTTTACTATAGATTTCCTTAAAAATGAATATATTAGAAAGTGTGATTATCAGCAGGCCGTTTATGACCAGAAATATTTTCTTGTTACTTAGTGCTCCTTATATCTTTAGATTAGACACTTGTAAAATAGGCCATTATGTGTAATAAAAAGCATTTAATGAAACTTTCATTTGGAGGGCACTGAATTTAACAGACTTAACTTTGGCACTGACAAATGTCTCACAAAAGATGATTTGCATGAAAACCACCAGGGTCTCATTTTAGTTCCTGTAACAAACCAGAACAATGATTTTATCATTTCAAAGTCATTTATATTAGCCTGGAGCTACATGACACAATGGCAATGCTTAGGATTGTAGCAGTACATCATCTGCATAAGTGGCATAACTTTCATTGCTGTGATAATCATTCCCAGAACTTATATCATACATATAGACCTGTTTCAATAGGAAAAAAAGACTAATTGATCCATTATTTCCCAGAAAGACTTTTTATCATGTAGCACATGGTTGTCTATGTGGAAAAAAAGACTGAAAGGTATGGTATACCGATTGGGTCATCATTTTGTTTACCTGTCAATACACAAGATGTTTCTACTGCAATTTTTCACAGCTATGTACAACAGCCACGTAAGAAACAAATACAATTCACTAATAAATTTATGCCAGGTAATTGTCTTCACTGCAAGAAAGAACAATTTGTAGAACCTCATTAATATTCTAAAATGAAAATATTATGTGACTTGGACAGACTCTGGATTCAAATTTTTATTTAAACCTTTATATGATAGTCAAGCAGACCCACCTAGCTATAGACACAAGCAAACAAACAAAAAGGGCAAAAAAGAAAATCAATGCAATGTATAGCCTCCAAAAATTAGAAGGATCAATAAATACACTCTGATGTTAATACCACAGCGTTAGATTTATTAACCACCTAGACATCTGAGAAAGGACTTATATAAATACTTAACCCCTCTATTATAAGGATTTATATTTGTTTATCTTTGCAAAGGTCTGTTACAGTAGGCAGCCTCTTTTCTTAAAAATGGTCCCTAAAGCACTGACATTTCTTGTATAAATCTCTCACAACTGCCACAGAAACTGAAATAAGTTTTTAAGCACGATAGCAGTTTTTAAAAACACCTGAATTCTCTTGTTAAGAATAATTTAGGTGAGATTTTCCAAAGATATTTGAGAACACAAATGCCACTGATTTCATGAGAGCCAGAAGCTTCCTGTTGCAGTCCAGAGTCTGTCCTTTCTGGTGTGGGATAGTAAGGGATCTTCCCAGCAAAACCAGGGGTCTTCTAGTTGGTTGGAGACCACAGCAGTGGGCAACAAAGATGGAACAGGCTGTAACTCATTTCCCTTGACGCACCCACTCTTCCAGCGTTATGCTAGTGGAGTATGTGGCTTCCCATAACTCTGTCTCAGGCCCTTCTGCATGCAGCACATATTCTCAATGTCATCACATAAAGAAACTCAGGTAAGTGGTTTGTTAGGTAGTATTCTCAGCATCTGGGAAAATATAAAAATACCAGTCTTCAAAAAAAAACCTTAAACAATCGCAGAATTGCCTCTGGCCCAAAGATGAGCTCCACGGACCAGAGGAAAGCCCTGTCCTTGTGATGGTTTTCCTCCAGCTAAATCCTTAACTGGCAGGGCAACATCACGTCACAGGGTTTGAATTTCTTTATCTCAGTCAGCACCACAGCTTTGAATGGTGCTGTTCAAGCCTATGATGAAAACAAGTATAGTCACACAACATGTATAAAGCTAAGCACCAAGAGATATGGCCTGGGCTATTTTGAGAAGAGACAGCAAAGCGTGGGAGAAGGACTGTTCCAACTTACCCCATTATTATTAACTTCATTGTAGAAATCACTGAAAGGATCTTCAATAATATTATCCTGCCTTGGAGCATGAACACACATGAGCAGGTTTTCCACTTACAACAGGCTTTGCTTGAAAGAGATGGATAAGCCAAGGTAACACAGAGGAGGAAGCGATATGCTAGCAATACTGTCAGGGGAATGTCCCCCACCCACCCATGTATGTAATCTGCTTGGTCTAGCTATCAGTCATTTTTCCTATGCATCACTCCACAGTATTTACTTGGAATGAAATCCTGCTTTTAGAACTTCTTATTGTCAGTCATTACCTCTGCAAACTGACTTCAGGGCTTTTTTGAGATTTCAAGCCTAGGCTGATTTTTACTAGGAACTGGCCCCTCATTTGATGCAGCACAAACTTGTCATTGCAGCTTTTCTGACGTATTTTCTTACTGAGATATTTCTTGTTGATTAAACCCCAATAGCACTTTGGCAACTGTGCAAAATATGCATGGCATATCAGGGAATCAAACAGAGTATTTCTAATCATGTTTTTATCTTAACTTTGAGACAGAAAGAACTGGCACCAAATAAACCACTGGCTCTGTGCAGAAGTAGCAGCTGATTTTCAGACCCACAACAGACTGCAAGGCATAGTTTGAGACTTTACAAGTGTAAGTATTGACACTACTTGCTTACATTATTATGTAGAATACTGTGTTATTCAGCAGATCTAAAACCTGTTGGGGATATCGTGCAGGGCTTGCTGAGACAAAGTTGGTTTTGAAGCCAAATGGCATTGTGCCCAAACAAGACCCAAATTTGGACAGTTAGTTGTATTCCTGTCATTCTTTAGTGTTTGCCCCGGGTGCCCGTGCTGTGCAGTTCAGTATGTGTATTAAAGAGGTTTCATTTTGCCAAGGTGAAGGGTGTTCAGGCTGCTGAATATTTTGCTGAAGACTGGATTTACTTTCTTTCTCCTTTCCTGGTTCCCTGCAGTTTGCCTCCTGCTGACGGATGATCTTTCCCTAGTGAAGGTATTTTTCCCCCAAGTGTGAAATTGATTCCAGCTGACAACAGAGTATGTCAATCACTTCCCACTTTTGTCATCTTCAAAGACTCCTCTTTGCCTTATTTAAATTGTATTTTCATAATTGAAAATTGCTTTCAGATGACTTAATGAATTCCTCCACTCTATAAAAGGCTGAAAGCAGATGAAATACTGCAGCTTTGAGATTAAGTGCATTTTTATAGGGAAGCTTTATCAGAAGCTTCAGCAACAACAGCAACAAATTTTCTGCATTAAGACACACCCTCTACAGAAGGAAATCAGAGTGGTAGAAATGGCATTTCCCACCAGCATCCCTGCAAGAAAACAAGTACTAAATTAAATTTTGACCTTATGTATACATATTTTAAAGCTTCTGAATTGCTGGAGCTTCCATCAATCTTCAAACAGCTAATGTGACCCACTGATCAACTGAGATTTGTATTCTTTCTGGTTGATATAGTGCTGCATCTTCCATTGTGGTATCTCTTTAGAAGGATAAGGCTGACCCTGGAAAGCACAAATGCTGATGGCAAAATATACTGTGTAATCTCTATTAGCTAGCCACAGTTAATCTTATGATAATAAATAGAGAGGCATAAAATGTTTTCATATGATGATATTGCCGATCACTGGGGCTTAAACGCAGGCTTGCTCAGCACAGTAGTAGTTGATAAATACAGCTGAACTATTAAACCATCTCAAGTTTTGCTTTTGAGACACTGTAGTGCAAATGTCTGCTGAAATCTTTGTGTCATTTAGTTGTGTAGTTGAGTTAAAAGTAGCTCAACTCTTGAGACCTTTTTTGTACAGAAGTGTGAACTACACCTTCTTTATATTCTAAAAATAAGTAGCAGCATCCAGATTTGGAAATACGAGGGTTTAAAATCTTAATACTGTTTCATTTCATGTTTTTATTTTTTTAAGAAACTGACCAGGGAATTGGTATGTACTGGTGGGCTTCAATACATGGCTAAAAGCCAGTATCTCCTGGATTAGAATGAGTCAGACTGATTCAACAGGACCAGCTATCCATCTGCTCATTCAAATGCAAATCTCTAATAACTTGTCCAAGGCAACGAAGTTACCTCAGTTTTTCCCTGGTATGCATGATGTCAGAAACAGGACTACGGTGTCTACAAGCATAAATCCCCTTGCCCTCTTACTGACCTGGATTTGCATTTCACTTCCACTCTTTTGTAGTAGTAGTAGGGACAGATTATTCGTGGTTGAGTCCCTTTTGCACAGTAGACCTCAGCAGTGCGTAAAGTCCCAAACAGGGAGAGAGGAAAATGAAGAAAGTGTGTAGGTGAGCAAATGAGACACACTACATACAGCCTAAAAGGACATAATTTTGTTTCCACTTCAGGCTACTTTACAGGCCCCTGACACAACAGAATTATATCTAGGTTTGTAACCTACACTTCAGTCAATGTAGCTTTAAACCACCATGGCCTTCAAAATACTTATCTCTGGTTCAAATTACCTGAGCTGAAATCACAGTTAAGCACAACACCCCAGCTCTGCGAAACAGGGAAAAGTAGTAGGTATTTATTTCCCAGGTTTGTCATAGATAAATAATGGTGTGATAAAAATAGTCTAGGTGCTATGAAGCAAAATAACAAAGTAACATATGCAGCGTTTGGGAAAAAAAAAAAAGTGATTAATTTTTCAGATAAAATAGTGTATATCTGCACCAGGGCATCCCTGGCATATGACTTGAGGTGTTTGAATGATCTGTGGAACACATTGTGGTTGATCAGTGATGACTTACTGACTTTGTATTATCTCCCAATTTATTGCAGAAAAGGTCTAACAAAAAAAAAAGAAAAGTTTTGTCCTTTTCTATTAGCTTTTTCTTAAATATCACAGCTGAAAGGTCTTAGAGATATGGCACAAATCTCACAGCTGAGAAGACTTTAGTGGCTCCAGGCCATCTTTCAGAATATCACTTCTAAGTTGCAGAGAAGTATAATTTAAGGCTGTCCTGTGGCACCATCTATATCAAAACGTATTTTTAAGGGAGTGTTAGAGCTGCCTGCATCAGCAGAGTCCTTCCCTGCTAGGCCTAGAACTTCTAGCTGTAGCAACACTTGAGATAAGGGGTGAGATCCTACTGCAGATGTGTATTACCGGGTCCGTGATGAGTTTTCTGTTGCCAGTGCTTCAGCTAAGCAAAGCTGAATTTTGGTTTCCTGCTCATGAGCATAGCTGTAGGGCATTCAGGCCTTCCCATCCAAGCTCCACACAAATCATATGAAAAAGAACTTGTCCTGAGTACTCAGGCTTATCCCTGCCAAGAATTTCACAGCTCAAAGTCTAGTCCTGTTTAGGTCTTTGTCACAAACAGCATGGATGGTTTTCAGAGGCAGTCTTCAGAACCTATTCAGACCCACAGGTGACTTAAAGTACTGACAAATCTGAAGGTGTCCTTGATGTCACTCCAATCCTTTTGACCAGCCATGGAGTGACCATGTCAGAAGTGACAGTCCTAATTCATGCCTTTAATGCTAAAGTTCTGTATGGACACCTCGGAATGTTTGGAAGCAGCTCCTTCAGGTTGCTTATTTGAGATGGACCCTTGTGATCAAGAACAACTACCAAAGAGCAAGGGGCTTCCTTCTCCAGCAGGCCCATTTTACCTGCAGTGAAATTCAGAAATGGGAAAACCTGAATTCTTTACAACTCTCATCTGTATGGATGTCGGGAGTCTGAAAACTCCTGCTAAACTAAAAGTGCAGACTTGCCTGGAGATAAACCCAGAGGCTTCTGAGAAGCTCCTGTTACTGAACTGGGCTAGCTGGTAACATGGTGCCATGCCAATTAAGTGCCCATTCAGCAGCACACCTGATGTGCAGTGTACCGTGCAATAAACATCTGAGATATAGGAATCATCTCAACTAATTCCAGCCCTTCAGATCTGGTCTCCTGAGCTAGACACTTAAGATTCATTGAAAGAGAAATGAGACGTTTTGATATTTTAGTGCCTTCCATTTAAGGGTATGACTGTATGAGATGTGCTGAGCAGCTCTTTGCCACAGAAAGCACAGATTCCCGTTGCTTTCATTCCCATCCCAAACATGTGTTTGTGCCTTTTTCTTTGCACTGCTTTTGTACTTAAATGGATCTTTATTTTTTCCATTAAATTGGAAACAAATGTTTTCAAGTACTAGATCTGGTACTGAGACCTTTTGGGGAGGAAATAAGATGAGAGCTGTTAGGTTCAGCTCCCTGTAAAATCACGTCTCTAAGCACTTATTTCAGCCAGGGTGAATTACCCACTGGAAGGACCCACTGCTCTCCACAGACTCTGGATGCATCCTGCCCTTGGTCGTATGCTAACACTAAGAAAGCTACATTAAGATTAGCCAATTTTCCTAGTATTTCACTAGGACATAACAGTACTAGTCATGTGTACTAGTGCGTGCATGGATATTGGTCCAAAGCAAGCAGAATTATGGGTTTTTTTCCTATATTTGACTGTGTTCTTACCAGTTTTTCAGATGCACGCAATGTTGGAAAGTATGAAACCTGAGAGGAAATGCTAATCAGACATTCTAGAATAGGATCTGGTAGACACATTTCCCGCTATTTGTCACTGAAGAAATAATTTTCCTCCTCTTGAGATTTTTATGCCAGAAATTGTAATACTAAAAAGAGATTGCCAAGAAGGAAACATCTGAGTCACGAAGCAAGGAAATCAAGTTGTATGAAATGCCATGCTGTAGTGGCTGTGTTGCTAAGCTGAATGGGACTGTGCACCTTTTGATCTTTTATTTATAAATAGTGGTTTAAGAAAAGTAGCCTAATTTGCAAGGCTGTTTGAAAAAAAAAAGAATTCATGTAAATGGTCTATAACTTTGCTTCAACAAAACTTTAAGAAACTAATGTGTTTAATAGAATCCATGAAAAAAAGGGACATATTGAAGACACTCCCCTCTTCAATTCTTACATTGTTCTCACTGTCTTTGTAGCTGTGGCGTTGATTTTAGAGTGAGGGAAAATCTTATGCTCTCCTACTGTTCCTCCTACTGCAAAAGTTTTATTGTTACTTTGAGCTATTGCAAAAAAAAATTAGAAGTTAAATAATTATATGAAAACAAAAAGTTAATTCTAATTTTTTCTACGTTATTTGTTTCAAACTGTATAATGCTGAACTGTCTTCCTAAGTTCTTGCAAGCCTTTTTTATTCTACAAAAGATTTAAATACTGCAAAATAGAGCTTCTCTAATAGAGTCATTTTACTAAAGACTTCCTTCTGACACCAGAAAAAGAAATGTATATAGCTATGGATGGTCACTTGCTATAGACAAGAATATGCAACTAGAGAGGGCAAGAAAGATAATAATGA